>TARA_R110002033_G_scaffold171224_1_pt1 | contig 101822 bp, 80 predicted proteins | sample TARA_R110002033 | Tara Oceans TARA_R110002033 (sample SAMEA4397051) | marine metagenome | biome: Polar Biome; feature: [SRF] surface water layer (ENVO:00010504); material: water (ENVO:00002006), including particulate matter (ENVO:01000060) such as... | depth 5 m | reverse complement strand
TAAAGTGATGGGACTGGTTAAATAATATTCATGCGTTTGCCCTGCAATTATCCGTAAGCTGTACAAGCCTTTTGTTTGCTCGTTCGATACGTTTATAACGTTTTTCTAAGCTCTCATCGTAATCATAAAAATTAAGAATATTGGTAATGGCGCCAGAAATAATTGCGAGTGAAGTACGAAACTCATGCGAAACCATACTGACAAATTGTTTTTGATGAAATCGAGCTTCTCTTTCTATATTTAATTCTCTGATTAGATTTCTACGCTCAATGTCGCGAATATTTTCCTTATAAAGGTTTGATATTGTCACTCCCATCATAAAAAAGGTTATCATCGCAACTACAATTTGCCAAAAATACCCCTCACCTTCTGGATAATATATAAAACCATTTAGCGTCAACATTCTAAACAAAACTATTGAAATTAAGGATACAACCCCAAAAAATATAAAAATATCTTTCATATTTTTTGTTCTTTTACGAGAATCAAAAAAACATAAATACAAAACAGTTGCCGAACCAATAGCGAACAAAAAACATACGTTTTTCATTGCAAATAAATACATATCAAAAAACAAAAAAATATTTTGAAAAAATATAGCAAAAAAAACAAAATCAATAAAAATATTAATTTTTTTATTTTCAGGAGACCGTCCTAGTAATGTCGCACACATTAACAAAACAATACCGTAAGCTGAAATAGAAAAAAAACTAACAAAATAATTTTGCAAATAAAAATAGTAACTACCAAAAACCCATCCAAAATACCCTTGAATAAAAAATACATTTAAATATATCGTAGCTGATAAAAAACAAACTAAAACATCTCTTTTTCTTGATATAATTGCCAATAACAAAAAGGCAATTGCAGCAAAAGAGAAAACTCCGAATATAAAAAACCAAAACATATTTCTTTTTAATTCATTCTCACTAAAATCTCTCTCCCCCCATATTTTTACATTAAAAATCATTGAGCTGCTCGTTTTTATTCTAAATATGAAAGAATAGCCTTTACTTGAGGATGGCAATATATAAACAGGCGAACGATAATCAAAATCCCACGCTGAATCTTTATTGAAGTCTCCAGCCACTCTTTTTTCCCAATTACCAGAATAATCAATTGACTTATAATAGATCTCAACATCATCTAAATAGGTTGGCAATATTTCTAACCAATAATCTTTGTCTTTAAAACCTTCACCATTAATTTCTGCTTTCACCCAAAAAACAGAGTTCGTATAGCCTTTAGATAGGATGCGATGTGACTCAGTCAATTTTTCTTCGGGAATGTCTAAGAATTCCTCAAAACTGAGAGCTCCATTTTTATCTTCATAGTATGTATAAGCAATGTCAGCCCCTAGGTGAAGCGGTGAGGCAAATAAAGAAGTAGAAAAAGCTAATAAAAATACTAATAAATACAACCGACTTAAAGATGTCATACACTTCACATATACGATATAGAAAAAATTTATGTTTGAGCGTTAATATGTAGAAGCTCACAACAACACTATTAGTCTAAAATCACTTTAATTTAAGACAACTTAAAAATGCATTTTATTATCTCTTAAGAAACCCAGAATACTCAACCCCCGATCAGGTATTCCATCCCTTCGATAACTATGATACAGACCCTTCAACTACTTAATTGATAGCAAAAAAAAAGGGTAAGTTCCGAAGAACTTACCCTTTTTTTAAATATTCTTAGTAGCTAATTAAAGTACTGTAATATTTTCTGCTTGAGGACCTTTTTGGCCAGCAGTAACAACGAATTCTACTTGTTGGCCTTCAGCCAAAGTTTTGAATCCTGAGCTAGCAATAGCGCTGAAATGTGCGAACACATCAGGGCCAGACTCTTGCTCAATAAAACCAAAACCTTTAATTTCGTTGAACCACTTAACGGTTCCTTTAACTGTATTAGACATAAATAATCACCTGAGTTTGAATAGCCCTTTTGGGGCCGGTTTTGCAAAAAAATAGACTTGTACTTAGAAACTTTCAGACGAGGATTTTATGAATAAAACAACGTATTGCAGAGTTAATAATTTAGACTTCTTTCTAGCTTGTGCCGCCATAGTATAGAGATACGCTTTAGATAGATAGCTTTATTCCAACTTATTTAAAATAAGTTGTTACCTACCCCCACACTTTCCGCCCATCGATCCATGTTGATTGCACAAAAAAATCTTCACTTAATGCTACAAGGCTAGCTCGGTATCCCGCTTTAATACGACCAAAATGATGCTCTATTCCTAAAAACTCAGCAGGCCTTAAAGACGCCATTTGTAAGGCTTCTGCAGGTGTTCGGCCAATTAAAGAAATCGTATTGCGTACGGCAGTTGCCATATCTAAATCGGAGCCCGCTAGCGTGCCATCTTCGGTGGTGACTTTACCTTCACTGCACAGTACTTTTTTTCCTAAAAATGGCATTTCTTTTTCATCTGAACCCACACTCTGAATAGCATCGGTTACTAAAAGCATATGCTCACAGCCTTTTGCGGCAATAGCGACTCGCATACTGGCAGGATGAACATGATGACCATCGGCAATTAAACCGCACCAAGTTGGTTTGTCGGTTTGTAATGCCGCCCCAACCACACCCGGTTCACGACTTACCAAGGGTGTCATGGCATTAAACAAATGCGTAAAACCGCGAGCACCACTCATCACAGCTTGCCTTGCTTGATCATAACTCGCCGCAGAATGACCAATACAAACAATAGCCCCTTCGGAAACTAACCATTCGATAAAGTCTTCTGGCACTTGCTCTGGTGCTAATGTCACCATGAGCTTTCCACTTCGACTCACTTCTAGCAACGTCGTTAATTTACCTTCTGTAGGTTTGCGCAGTTTAGATTCATTATGAACACCTTTACGAATAGGGTTAAGATAAGGACCTTCATAATGCATCCCTAAGATACCCGCCATATTTTGTTTCAGTGCTTGGCAAACCGTTTGGTGAGCTTGCGACATGATCTCGTAATCATCCGATATCAATGTCGGCATCATCGCAACCGTACCGAATTGAGCATGCACAGCAACCATACGCTCCAATGCTTCGATAGTCGGTGTATGGTTAAACAATGCACCACCACCGCCATTAACATGAACATCAATAAACCCAGGCGCCAGAACATCAACAACTTCCATATAGTCTGCTTGTGCATCCGAAATATCTTCTATAGACACAACGGACTCAATGTTTTGGCCTTTGAAGGTCACTTTTTGATTCATCAGCCAGTTTTCGCCATCGAATAGACGTTTTGCAAATATCGTCGTCATATCATGCTCCTTCATATTGCCTTTCTCCCTATTTGCGCTTTGGCCATCAAAATCGCACCCGCCATAGCATCACCTTGTGGCTGACAAAAATAAGTCGAAAAACGCTCTGGCAAATACGCCAAAATAGCCTCCGACACGCCACCAACTAAAACTATATTCTGCGCGCCTTTGGTGATCAAAGCGTCTAAATATAGACTTACCCATTCTACTTGCTGCTGGATGATTTTTAACGCGATAGGATCTTTTTGCTGAGCAAACTGAAACACCTGGACAGCAAAAGCCCCGTATTCTTTCGGAAGTGGCACACGATTTTGATACAATACATATTCTTCCGCAGAGAGAGAAAACTCAGCATTAATACTGTCAGTAAAAGGTGTCGATGGTGAAATACCATCTAACGCAGCTAACGAATACTCAAGTGCAGATAGGCCAATACGTGCCCCACTACCTTGATCAGATAACGGAAAACCCCAACCACCAACAATGCTAAACCTTTCATTTTTATAAACCACACCACAGCTGCCAGTGCCCAATATCAATAACGCGCCATTTTCACCGTTAAACGCCCCCAAACAAGCCGCATGCGCATCGGTTAATAAGTAGCGTTGTCCAAAAGGGGATTTTTGAGAAATCACCTGTTCTTGTTCTAACGGCTGATTGGCACCCGCCAAGCCTAAACCTAACGTGATTTTTGAATAGGCTTCGGGAAGAATATTGCCTTGATGACATGCTTCAAGACAGGCATTAATAATATTCTGCCATGCCGCTTCTATCCCTATTCTTGGATTACCCGAGCCACCTACGGCCTCACCCAATACATTACCATCACTATCAACCAAGCGGGCTCGACAGAAGGTTCCTCCTCCGTCCACTCCTATATATAAGCCGCTCATGACACATTCCCCTCATGTAATTGTTGTCGTTTTTGTTCACACCATTGGTAGTACTCTTTTAGAGCTAATAAGCTAGCCGCCTCTTCATCCAATACTATGGTTGCAGTTTCATGTAGCTGCAGTGCCGACGCTGGACACATAGCAGAAAGCGGTCCTTCTATCATGGCTTTTACCGCCTCTGCTTTCGCTTTTCCGGTTGCCATTAATAACACTGCTCGGCTGTCCAAAATAGTACCAATTCCCATGGTGAGCGCTAAATGGGGCTGAAACTCTCCGTCTTTGAAAAAACGTTTATTCGCTACAACAGTGGATTCAGATAAGGTTTTGATACGAGTTCGTGATGCAAAGCTGGAAGTCGGCTCATTAAAACCAATATGACCATTTAAACCAATGCCCAAAATCTGCAAATCAATACCACCAGCTTGCTGAATACTTGCTTCATAATCCTGTGCGCTTTTCTTTAAGGTGCCTGCATCTTGGCTTTCGGCCAATGGAACATGCGTGTTCGTAGCAATGATATCAATAGCATCAAACAGATGCCGATTCATAAAAGTGCGATAGCTCTGCTCATGAGAGTCGGCAATACCAATATATTCGTCCAAGTTAAAACTTGTCGTGTGACGAAACGATACTTGCTTAGATTGATAACGCACTACCAGCTCTTTGTACAAAGCGATGGGCGTCGAGCCAGTCGCCAGCCCTAAAACGGGATTCGTTCTGGCATCAATCACATCTACAACACAATCAGCCGCATACAAGGCCACATCACGAGCAGATGGGAGAATGATAACTTGCATAAGAACCCTCTTTAGTAACCAGAATCAACATAAAACCAATATAGAACCAATTAAAGCGTAAGATCAATTTATTTTCCACAATTCTGTCATATTTGTTTGCTTGAACGAATAATTGGTGCTAATTTTTAAAACTTAGCAATACCTAAAAAATACCAATGTAGTTTTAACGGAAATTATTTTACGGTGTTACGAAAGCTGTAGCAGTACAAAAGGTCTACGAAAAAACCTAATAAAAAAAGCAATCACATCACAATTGGAAAACACAATCGGAGAGTACTCATGTTCAATGTTCGTTCCGCTTCACCTGAAACAAAAATGGCAACAAAGCTTACTTGTCTTGCCGCAATCCTGCTTAGCAGCACTGGCATAGCGCAAGCTGCAAACGGTTTGTCGATAGAAAGTTGGCGCAGTGATGATGCCAATATCTGGTCTGATGTCATCATTCCAGCTTTTAACAAAAGCCATCCAGATACAAAAGTAAACTTTGCCCCAACCCCTCCAACGGAATACAACTCAGCCTTACAAGCAAAATTAAAAGCAGGTTCTGCTGGCGACTTAATCACTTGTCGTCCATTCGATACGGCATTAGATCTTTATAAAGACGGTTATCTTGCAAACTTAAATGATCTAAAAGGTCTAAAGCAATTCTCTGACGTAGCGAAAAGCGCTTGGGTCACGGACGATGGCAAAGATCAATTCTGTATGCCTGTTGCGTCGGTTATTCATGGCTTTGTTTACAACAAAGAAATCTTTAAAGAACTTAATTTATCCGTACCTAAAACACGCGATGAGTTCTTCAAAACACTTGATACCATCAAATCAGAAAGTCGTTATATACCGTTAGCAATGGGAACCGCTGATCAGTGGGAAGCCGCAACAATGGGGTTCCAGAATATCGGACCAAACTATTGGGAAGGTGAAAAAGGTCGTAAAGCTCTACTAAGCGGTAAAGAAAAATTAACCGACAAAGCTTACGTAGATACTTGGAAAGAACTTTCCCAGTGGAAACCGTATCTAGGTCGAGGATTTGAAGCGCAGAAATATTCTGACTCACAAAACCTTTTCACCTTAGGTCGTGCTGCCATCTACCCAGCCGGCTCTTGGGATATTCAGACGTTCAACAATCAAGCGGATTTTGAATTTGGTGCGTTTCCACCTCCAGTGGCAAAAGCAGGAGATACTTGTTACATCAGTGATCACACCGATATGGGTATTGGCATAAATGCCAGTTCAACTAATAAAGAAGCCGCTAAAGTCTTCTTAAATTGGATGGCAAGTAAAGAGTTCGCCACACTTTATGCGAATGCGGTACCGGGCTTCTTCCCATTGTCTGATCATCAAATAGACATCAAGGATCCTGTTGCGCAAGAGTTTATGAGCTGGCGTCAACAGTGCAAATCGACCATTCGTAACTCTTATCAAATCCTGTCTCGTGGTACACCAAACTTGGAGAACCAACTTTGGAACGTCAGCGCTCAGGTAATCAATGGCACCATGACACCAGAAGCCGCCGCCAAAGAAACACAGGATGGTTTAGAGCAATGGTACAAACCTCAGCAATAAACTAAACCATAAAGAGGTCGTCCATCGGGGCGATCTCTTAACTAAATGCAATTTATCTAGATAGCACGTTACATTGAGATAAACTATGACTCCATCCAACCAACATGACGAAAAGAAACCGTTCCCATGGCACTTGGTATTTTTCCTCGGGCCGGGGCTGCTTATTTACGTTGTTTTCAGTGTTTACCCCTTGCTCGATACGCTTGTCTTAAGTTTATTCAACGAGCAACAAGAGCAAAGTAGCTTTGTCGGTCTGCAGAATTTTATCACCTTGGTAACAGACGAAACTTGGTCACAGGCTTTTTGGAACGCACTGGGCAATAACTTCAAATTTTTCGCGATTCACATGCTTGTACAAAACCCGATTGGTTTGCTTCTCGCGGTTTTATTGAGCTCGCCAAAGCTACGTTTATCCGGTACTTACCGAACACTTATCTTTATGCCTACCATGCTTTCTGTAGTAATCATTGGTTTCGTTTGGCAGCTGCTGTTAAGTCCTATTTGGGGAATTTCGGAAAACTTCCTTTACAGCATTGGTCTTGGTCAATACTTCGATGCTTGGCTTGGTAAGGAAAGTAGCGCACTAATCACTTTAGCTTTTATATCAGTCTGGCAGTTTGTCGGTATTCCGATGATGTTGATTTACGCCACCTTGCTAAATATTCCTGATGACATTGTCGATGCCAGTGTGGTTGATGGCGCGAATTCATTTCAAACCTTTTGGCACATTAAATTGCCGTTAATTTTGCCAACTATCGCCATGGTATCAATTTTAACCTTTGTGGCGAATTTCAATGCATTTGAACTGATATATGCGGTAAAAGGCGCCCTTGCCGGCCCAGATTTTTCGACCGATTTAATGGGAACTTTCTTCTACCGAACATTTTTTGGCTTTCAGCTACAACAAGGTAGCGCATCCATGGGTGCTGCGGTGGCAACACTGATGTTTTTGATAATTTTGGTGGGCGTTATGCTGTTCTTATTCTTTATTCAACGTCGCATTCAGCGATTCCAATTTTAAGGAGGTTATAATGAAACTATTTAGTCGTCTTATACCTTCCTCTGGAATGAGGCAAGTACCCAAGAGTGTCACCGTGCACGCTGTGTTATTGGCCTATACCGTGATTGCTCTTTTTCCGATTATTGTCGTTGTGATCAATGCCTTTAAAGAACGTCGTGCAATTTTCCGTGATCCACTCGGCTTACCAGACAGTGATTCCTTTACTTTAGTGGGCTTCCAACAAGTTCTATTGAGATCAGATTTCGGCTTGTATTCTTGGAACAGTTTGGTCGTCACTATTTTGGCGGTAGGTTTGGTGCTTTTACTTGGCGCGATGGCCGCTTGGGCTCTGACGGAATACAAATTTAAGGGCAACTTGCTGATTACCTTTTTGTTTGCCATGGGCATCATGATTCCAATACGTCTTGGCACGGTGAGTATTTTGAGTCTGATGGTCAATCTGGATCTTGTGAATACGCTTACTGCGCTAGTTTTGGTGTACATAGCCCAAGGATTACCTCTTGCAGTATACATATTATCGGAGTTTGTACGCACCATTCCAAAGGAACTCACCGAAGCAGCTCGTTGCGATTCGGTTAGCGAGTACAAGATTTTCTTTTGTGTCATCTTGCCACTACTGAAACCTGCGATGGCGACCGTTGCCGTATTCACCATGATTCCGATTTGGAATGATTTATGGTTCCCACTGATACTCGCGCCGGGTGAAGATACTCGCACTATAACCCTTGGCGTACAGCAGTTTGTTGGTCAATACGTCACTGACTGGAACTCGGTTTTGTCAGCGCTAACCTTGGCGATCGTTCCTGTACTGATCCTATACACCATTTTTTCAAGACAATTGATCCGCGGCTTAACCAGCGGAGCGGTCAAATAATATTTTATATCTTTGACCGTTGGAGGTTTATTTCATGGCTAGTGTAAAACTTAACAATATTAAAAAGCGCTTTGGCGATGTGGACGTACTTCATGGCATCGACCTTGATATCAAAGACGGCGAATTTGTCGTGTTGATTGGTGAATCTGGTTGCGGTAAGTCAACTCTATTACGTTTACTGTCTGGGCTAGAAGACATCACCGAAGGCGATTTGTATATCGATGACGAGCGCGTCAATGGACGCTCTCCCGCCAAGCGCGGCATCGCTATGGTGTTTCAATCTTATGCTTTGTACCCTCATATGAACGTGTTTAAAAACATGGCATTTGGCTTAAAAATCTCAGGAAAAGACAAAGCGTTTGTGAACAACAAGGTTATGGAAGCCGCAAAGAAGCTGAAGATTGATCACTTATTGGAGCGATTACCGAGAGAATTGTCTGGTGGTCAACGCCAACGTGTTGCTATAGGTCGTGCCATTGTACGAGATCCGAAAGTCTTCTTATTTGATGAGCCTTTGTCTAACTTAGACGCCTCACTGCGAGTTCAAACTCGTGTTGAGCTTGGTAAGCTTCATCAAGAACTAAAAGCCACGGTGGTTTATGTTACTCACGATCAAGTAGAAGCCATGACATTGGGCGATAAAATCGTCGTGATGAACAAGGGCCGTGTCGAACAAGTTGGCGCACCGCTGGATTTGTATCATCATCCAAAAACACAATTTGTTGCTGCTTTTATTGGTTCTCCAAAGATGAACTTTTTAACTGCAAAAATCAGCCAGCCTGATCTGGAGAACACGCAACTTGTGCTAGAATCTGGCCGCGTTATTGAAGCCTCGGTCGATACTTCGTCTTTAAATCAGGGCGATATAGTACAGCTAGGCATGCGGCCAGAACATATGGCGCTAAACTGCGAAAGCAACATCGTAGAAGGCAAAGTCACTCTGATTGAACACCTTGGTGAAATATCCTATTTATATGTCGATATTGGGCAAGAAGGCGAAATGGTGATTAAAGTGGATGGCGATAACCAACACCAAGCAGGCGACCAGATCACCTTTGGCATTCAACCCAATCGTTTGTATTTATTTGATCACCAAGGTAACGCCTTAACGAGGGTCAACGCGCATACGTCAGCAGCTATTACACTTTAGAGCTGACATACTTAGCCCTTAGCAAAACAAGTACGAATACGGGAACCCCTTCCCGTTCAGGACATTGATATGAACCAAAATCGGGTTAATGCGTTATTTGGCGCTGCCCAAGCATTGAGAGAAAAAGGCATTCCTCTTTATATGCAGGTAAAAAAAGCCATTTTAGCATCTATTTCTGCTGGTCGAGTGCTTGGCGGAGATACGCTTCCACCAGAGCGTGATCTGGCCAAGTATCTTGATGTTTCACGCGTCACCGTGCGCCGAGCCATCGACGAGTTGGTAAAAGAAGACGTATTGACACAACGTCAAGGCGCAGGAACCTTTGTGAGTGAAAGGGTTGAACAACCGCTGAACCACTTGCGTAGCTTTACCGAAGTCATGAAAGCTCGTGGCAAAGTCATTACATCCAAATGGCTAGATCGCTCTTTGGGTATGCCTCATGAGGATGAATGCAAAGCACTTAAACTGTCAGCAGAGCAAGAAGTGGTACGCTTTTATCGTTTACGTTACGCCGATGGTAAACCCATGGCGCTTGAGTTGGCGACTATTCCAAGCCGTTACATTCTCAACCCTTTTGCGATGGAAGGATCATTGTACGATTTGCTGGAACAACAAGGCTGCCGCCCTGTTCGCGCGTTTCAGCGTCTTCGCGCCATTAGCATTGATGAACAGCGGGCTCATCTGCTCGACATCCCAGAACTTAGCGCTGTACTTTACATTGAACGTACCGCTGTAACACAAGATGGTACGCCCATTGAGTTTACGCGCTCATGGTTCCCTGGGGATTCTTACGACTTCGTTGCAGAGATTCATAATACGGTTTGATAAAGACCTTAATAAAACAAACCTCTAATGACAAAAAAGGCTTTCTACGGTAACAATAGAAAGCCTTTTTTATGTACGTTTAAAAAAACAAAACAACGACTACTTTTCTTCTTTCGCCTTAGCCAGCAACAAAAATCGCTTATGTATTTTTCGAGTCGCTAACCATACACTGCCGACAACAATAGGCACGGACAAACCGATAACTAAACTTTTATCAAAATGGACACCTTTGTCGTACACCGCTTCAATCAAAAACTTCAATAAACCCACGCTGTAGTAACTGATCGCAGCAACAGACAAGCCTTCGACCGTATGCTGCATAGCAAGTTGAATTTTTGAACGACGATCCATGGAAGTGAGCAATTGTTGATTCTGAGATTGAATAGACATCTCTACTTGAGTACGCATCATATCTGACACTCTGTCGATACGAGTCGAAAGGCTTTCTAAATGGTTGCCAGCTGTATTACAGGTCCTCACTGCAGGTGTTAAACGACGAGTCATAAATTCGGTAATGGTTAAATGACCAGATACTTCGTCTTCTTTTAGCTCATTTAAACGTTTTAAAACTAATTCGTGATAAGCCCTTGTGGCACTGAATCGAAATGAGGTTTTTGATCGTGTGGCTTCAACCCAAGCGGCCATGTCTATTAGTTCGCTCAACAAGGCTTGCTCATCAAGTGGTTCTGTCGCATCAGACAAGCTGGCGGTGGTTTGAGCTAACTCTTCGTCCATAGCAACAAGTTCTGCGTTGTATTTTCGCGCCATGGGTAACGCTAATAACGCCATCAAACGGTAGGTTTCTATCTCGACTACGCGCTGAACCATACGGCCCAGTTGGCTATCACTCATGCGTTTGTTGTAAATGAGAAAACGACCACAGCCATCACTGTGCAACTGAAAAGTGGTCCAAACCTGAGCATCGCCATTTTGAGGACGACTACCGACTAAACGCATACCTTCAAAATGGCTTTTTACTAGAGCGAGATCTGGTTCAGGAATGGTTCGAGCGTCCTCAACGGCCACATGAAACGCCGCAATAACAATACCAGGAATTTTAGATAACCAATCAATTGGCAAACAAACCAAAGCATTTTGATCGAAAAAACCTAGGTTAGGATCAATCTGCGAATGAGTAATCATGTAAGAAGTAAATTCAAGATGCTTATCACGACGTATTTTAAAGTCGCCAAAATCTACTTCAAAGCACACGCCATCATCTTGTGGTGGCACACCATTAAAATGATTATAAAGTGAACAAAAGTGTTCAAACTCTGCTTGCTTCTGATCTGAACCGACAATAACCGCGAGATAACTGATTCGGGCTGGACTGGGCAGCACCTGAAAAGGGCGTGAATGTAGCTCTGCATACAGTGCATCTCGTAATGGATGCATCTCTAACCCGTATGAGTTATTAACCTTGTTCATTACAAACCTTATAATAAGAGTGACTTAAAAAAACAAACATCACTCAGCTATTGTGTGCGGATTACTCGGTAATTTCCATAATATTTTATTTTTACCGCTTTTTTTCGCGAGCCCCAGCATCTCATCTGCTGTATTAAAAAGGTCATCGCTGCTGCAGCTTAGATTAGGTAATTTTGTGGTCCCCCCCACACTGACAGTTACCTTACCGCTAAAATCTTCATGACTGTAAGCTAAATTTAGGGCCTCAACTCCTTGCATACAAAGACGAGCAACCTCAGCAGCATCTTCTTGAGTATGGTCAGGTAGCAAAATAACAAACTCTTCACCACCATATCTTGCAACAAGTCCTTTATCTAAAGCTTGCTTAGCTAATACCATTGCTACTTGTTGAAGCACTTTGTCACCGGTTGCATGGCCATAACAGTCGTTATATTGCTTGAAATTATCAATATCAATGACCAGCAAAGAAAGACATCCTTGATGAGTAATGGCTTTTTGCCATTCTTGCTCAATGACATCTTTATATTTACGACGATTAGCAAGTGATGTTAAAGGGTCAATATTAGCTAGTGTTTCTAGCATTTTACGCTGTTTTACAAGCTGTAAATGAAGTCGCACACGAGCCTGTACTATATTGGTATGTAGTGGTTTTTGAATATAGTCGCTGGCACCCATTAATAAAGCTTTTTCTTCATGACTCGAGTCATTTAAAGCAGTAATAAAAATAACGGGGATGGCACTTGTACGCACATCATGACGAAGGCGAGCCATGGTTTCAAAACCATCCATTTCTGGCATTACAACATCTAATAAAATCAAATCTGGCTTATATTCTATAGCCTTTCTAATACCCTGCTCACCGCTTTTTGCTAGCATAATGCTAACCTCATCACTGAGTATATCGCTGATTATTTTCAGGTTGATTTTTTCGTCATCAATGACTAAAACACTTTGCACTTCTGTCATCGTCTCTAATCACCTTGGAGCTCTAAAACAAGCTGAGACGCTTTAACAGCAGCCGTCTCAAACTCAATATTTTTAACATCATAAATTAAATTTTCGATATCCAGAACGTACTTGCTACCGCGAACCATTTTGCGCAGTAAACTGAAATGATTTTCTACAAAAAAATCTGACTTTTTTAATAGAGGTACTATTTTTTTCAATTTATTCACTAAATCACTTTCGCTAAACCCTTCTATATCTTCACTTGATTTAATTAAAGAAAAATAGGGCATTAAAATACATTTCAATTTATCAACTAACACCTTAACCATTCCCACAAGATGGATAATTAGCTCAGAACAAAAAGCCCCATTTTTAATATTGCCTTCTAATTCAGTACAAAACACTGATATATTTAACGCCCCTATGTAAGCAGCATTAGATTTTAATGAGTGAATAACCCCATCTAAATCAATACCAATACATTCAGCCAAAGAAAAATCTTTGTATCTATTATAAAAAGACGATATTAAATCAAGATATAAGTCTTTTTTTCCACTAAGATTTTTTATCGCTTTATCTATATCCAATGTATCTATTGAGTACAAATTAGACAACACCTCAGAATGCAGTGCGTCTTGTTCATGCATCACAAAACCCTTCATTTGCAAGGAGTTATGATGCTTATTTGTAGCTAGGTGTTTTTGTAAAATTTTGTATAAATCAAACTTTTTAATTGGCTTATCTAAATGCGCATTCATACCAGCGTGTGCTGACTGCTTTTTTGCTTCATCAGAGACATGAGCTGTCATTGCAATTATAGGAATATTACTATAATGAGAGGATTGTCTAATTTTTTTAGAAGCGGTTAACCCATCCATAATCGGCATTTGAATATCCATCAAAACCAAATCGTATTTCTTGTTTTCTAATTTATTAATAGCCTCTTCACCATTACCAACAACATCCACCTTTATCAAGGTATCATCTAAATACCCCAAAATAACCTTTTGATTAATAAGATTATCTTCTGCCAGAAGAATGTTATATTGAGAAAAATTCGGGATGCTTTTATTTTCTCTACATTCTTCTTTTAACACTTTTTCATTTAAGGGACTTTCATTTAAAAGCAATAAATCAGGGGCGATATTAAGAGGGAGAACAAAACTAAAAGTAGAACCTTGCCCTAATTCACTGTGTACCCAAATATCACCGTTCATCAACGAGCAGAGTTGGCGAGAGATAGTTAAGCCTAAACCGGTTCCACCAAACTTGCGAGTAACACTATCGTCAGCCTGATGAAATGATTGAAATAGTTGATCCAAATACACTTTCGATATCCCAATACCTGTGTCAATTACATCGCACCTTATTAGAACACCTTTATCATTATTTTCTTCAGCATACATGCGTACACAAACACCACCACGTTCGGTGAACTTAACAGCATTGGTAACTAGATTGACCAACACTTGCTGTATACGTAATGGGTCACCTAATAGCATGGGCGGCAACGATGGAGAAATATCGACCGTCACTGCCAATTTTTTTTCTTCAGCTTTGATAGCATTCATATTGATCGCATGCTGGACAATCAATTTAGGGGAAAAAGGCACTTTTTCTATCCCCATTTCCCCCGCCTCAATCTTCGAAAAATCTAATACATCATTAACAAGGCTCAGTAGGTTTGCACCAGAAGATAAAATAGTGTTGATATAGTCTTGTTGCTCATGATTTAAAGACGTTTTTAAAGCTAGGTGGCTTAATCCAATCACAGCATTAATTGGGGTGCGTATTTCATGGCTCATTCTGGCAACAAAGGAAGACTTTGCCTCCAATGACTCTTCTACTATGCGTTTCGCATTTTCTAATTCTTTGGTTCGCTCTTGTACCTTACGATCCAATTCTTGGTTGATCGTTTCCAGTGCTGTGCTGTATTCCAGAAGTTTTTCATTAGCTTTTAATGCAACGGTTTCGGCCTCTTTTATTTTCGTAATGTCACGACTTACGCCACATACAAAAATCGGCTTACCTAATGAATCAAAAATAGGGACAAACAAGGTATCAAAATAAATCTGACTACCGTCACCTCGCATACCAGCTTGTTCGATAGAAACAGGTTTTCCACCCTGCAATACTTGACGATAGGTAGCATAGACTTGCTCTGCCATTTCGTCACCAAACTGCACTCGTAAGTTAAGGCGATGTATCTCTGCTCCCTTTTCAAGACCCATTACTGCCTTAGACGCTGGGTTATTGTCGTATAAAGAAAACTCATCACCATCTTCTACTGCCATGATGAACATTAAATCGGCTGAATAACGCCACATTTGTAGAAAACAATCGATTATAGTTTGATCATGCTCTTCTTTATTGAATGCATTACCTAAGCTCATTTGTTTTCCCTCACAATTTGATCATGACTCAACTATGATTTTTTCGTTAATTTCCAGTTTTCAGAGTTTGCCTGAAAGTAGGCCGCCTCAGCATTTGTGGAGTTGGCCAACCAACGAGAAAGAATCAAAGTATTAGCGTCTTGCCTTATACGACCGATAAGTGATATCGGTTGAGATGTCTTTAGCATATATCCACTTAAGCTAACACTTTGTAATATATTGTTATTATCTAAGGTATCTGTGAAACCAAGCATGCTTATTAGCTCACTTCCATATGCTAGCCAGCCGTTGACAACACCATATTCTTTATCATGCAAAAACACCGTTAGCTGAATACTTTTTTCTTGGTTTACCCAAACGCCATTAATAGGATTAGCAAATTTCGCTTTTCCCTGTGCTATCGATTCAATGTTTTTTGTCTTGATTTCATTAGAGCTAGAATATTTCTTGAAGATCAACTTATCGATGTAATCTCCTGGAACAAAGGTTTGATATTTAGTTGTCGTTACCAACGAGTTCATTACCGCCATTTGGCCATCACTATCAAGCTGGCCACAGTAAGTAGACACCCAATGAGAGCCATCGTCAGGTTCTTCACCACCAATTGAACGCCAATAAATAGACAGAACTAATGGTTGCCCAGCATCATTAGTAGGGTCACTTGGCCGACAATATCCAATCACAAGATAAGTACCAGTAGAGCCAGTATGAGATCCGTACTCTCCAAAAATAAAACCATCTTCATCGACTTCTAACGTCATCGTTGAGCCATAGCTATTTTCCCATGAGCCATTCAACATCAAAGACATGCATTACTCCTTTATGGTTTAAACATTTTTATCTGTTCACTAAAATTGGTAGACATTAATTGAAAATACGTGCTGGCTTATTTTGAGTTGTCGTAATCACTTTGGGCCCCTCTTCTTTATTGAATATCCACATGCCAACAGGAATAACGCAATTCTCGCCTTCACGTTGAACTACTCTAAATTCATACACTGTATACAAATAATCCATCAATACAGAACCTACCAACGCGATATAATCAGCATTTTCCATTGGTTGAAATTGCGTAATAACTTCGCCTTTATTCTCACCAGCCTCAATCAATACATCGTACATGTTAGAGGTAACCACCAACTTTCCAATATTTCCACAATCCGTTTCTCCGATCTCAATCACCAGATTTTCTTTTGTTTTAGATGCTATGTTGTAAAGCGTAGCCATTACATCCAAGTCGCCTTTGAACTGAGATGAGCCAGAATCCAAAGCAAGAAAGTATGGCGTGCTAGTAATTGATTCAGGTGAAATAAGCTGAGTATCACCAATAGATAAAGATGTGATCTTGCTGGTCCATAAATAAGGTGCACTGTATTTATCCCAAGGCAAAAATAGATACTCCCTGTTCTCTCGGTAATCTTTATTCAGCTGACCAAATTCCACTTGACCGCTCTTGTTATCGATATCTGTTAGAAATGTTACATAAGGACGTTTCGAACTAACCACTCCTTGATCAAGCAAACTCTGAAAGAAATGAAATGATGTCGGTTCAGTTTTATTACTCGGTGTTATGCCTCGAAAAGACCGATAAACAAAAAGAGAATCTGACAATTCCGTTGTACTTGGAATACCGATGCCGCCATCCCAATCAAGCTCTCGAAACTGAATACCTTGATAAGACTGCGCTAAATACACATCTGACAGCAAAGACACTGAACCACTCGTTGATTGTCCCAAGGCTTCAGGTGTTAAGGTAAAAACATCCTTGCCCGTTTTTACCTCCATATTTCCCCATGGCCCAAAATTAACCTCAGTTGTCTGCTGGTTAACCCAAGAAAAACTGGATGATATTTGATAAGCAAACTCTTGATCACCATAATGATGACAAGTATCTGCTTTGCATAAACTAGATGTCACCCAGATAAAGTCACTGCCTGTATCAAAAGAAAACTTCAATGTTTGCTCTGGCGTGCCAACTCCAACATAAGCATACCAAGGTGACGCACCATTATTCTGAAAAGGCCCTCGATCAAGAGAGATAGAAATCCCCTTCCCCTCACCTATTACTGATAACAATTTTTCCATACTTCCTCCAGAAAAACACAGTGTATACTTAAGCGTAATTACGATGAACGTACACAAAATGTGTAACGAAAAACAAACAGGATCTACAACCTAATGCACATTTCGACCATTAAATACGGCGTTCTTTTACTAGGATGCTCTTTTGTAAGTCTAGTACATAGCAGTGATTTAATAGCCTTCGGAAAAGAGTGCTTGGCAAAAGAAGAGCGCTTGAATAAAGCAAAAAATAGATTAGAAGTGCTATCGCTACAGTCTGAAAGAACACAAAGGAAAAATAGCCAATCGATAAATTACTTAGATCGCTATCAAACCGAGAAAGCCCAGCTCGAAACATCAATGATAGAATGTGCTGAAACCACACCGAATAGCGCATACTGCCATCAAATTCGACACAAATATAATGAATTAACGTATCTGATTCAGCGAGTAAAAGCAGAAGCCATGGATAATAATTTTGGCGATAATGACGCAACAATCAATTATGAGATAACAAGAAACAATTTCAATCAACGCTATGACGACTTTCTCGCCTTATGTCGAGACTCCAATGTGCACTATGCTCTTATTCAAAGCCCCACAGCTTACACTGAAGTTTGCTCAACTCCTGAAGCAAAAGAATCGATTACTTGCTCTCTTTTCTAAAATTGTAACGCAGGAAAAGCTAACTGGCTGGCACATTGCTACTTTGCACTACGTTAACCAATTTATCCATAGGGAAACCTAATGCTTCCGCTTTGGCTAATAATCGACGTTTAACGTCTTCAGGCATAGTTGGAGTGCGGGACAATAACCAGAAATAGTCTCGGCTAGGCCCAGATATCATGGCGTATTGATAGTTTTTCTGATCTAGCTCAAAAATCACATAGGCACCATAAAACGGCCCAAAAAACGACACTTTTAGATGCCCAACATCCGATGAATTGACAAAATAAGCGCGGCCTTCAGCTTCTCGCCACTTTTTATCTTCCGCAGAATAACCACGGTTCAACACTGCGACGCCTCCATCATCACGCATAGAATAAGTCGCTGTGACATTAGACAAACCTTCTTCAAAAGCATGATCTTGACGCACAATTTCATACCAAGTGCCTAAATAACGCTCCACTTGAAATTGCGTAACTGGATCAATATTTTTTGGAGCACTAGTACAACCAGTTAATAAAGTGCAGCCTGCCAACAAAATCGCCATTATCCAAACCGGTACTTTCATCTTAGTGTCCTTTATAAAAAATCGGGGCATTTAGAGCATCATACAAATGTCACACTTTTATTGCAGTCTAGCAAAACCTTTTGTGAGAGAAGAAACCTCTTGTTTTATTCTAGATTGCAAAGACAACACAACATTCGCCAAAATAAATTGCTTGTCGTTAATCTTAACAGTACAACACCTGTTACAACCATAGACCCAAGATACTTATCTTTCTCGATTGATATATCCGTATTGGCTGGCGGTTTCTGGTGGGAAGGAAGTAAGGGCACGCAACGAGGACTTGGTACTCAACGGGTTAATCCTCTCAACTTACAACAGGAAAAACTCGATTTATTAGTTCAAGCACTCGGCCCCGCCTATATTCGTGTAGGCGGCTCTGAAGCAGATAAAGTTCATTACTTTACGAGCGCTAGCGTTCCAACTAATAACAATTCAGACGCACTTACTATCACCAAAGACATGTGGCACCAGCTTCATGACTTTTGCCAACGTAATAGTTTAGCCCTCATGTTTACCATGAAGTATGGTCTGTTTGAACGACGTCAACAAGGCACATGGCAATCAACCGAAGTTAAAGACTTATTGGAATACAGCCACGTTCATGGGCAAAGTATCCATATTTGCGAACTGGGTAATGAGCTCAACGCCTATTGGGCATTTCATGGATTAACCTCACAACCTAGCGCGAAAAATCTCGCCAAAGACTATGACGCTTTTATTCGCTGCGTTCGACTGTACAGTCCCAATAGCAAAATCGCAGGCCCTGGCAGTGCATTCTGGCCGAGAATCGGCGAAGCCATCAAACCCCTTAGCAATATTTCCGCGCCATTTTTAGATAATCTAGAAGAACCACTCGATATTGTTGATTGGCATTATTACCCATTTCAAAGCAGCCGTTCTCCGGTCAAAACCCGATCAGCAACGATCAAAAATATCCTATCACCAAGCTCACTCATGGATTATGAGAAATATTCGAGACAACTGGAAAAGCTCCGCGATCAATATCAACCTAATGCTCAACTTTGGACAGGAGAAACTGGATCGGCTCAGTGCGGTGGGCAAGCCAAACTATCAGATCGTTTTGTATCCTGTTTTTGGTGGGCTGATCAACTCGGTCGAGGCGCAAAAATCGGCCAGAAAGTCATGATAAGGCAAAGCCTAATCGGCGGTGACTACGCCCTTATTAATCGACAAACCTTGAAACCCAATCCAGATTATTGGGTCAGCTGGTTATGGGGGAAGCTCATAGGAGAACTCGTTTTTGACGTGCAAAGTAACGACCCATTTGTGCAGATTTACTGCCATAGCGCAAAAAAAGAAGGCAAATGCACCCTACTCATTATCAATATGTCAGCCAATCCAAAAATTCTTCACTGCAACGGCTTTGGGTCAAAAAAGAAGCGCTTTGAAATCACCGCAGATTCGCTTACTTCAAAAAAGATCCGCATCAACGGAGTCAAACCCAAATTTAGAAATGGCAAAGTCAAACTTAGCGATTTTCCCAAGCTTTCTAAACTTAATCTAATCAGCCCCTATAGCATTAATTTTTGGTGTTTTACTGTGTAGAATCCCAATACATATTTAATAAAGCTTCTTACTACCCAGTTTTCGGTAATGAGAAGCCCTTAAAAAAGAATGGCTGACAGTCTTTAGGAAGCTAAACTAAAAACAATGAAACATCATAATTGCACTTGATTCAGCGTTTTCGAACCTTCACTTTCAGCATAAAACATGGTTAATACCTTATTTATTTTTGCAAGAATGCTATTGACCTGATCCAAGGAGAAACGCGATTCTTGAAACGTAGTTACGATACGTAAATCATGATGACCATCAGGCGAAATATCATCCATAATCTCAAAGTGTAAGCCAAACATTGAGTCATTTTTTTCTGGAGGAACTTGTTGATAAAATATATCACCTGTTGGCGATTTTAATGAGCCATTTAACGCATTGTTAGAATGGATATGTATATAAACATCAAACAGTAGACCTTCACTAATTGGCATACCCAATTCTTGCTGAATCAAGTTAATCGGAATATCAGCATAACTCAGCGATTCATTAATTTGTTGAGTAATACTTTGCAGTAACTCATAGACTGGTTGCTGGCGATCAAACTGCACTCGATGAGCAACCATAGTGGTGAAATACCCAACCGTATCAAAGAAATCGGCATTGGTTCGTCCTGATGCAGAAGTACCTATGACAATGTCATCTAATTTCCCTTCTAGATGCAAAGATAAGGCAATCGCAGTATACAAAACATTAAAAAGAGACGATTCCTGCTGCTTAGCTAAGGCAGATAATTTTTGAAATGCGTCTTTTCCAAGATCAAGCTCAGTCCATTGAGCCTTGGTCGATATATCAACTGGGTTGTTTGCCCCAGGAAGACTTAATCCTTTTTTGGCTCCTTGTAATTTACTCACCCAATAATCAACATGTTGCTGATTTAAACCTTGTTCAGATTGCAGCAGAGAAAAGTCATTGATATTGCGTACAGGCGCATCCCAAGTTGGCTCTTGGTTATTTGCACGAGCCATATAGGCATGAGATAAGTCTGACATCAAAGTATTCAAAGACCATTCATCAATTACCATGTGATGAATTAACAAAGATAAAACTTGGGATTCGCCTTTAGAAACATTCATGAAACGCACTCTTAAAGGGAGTTCGCGTGTAAGGTCAAATTTATAGCCAGCCTCATCAGAAAGTGTGATATCCACACTTTCATCTCCTCGCCAAAACCATTTATAACGGCTCAATTCCGTAACTGGAATGATATTCTGAGTAACCTCATCGTTTTGCGTGTGAAACTTTGTTCGCAGGCTTGTATGGCGCACTAAAATGTCAGTAAACGCAGCAAGAAATACCCGTTCGTCAACGCTATTAACGAAGGATATAACAAAAGGTAAATTATAGATTGGGCTAAACTCATAAGCAGAATAGGCTTGCCATAAAAAGTCTTGCGCAAATGTAAGGGGCGCAGCACTTTCTTGCGACAGATTTGTAATAACCTTCTGTTGCTCAACTTGCCCATTGGCAACCGCACGTTCGGCCAATGATAATGCGGTAGAAGCTTTAAAAAAATCATTAAAACTCACTTCAATACCATGAGACTGCATAAGTTTACCAATCACACGTGTCGCCAGTAGAGAATGGCCACCATGATCAAAAAAGTCATCATCCAAAGCCATACCAGTTTCAACTAAAGCGATACGAAATTCATTTAATATGATGTTTGCTACTTGGTCCTTGCTAGGCTGTGCTGTACTGGATTGCATAGCCGGCTCTAGGCCATGTCGTTGTTCAATAGAGAACCCTTCAAGTGGTGTTAATAAGAGCGCCAGATCTGATAAAGAGAGCTGTAAGTAATGATGTTTTATAGCAGCCAACAACTCTTCTAATTTATAACTTTGATCAAGCATAGGATGTAAATCAATAACCAAAATACTCTCTTGCTGAGTCTGTACGATAACGGTACTAAAAGGCGGGTTTGTAGCAGCGTCCCATGCTAAATTTCGGCGCGCTTCTAAATAGCTGACAACATCTCCTTGCAATGTAGAATCAGTTAAACATGCACCATATTCTTGCGAATAATATTTGATGATCTCACCTTCATCACTAAAGCTGTATCGAGCATTTAGGTTTGGGGTTTCTTTGATAACGTTTAATATGGCTTGTCTCAACAACGAAAAATCAACCTTATTACTCAATTTCCAAGCATATATATTTCTGGGAACTTGTTCGGGTTGCTGTAACTGTAGCATCCAGATTTTTTCTTCATACTCACTAACCTGAAACATACCTGTATCGCCGGAATTAAAAGCCTGTGTAAACATAGTATCCCTCTGTTCAAACCTTAATAAAATTAAATAAACAACAACGCTCTAGTTACTTACTAGCGCTATCAAATAGTCGTTTTTACAATCCCTTTCTTTCCTCTTAAAACTCATGCGATCTGAGTGCTTGCCAAGGTACAAAAACGCATAGGTGTTTAAATCATTTGCTCAATCAACTTGATGAACTAAAACAATGATAAAACCCTAAAAATATATAGTTGATTATCATTCTCATTATCGATACCATGAAATCTATTGTCAAGTATCGTATTTTTGAAAACCTCCGCAAGGGCAAAAAAAAGTAAAAATTAAACATAAGGTTATGGAAATGACGAACGGCGTAATCCAGCAATGTAACGCTTTCTTAGCTTAGTATTGTCAATCAAATAAATGGAGTTAGTTATGAATCTATCTATTGCAAATAAAGAGCGTCTGGACTCCTTTTGGAGTTACTGCTTACAACATCAGTACTTTAATATCGGCTATCCAGAGTCTGCAGATTTTGATTACTCCTCTTTATATCGTTTTTTCAATTTTTCTTTGAACAATTGTGGTGACTGGCGAGAACTGAGCAATTACGCATTGAACTCTTTCGAGTTTGAGGAAGACGTCATGCAGTACTTCGCCGAGTTATTTAAAATATCTTTTCAAGAGAGTTGGGGGTATGTAACGAATGGCGGCACTGAAGGAAACATGTTTGGTTGCTACCTAGCAAGGGAGCTATTTCCAAATTCGACTTTGTATTATTCCAAAGAGACACACTATTCCGTAGCTAAAATAGCCAAATTGTTACGGATGAAATCCTGCCTTGTCGACACGCTAGATAATGGTGAAATAAATACAGATGACCTGATACAAAAGATCCTATTCAACAAGGACAAACAGCCAATTATATTTGCCAATATAGGCACAACCATGTCTGGAGCAGTGGATAATATTGCCAATATCCAATTGCAACTCAAGCAAATTCATATCGATCGACACAACTACTACTTACATGCAGATGCTGCATTAAGCGGGATGATTCTTCCCTTTGTAAATAACCCCCAACCCTTCACATTTGCTGATGGCATAGACTCCATTAGCGTGTCTGGTCACAAAATGATAGGAAGCCCAATTCCATGTGGGGTTGTCGTTGCCAAATGTAAAAATGTCGATCGAATTTCGGTCGATGTCGACTATATTTCAGCCCGAGATCAAACGATTAGCGGATCACGCAATGCTCATTCAGTATTAATGATGTGGAGTGCGATCCATTCACACTCACCTCTAGAATGGAGACAGCGCATAGAACATTGCTTAAACATGGCACAGTACGCCGTGAACAAGTTTCAAGCAGCCGGTATTAGAGCGTGGCGTAACCCTAACTCCATTACCGTGGTTTTCCCCAGCCCTTCGGAAAAAGTATCAAGGCACTACCATCTAGCAGTATCAGGAGCTTCAGCGCATTTAATAACAATGCCTCACCATAAAACTGCCCAGAAAATCGATGAGCTTATCCAGGCCATCATTTTAGATCAGCGAGAACTTCTCGAGCACTCCGCCTACTTATAACGGCACAAAAAACGATTGGAATTATTATGAAAAGACTAAATTACGGACAATGGAGGCGAATCATATGAATAAGCCCACTTTACGCAGACTCTTAACAAACAAAGACACTGCCAATGCTATACGACCAGCTCTCCCTAAACTCACAGCTGGCGCACTCTTTGCTTCAATATCAGGTTTGGCCATGCTTGCCGCGTTGTGGTGCTTGATTCAATTGGTTGGTGAATTATCATTCAGTTGGGTAATTGCAGCTGTTTTATGCTGGTTACTAGGTGCAATTTTTGCTGCGGCCGCTTCGTGGTTAGCCCACGATGGTGAAGCCGATTTCTCTGCTAGATTAAGACGTCAAGTCGCTAACCATTTAGTACGATTACCATCGACAACACTTACCAAGCAAAACGATCAGAGCCTACGAAACCTAGTCTCCAGCGACATTGAAAAACTGCATCATATGGTGGCTCACCTGCCATCAGAAATCACCAACTTCGCTGTTTTACCTATTGCCGCTATCCTGCTCTTAATCAATATAGTGGGGCTCTCGGCCTTATGGGTGCTATTGCCCGGCATTCTCGCCTCCTTATACTATTTAATCGTCGTGCCATACATCAATGCTAGAGATGGCGGAGCACGTATGAAAGTTATGGGGGAAATCATCTCAGCAGTCGATGATTACAGTCGTGGCATTCGAGTCAATCGGATATATGGACAGCAATCTGGCGCCCTAGCGGCATATGACAAATCAACCCAGCACTTTACCAACAGCATGGTTATGTGGGTCAGTAAAGTGGCAACCTTAGCGGGTATGGCCGTGGCTCTGCTACAGGCCGTGGCCACGTTTGCCATCGCGTATTTGATTGCTTATGACGCCAACATGACAACGCTAGCAGCCACACTATTCTTTAGTCTTGCTATCGTGACTCCCGCGCTACGCCTTGGTCATGGGATTGATTATATCAGCTCTGGTAAGGCAGCATTGGGCAGAATCATTACATTATTAGAGCTTCCACCTTTGTCGACAGGGACAATCACGCATCAACAACACAGGGCCACCCTCACACTGAAAAACGCCCATTTCTCTATCGATGATTCCCAACTATTGAATAACTTAAATTATACTTTTCAACCAAAAGCACTAAATGCCATCACTGGGCCAAGTGGTATAGGAAAAACAACCTTACTTCGCATCTTGGCTGGATTAGAAATGCTGCAAGCTGGACAAGTTCTTTTAGAGCAAACAGACATAACTCAATTGAGCGAACTAACATGCTACCAATCTATTTTGCTGATTCCCCAAGGTGGTGATGCTCTACCTACAACCGTAGCGGACAATTTACGTTTAATTGCGCCTGAAGCCAGCACAGAACAACTCAATACCGCTCTTCTTTGCGCTCAATTAAAAATCGACCTAGAAGCCCAAGCTCAAACACTCTCTGGCGGTGAACGTCAACGACTAGGAATTGCAAGGGCATTTCTATCAAACGCTAGCGTTATATTGCTAGATGAACCTACCAGTGCTCTAGATAGTGAGAAGGCAAAGCAATTAATAGTGGAACTAGAACACTTTGCTCGCGAACAAGAAAAAACCATTGTGATGGTCACTCACGATAAAGCCTTAGCCGCAAATGCCGCAGCCCAACTTGAATTATCACGACCAAATGCAACAGAGGACCAGTTATGAAACACAGTATGGAACACACAAACAACTCGATTCTCTCCGCCCTACCCGCTGCGGCACGCCAACGTTTAATAAATGTAAGCTTAGGCTGGATCTTTGTAGCAGGATTAGAAGCCTTTGCCTACACTATAATAGCGCTTGGTATCGTCAATAATTGGTCGCCCCAATGGATCTTATCCAGTGCAGGTGTAGCCATTTTAGTCACAGTTTTCGTCAATCGTTCAGGATACTTAACAGGCGTACGACTCGCGGGAGACTTATATGCCACATTAGGCCACGCTCTAGCGCGAACCAAACTGTCTTGGTTTACTAATGATCATCGCTCAAAAATAGCCAGCATGGCCGGTCAGGGCATTCCTGGATTTATGAGCGTCCCCGCCCACCAATTGCAAAGCCTTCTTCATGCTCCTTGCTTGCCCCTGTGTTTAGTCATCGGTATAGGGGCAGTCGCTGGATTAGACGTTGCGCTGATTGCTTGCGTGTTATTAACCTTGTCATTGGTAGTACAATTTCTATCGCAGCGAGCCTTAAAACGGACTGACGCCCAACGCAGTTCTGCACAAAGCAATACCTCAGCCGCTACTCTTGAATTTGTTGATCACCTTGAACTCTTGCGTACTGCCGCCGGCCCCGTACGTGCCATAGAACGCCTTGAACAGCGTTGGCAGACGCAAGAACGGGCCTTATCCAAAACAAATTTAGCCTCCGCTTCTGCTATATTCATCTCGACCCTTGCCAGCGTCTTACCTATGGCGGGCATTGCTGCCTTTATGATGCTGTCTGAAAACACACTCACCTCTCCCACGCTACTTGCGTTATTACTCTTAACGGGGCGAGCATCGGCACCATTGGCCGAATTAGCTACCGCTGGACTAAGCATTAACGACCTAAAAGCCTCCTTACGTAATTTCCAGCAAACAACCGAAACGCCGCAGCTGGCTGAACCCAGCTCCCCCAAAGCCGCGCCTACAAAATTTGATATTTGCATCGATCGAGTCAGTCAATCACCCGCATTAGAAGGTATAAATGCAATCATCCCCACTGGCAGTCGAGTGAATATTTCGGGCCCAAGCGGCAGCGGAAAAAGCACCTTACTAGAGCTACTGATGCGCTTCGATGATCCTGATGAAGGCACGATTTCAGTCGGTAACATAAAACTCAAAGAGATGTCTTATGAAGAACTTGCTCACCTTATTGCCTATGTACCTCAAGACCCCATCGTTTTTACTGGCTCCCTTGCAGATAACATACGTATTGGTAAACCCAAGGCCAACGACCAAGAAATAGAAAAAGCAGCAAGGCTAGCGTCATTAGATAGCATTATTGATCGCTCTCCAGAAGGCATACACCAGTCAGTCGGTCAGCAAGGTAACGCATTATCTGGTGGTGAGCGCCAACGCGTCACCATCGCTCGTGCATTGATAAAACAAGCGCCCATTTTAATTTTAGATGAAGCCACTTCAGCATTAGATGAAAAGACAGAGCATGATATTGTTGCAGCCCTTGATTCTATTGATGCGACCATTATTTTTGTCACCCATAGAAACGCGACACCTTGGCATCCTAGCCAAACAATTGATTTAACAAACTAGCACTTTTTCTTAGTAACAAAAAAAACAGGGAGAATGAAATCTCCCTGTTTTTTATTCCTCTTCTATGTAATCTAGGCTGCGTTTATTGACCCCTGCATGAGACGGATAACCTCCCCAACGGTCCGACATCTTGCTAATGCATAAAAATCGACTTCGACACCACCCCGCTCCGTCAAGTATTTGGCAATTACCATCAACTGCTTAGGCCGAATATTAAATGAGGACAATTGAGTACTCGCTGAAATAGTTTGAACTCCATGGTCTTTTACAACATGCTCAAAAGCCTCAAAAACCAACTCATTTATCCCTTCTTTTCTAAGACCTTTAAGATCTTTCGATTGACTAGACGGTGAATAAGACAACCGATGATACAGCTGCTGTTGCGCCATATTTAATAGTGCTTTACGGTCAATTTTACCGTTTGCGGTTAATGGCAACGCCTCAACCAACAAACCTCTAGTGGGAATATGTGAACTTGGCAAATAATCCTGCAAATACCCCCTTAGATTCACAAACTCTAACGGTTTATCCAGCGCTTTAAACTCCTGGGTATAAATAGCCACCAGCTCAATCACATCAGCTTCAGGATGAGTGCAGCAAACGACAACGGCATCATGAACTTGCGGATGCTGAGACATAGCGTTTTCGACCTCTGCGGCGGCTATCCTGACCCCCTGAACTTTTAAGTATCCTTCTTCTCTTCCTGCAAAGATAATAGTCTGATCTTCTCTGAAGTAACCTAAATCACTCATTTGAAAAACCGTTTCAATCTTATTCTTTGAAGTATGAATTTGAATGAAGTCTTTTGGTATTATTTTTCCGTCGAGCAAATAACCATTCGATAAGTTAATACCTGACATATACATCCTACCAACTTCACCCACAGCACAAGCTTGATGCTGTTCATTCAGAATAAAATATTGGTTATTCAGCAACGGCTTACCATAGGGAATAGCCTCTTGATCAACCTCACTAATCTCATGCCAAATACTCCAGATAGTCGTTTCAGTAGGCCCTCCTAAGGAAAACAAAACTACATCAGGCAACTGCATTCTAATCCGAGAGATCAGCGATGGTTTAATATAATCCCCACCTTGCGCAATTAGGCGCAAAGATAACAACTGCTCTTTTTTCGCAACAGTAAACAACATATCAACAATAGCAGGCACACTAACCCAAATAGTAATACCATTTTCAGCCACTAAACGGGCCCAATCTAACGCATTCTTTTGCTGTTCAAAGGTAGGAATCACTAACGTCGCACCAACAGAGATAGCAGCAAAAATATCGAAGACCGACATATCATGATGAAATGGGGTAACAGCCATAAAAACGTCACTGGCACTGATGTGCCAACGCTCTATGGTTTGCTGTAAGACATTCGCCGTTGCTTGATTATTAAGTACTACACATTTTGGTGTACCAGTACTCCCAGATGTATAGAGATAATACGCTGGCGAATTATCAAGCGTATAATTGAAGACATCATCAATCACTAGTTCACTATTTGCTCCGAGTATTCTGTGAATATTAATATTCCTTATTGACGATAGAGGCTCTTCACTCACGACCCTATCTGCACAACTGTTTGATAATAAGTAATCAAGTCTGATCGAAGGTGAATCCACATCAACGGGAAGCCAGATAATCCCCATCAGCGCACAAGCTAGCGTGGTATAAACATGCTCAGGACCCTTTTTCAGGCAAATAGCAACAACGGATCCAGCTTCTAAGCCCTCTCGATTAAAGGCAGATACAATTTTCCGAACACAACAGCCAACCTCTTGATAAGAAATACACCTGCCATCAAATACTAATGCTATTTTACTCTTCCCTTGAGTGAATAAATTATGTTTAATTTGTCCGATATAATCTTCTAAAACCACTTTTTTAAACATATCATCATACAATTGAGTACAACTCGAGTTCACCTTCTGAACTTGAGTAAGACGACCCTCCACGACCTGATCTACTGTATTCTTCATATTATTTTCTACCCTTAACTCCAAACTCATACTCGACACACAAGTCTATTAAACTAGAACTTAGAGGTACGACTCATTCCCAAAAAACCAAGAACTAGCTTACTTACCCTACTTACTTAGCTAATATTTGGAACGGATAGTACCTAAAAGAAACTTACATTAGCCTTTGACAGCATCCACTTTATTACCAGTTTCCGAAGTTCTATTTTGACGCTCTTATAGCAACAACCACCAACTAGACAGTATTGGATTACGAATAAGCTCCGCATAGCCAATCTGAATGCCATGCACTTTTAACTCAGAGGAAAACTACATGATTTTTAAAGAATCCAAACCAGACATAATCAAATCCTCATAAGGATTTAATAATTCATCATCTGAAATAAGCTGCTGTACTCGCACACACCTATTTTTGAGTAATCAGCCTCATACCAGTATCAAGTAATGAGTCGGTAGCAATAACTTTACCGCAGCGAGATGAGACAAACTTTAAGGCCATAAGGTGTTCTTCTGCAGAAAAATCAGCAACCGCATCACCAACCAAAAAGGTCTGCATATCATTCATAAACGCGTCCACTGATGTGATCATGCATCCAATCTGTGCGTACACACCTCCTACGATGAGCTGATCTCGCCCCCAACAATGCATGCGCTCACGCAGATATGAACGAGCAAAAGTACTATAGCGCCATTTATTCAACACAATATCCTTTTCACTAGGCTTGAGCGGATCGATGATCGCTTGCAGATCTGGGGATAACACAGGCAAGTCCGGCCCCCATATTGCGTTTAGCAAGGCTTGATCTGAATGCTTATTAAGCTGAACCGTATAGACAACTGGAATATGGTTCTCATATGCCCATTCACGCAATCGAACTAGGTTCTGTATTAAACGCTCTACTAACGATGCATGTGCTTCATAAAAATTTATAAAATAATGCTGCATATCATGGATAAGCAACACTGCTCGTTTAGGGTCAGGCTGCCAATCTACTTTATTTACAAAGTAGCTTGGAGTCATAGGCATCGGGTAATCTTGGATCTTTGAAATAGTCACGTACACTCTCTATTTAATTTTTAGTGAATTCTACGTATTTAAAAGTGACGTAGGACTTTTTTCTCATTTCCCCCGACTGTATATCAGGCGAAAATTCAATTAATTGAACACAATCACACATTCGATATTACGCGGTGAAAGCGACTAATAAGTAACAGATAAAGGCTATCAAAAAAAAACAAATGATAACGAATATCTTTATGAGTCTAGGAATCATTATCATTTAGATGTAACATTACGCATCTTCACTATTTTGTCAACAGAGTAAGTGTGCAATGAATGAATTGACCTCGATGCAAGCAGCGTGCTGGTTTGGACGCATAACCGAATCAGATTTTTTAGGAGGAGTTTCAGCCCATCTTTACACAGAGTTTGATGGTCAATCTATTGACTTGAACCGATTAGAGCTAGCCCTTCAACGTGTCTACTTAGAGCACTCTATGCTCAGATTGACCCTAAGTTTAGATGGCGCCCCAGACATTACATCATCTGCAGAAACACCTCTTTTAGAAGTGGATGACTTAACAGAGTTAACGAAGATAAAACAACAAAAATACTTATTGCAGAAACGCGAAGAATGGACACATCAGCAGCTTGACCTAACCAAGGGGAAAACCGCAAGATTCTCAGTAAGTTTACTTAGCGAAAGTCATTTCCGACTGCACATTGATACAGATATGATAGCGATAGACCCTTCTAGTTTTCGCCGACTCATGGAGGACCTAACCTTATTTTATTTAGCAAGTGAAGCAAGCTTCACTCCAGTACCTTCCTTCTTTGAATGGCATAACACGATCAGATCCAATGCTGATTTGAAAAAATTAGTTCACAGAGACCGTAAATGGTGGCAGTCTCGTCTTCTTGATATTGCCCCTCCTCCCTCTCTGCCTACCAATAGCACAAGCTCACAGCAAGTTAAAAGCCATTGCTTACGAGCAACCATCACATCAGATGAATCAAAATCCTTACAGCAGCTTGCGCGATACAATAAAGTCACACTATCGAACCTTGTATTAGGGCTATTTGCATTCAGCCTGAGTCGAGCAACAAACGATAAATGCTTTAGACTTAATGTCCCTACTTTTTGGCGAGAACCCTTATTACCAGAGATAAACCGGTGTGTTGGTGATTTTGCCAATTTTACCTTACTCAGTGTAGATATTGCTAAACACCATAACTTAGCTTCATTAGTTCACAACATTGCGACACAAATGATCGATTTACTGGAGCATTCTCACTACCCTGGGGTCAATATCATGCGAGACCTTTCTCGTAATCATGGCACAGCACAAATTGCCCCCGTTGTCTTTACTGCTGCATTAGATATGGCTGAGGGCGAACTATTCTCAAAGTCTGTACATAACACCTTTGGCCCAATGAATTGGAGCGTGTCACAAGGCCCACAAGTTGCACTTGATGCCCAGATTGTTCGCACTGATGACAGCTTGCTAATAAATTGGGATGTTCGTTTAGATGCATTGCCCTTAGATTGGGTTAACAAGCTCTTTGAAAAATTTACTTATCTACTCAAAAAGATTAGTAAGGAACCCGAGCTTTTAGATAAGGATCTTGGCAATTTAGAAGGGTTCTCTTTCAAAAAAGATGAGTCTGACACACTTAAAACATCGCCTTTATCCGCCATACAAAAAGCATATTTACTAGGCCGCACGACGCAACTACCTTTAGGTGGCGTTGCCATGCAAGAGTTTCGCGAGTATCACGGCCGCTTTGATGCCTCATTACTTAAAAATCGACTTGTTGACATGGTTCAACGCCATGAAAGTCTTCGTACTTATATCGACACCAACAAATTAACTCAAGTTGTTACTGATAAAGCGGTAGTCAACCTAAAAGAAATCGACTTAAGCGAACAACCAGCTCAGATAGCTACCACTTATATTAAAAACCATCGAGATACATATAGTCACGCCCTATTTAATCTCGATTTTTCACCTTGGGATATCACAATTTTTTACTTAAAGGACGAACTATTAACCGTCTTTACTCGCTTTGACGCATTAATTTTAGATGGGCGGTCCATTGCATCATTAATGGTTGAGTTATTTAAAATAGATCAAATCGAGCCTGGACAACCTATCCCACCTCAGTCAAAAGCACCCGAGTACATAGATCGTAACGACTCCGCGCAACGTAAATCTGACATGAAGTATTGGAAGAATAAGCTTTCCTCGATCAACACAACACCTCAAATTCCTTGGGTGATGCCACTCGATAAACTAGGAGTTGCAACGTATGAACGAAAAAGCGTGACCATCAAAACTAGCAAATTTCGTCAATTCGTTAAGATTGCGGCCAAACAAGGTCTCTTCAAAAACTCAGCAATCATGTCAATTATATTAGAGCTACTAGCTTACTGGTCTAGAAATCACTCAACCCATGTAGCTGTCCCTGTGTTACCTATGTATTCAGGTGCACTTTCTAACCACTCAACTTTCATTGCGGTTGCATGGCAAGCTAATTCCAACCAATTAAGCCAGCAAGCTCAAAAGCTTCAATCTGATATTCTCGAAGGACTTCAACACCTTTCATTCTCAGGAGTAGATCTGGCTCGAATGCTATTTGAACAGTGCGGTTTAGGGCCTGTACTTCCTATCGTAATCACCAATGGGTTATCTTGGCCGTCTCTTTCAGAAGCTCATCCGATGCAACTCAAATATGGATTAACACAAACACCACAAGTCGCAATGGATATTCGCTTTACGACACAACCAGATGGAGCGCTCGTTTTTAGTATTGATTATGCTTGTGACGCAATAAAGACAACGACAATCGATAGCCTCCTTATTGCAATAGAAACGGCTATACAAGAAATAATCGATTCAATCGAGTTCTCTTTTGAGGCTGAGCAATGTTTTTTTCAAAACTCTGAATTCAGTGATCAAACTTATTACTCGTGCGCCAACAGCTCCCACCCTTCACTTCAAGAGCAATTACTTGCTATTTATACGGAGGTCATTGGCCTAGATCAAAGTGACTACGTTACTAAAGAAATAAGCTTTATCGATATGGGGCTTAGACCCTACCACCTCAAGACCATCTTAAAACGCCTAAACGAAACCTTTTTAATCTCATTATCAGCCAATGACGTTTTTCAATGTCGCAATATTAAGGGTGTGGAGGAGCTTTTAAAAACGACCAAGATAACTGATAACACAGTAACCCAAAAACCGCAGTCAATTCATTCTATTTAATGGCATATATTCTATATTGGAGGTTTATTTAACATGGAAAGCAAAACAAACATAATCGGAATTGGCATTGGGCCATTCAATTTAGGGTTAGCCGCCTTACTTTCAACGCATAATGATATAGAGTCAGTTTTCTTAGAACGAAAACCCGAATTCCACTGGCACCAAGGCCTTCTATTACCTGGCACAACACTACAAGTGCCATTCTTTGCCGATTTAGTCACCATGGCAGATCCTAGCCATAAACTGAGCTATTTAAGCTATTTGCATCAGCAAGATCGTTTGTATCAATTTTACTACTATGAAAACTTCCAAATCCCCAGAATTGAGTACAACCACTATTGCCGATGGGCTGCCAATCAGCTGGCTAATTGTCATTTTGGCGAAAATGTGACTGAGGTCACTTACGATCAGCAAAATGACACCTTTAGGATTCAAAGTGAACTCGCATCAGGGCAGAAAAAACAGTATGTCAGCCAAAATATCGCGATTGGTATAGGAACAAAGCCTAATATCCCTAAATGGCTGGAAACTTGTCATCATCCTTTAGTTAAACATGCCTCGGAATTTGGGCGCTTACAGGACAAGCTAACTAAATGCAAAAACGTAGCTATTATTGGATCGGGACAAAGTGCAGCAGAATGTGTATTAGCTTTATTTAGATCTTTGACTCCAGAGCAAGTGGATAAAGGCGCCTCTATACGCTGGATTACTCAATCCGCAGGCTATCACCCAATGGAATACTCAAAACTTGGTCAAGAATGCTTCACTCCATCTTATATGGATTATTTTCAAAGCCTTCCAAGAAATAAGCGCCGTGAAATTTCTGCTGACCAAGGTTTATTATTCAAGGGAATTAGTTTCACCACTATTGCCGATATTTACGATCTTATCTATGAGCGCTCAATTGGAGGGAAAAATCCGGGGCTATTATTGAATCCAAATTGTAAAGTTCTTTCTATTGAAGAGAACAGCCAATCTGACTCATTAAAAATTAGATGCACACATACTCAATTGGATAAAAATTTCTCTATAGAAGCTAATGCGGTTATTGCTGCGGTAGGTTATGTTCATGACTGGCCTCAATGGTTAGAGCAATTTAAAGATTCGATTTTAGAAACCGATGATAAAAACAAATTCATCATACAACGTGATTTTACGGCTAAAAGATGTGATCAAGGCTTAGGAAAAATTTTCATACAAAACTCAGAGATTTTCCAACAAGGTGTAGGGTCTCCAGATTTAGGTATCGGAGCAAATCGTAATTCAATAATCATTAACCAATTAATTGGAAAAAAAATATATCGCACCCCTGAAAACACTTCATTTCAGAAATATGGAATTCCAGATGGAGCAGTTCTAGATGAGTGATTTAATCAATTATATTCTATATTCAGACTAAAAAATAAACTCTTAATGAATATAAATAACTATTTTTCAATATAAGAATATTGGTGATTATATTTTTATTTTCAAGTGAAGCATATTTCTAATGATATTACGATTATCAGCTTTGTTTGTGATGCTATGTATAGCATCACTTATGGTTGGAGCTCAGCAATTAGTGTGGTCCGATTTATTTGATTCATCTAAAGACGCTTGGCTAACTCTTACCGCCAGCCGTCTACCAAGATTAATTGCCTTAATACTGACAGGTATAGGATTAGCCATTAGCGGTGTCATCTTGCAGCATATAGTGCGTAACAAATTTGTTGAGCCAGCTACTTCTGGAGGGCTAGATGCCGCCAAACTTGGGCTACTGATCTCGCTAACCATGCTTCCTGGGGCCAGCACAAGCTCAAAAATGATATTTGCTATGCTCTTTTGTTTAGCTGCAAGCCTCTTATTTATTTTCATTATTAATCGTATTGAATTCAAAAACACCGTACTTATCCCAGTGTTAGGTCTAATGTATGGCAGTGTATTAAGCTCAATAGCAGAGTTTTATGCCTATAAAAATAACATCCTCCAGAGCATGCAAGGATGGTTATTAGGTGATTTCTCTAGAGTGGTTCAAGAGCACTACGAGCTCATTTATATCATCCTGCCCGTCATCATCTTAGCCTACCTTTATGCCCACCGTTTTACTGTTTTAGGAATGGGAGAAGAGATGTCCTCTAGCTTGGGGCTGGGATACGCCAGCACGGCAGCCATTGGTCTAATACTTGTAGCGGTAACCGTAGCTGCATCAGTAATCACTATCGGCGCCATCCCATTTGTAGGTCTGGTTATCCCCAATTTAGTCGCCCTGAAATATGGAGAAAATTTATCACGGACGTTACCCATCGTCGCTTTAGGTGGCGCTTGTTTACTTATCCTTTGTGATATTTTGGGGCGCCTAGTTATTTACCCATTCGAAGTCCCTATTGGCCTAACAGCAGGCGGCATAGGCGGCATAATGTTCCTCATCTTAATTTTGAGGGGGATCAAATGAGTACCAGTATGAAAATATGGGGAACATTCCTATTCACCATATCGCTGATGTGCTTTTTTATCTTTATAGGATCAGATTTCGACTTTGATTACCTTATTCCTAAACGTTTATTAAGACTCGCGACCATCCTTCTTGGAAGTATTTGCTTAGCGGTATCTGCCGTCTTATTCCAGACTATTGTTGGCAATCGAATTCTATCACCATCAATAATGGGGTATGAGTCCGTTTATTTATTATGGCAGGCTCTTTTACTCTTTATGTTAGGCGCTCACGGACTAACCATATTGAGTATTAGCGGTAACTTTGCCATATCAATCACGATTATGCTGGTCTATTCATGGGGTCTGCATTATTGGCTTTTACCTAGATGTAAAAATAACATCTATATGTTGTTGCTATTTGGCCTAGTCCTGACAACCGTAATCGCGACAATCACACAATTTATTCAACTTAGCATTAGCCCAGGTGAGTTTTCTATTTTTCAAGGCTTAAGCTACACATCATTTAACCGTTCTAAACCTGAAACGCTGTTGTATGGTGCTTTTATAGTGGCTATTTGCCTGTGGATGGGTAGAAAAACACTGCCCGTGTTAGACGTCATGTCTCTTGGTCGAGAGCAATCTATATCTCTTGGCGTCGATCATCCTAAATATATCAGATTATATTTAGCTTTAATTTCTGTACTTGTTGCAACATCAACAAGCTTAATTGGCCCTACTGGTTTTATGGGAATATTTATTGCCAATATAGCTTACACACTAGCAGGCAGTAACAAACACAAAACAGTCATTCCCATCGCTTTTACGGTTGCCCTGATTATATTTTTAGTGGCTCAACTTTTCGTTGAGCATGTATTTAACTATAAAACTAGCGTCAGTATTCTTGTCAATCTTGTGTGTGGAGTCTACTTCCTTGCACTGATTGTCCGTACTAGAGGAACCACATGATAACTGTTCATAACCTTCATAAAACCTATGGCACAAAACCGGTAGTTACAGACATCAGTCTGGAATTTCCGACCGCTGGCATAACCTCTTTGATTGGACCGAATGGTGCAGGAAAATCAACACTTCTAATGATGATAGCCAAACTACTCGAACCAAGTAGCGGGTACGTCGCTTTAAATGGACAGAAAACAAACAATATAAAAACAGCAGAGTACGCTCACCGAGTTGCCACCCTACGCCAATCACCAGGCTTCAACTTACGCTTAACCGTAGAAGAGCTAATTTCATTTGGCCGCTTCCCCTACAGCAGGGGACACCTAACTCAAGACGACAAAAAAATTATCGAAGAATCGATAGAATTTTTAGACCTACAACATCTAAGAGGCTCTTATTTAGATGAGTTAAGTGGCGGACAACGACAAATGACCTTTTTAGCCATGACGATAGCCCAGAAAACAGACATTTTGTTACTAGATGAACCCTTAAATAACCTAGATATGAAGCATGCAGTACAGATAATGCAAGCCCTTCGCCGCCTATGTGATGAGCAAGGCCGAACCGTATTACTAGTCATTCACGACATTAATTTTGCCGCAAACTATTCCGACCATATTGTCGCTTTAAAAAATGGCACGCTTAAATTTAACGGTACCTCTGAGCAAGTAATAACAGAGGACAACCTAAAAAACTTATACGATCTTGATTTTGAGATCATTCGTAGTAAACACGGTTGCCTATGCAACTACTTCAACCTGTAAGGAGAAAAATATGAAAACGAAAAATAGAAAATGGATTTTTGGACTAAGTTTAATAGCTGCCATTTCACTACAAGGATGTGAGGAGAAAACTGCTGAAATAACACAAATATCACAGAAATTTGATCCGCCTATTACCATTAAGCATGACCTTGGAACAACAGTTTTAGATCACCGACCAGAACGAGTGGCTGCACTTGATATGAATGAAGTCGACTTTTTAGATCAACTCAATATTCCTGTTGCGGGAATGGCAAAAGACTTTATACCTCATTACCTTGCATCATATAAAAACGATTCAAGCATTGAGGATTTAGGCGCTATTGTTCAGCCAAATATGGAACGTGTACATGGCCTAAAACCTGATTTAATTCTAATGACACCACTACATACAACGAATTATCAGGAACTATCGGAGTTCGCACCAACTTTATACTTTAATACGGCCACGACTAATCATATAACAAAAGTAAAGGATCATTTATTAACCTTGGGACAGATATTTGATAAAGAAAAATTAGCTAAGCAAAAGTCCAAAGAGCTCGATGATAAAGTCAAAGAAGTTCAAGAGTTAACTAAGAATAGACCCGAAAAAGCACTTATTATCTTGCATAACAATGGTTCTTTTAGCAGCTTTGGAATGCGATCACGTTATGGCTTTGTCTTTACTGAGCTGGGAGTTAAGCCTGCAAATACCATTGAAGAAACAGGCCTACATGGTCAACCTATTTCTAGTGAATTTATTCAACAGGCAGATCCCGATATTATCTATATTGTAGACCGTACAGCTGTAATGGAACGCCGTTCTGTTATAAACCCTAATGACATCAGTAATCCATTACTTCGTCAAACCAAAGCTTGGAAAAATGGGCACGTGATTGTTGCTGATGCTGATGCTTGGTACATTGCTGCAGCAAGCCCAACTTCAATAAATATAATGCTTAACGATGTTATAAAAGGCTATCAACAAAACCTTTAGTCCAAATTACATCACTTCAGAAATAAAAAGATTATTGTTTAATTGGAAAAAGAGGCGGTATTTTCAGGTAACACATGTGATAATGATTATCATATGTGTTACTATTTACAAAATACTTACTCTGTTGTTAATAATAAATAGGATGTTTAATATGCACTCACTTCAATACCCAAATCATCAAAATAATGCAAAAAAGAAAAACTCACCAAAGAAACCCTCTTTTACTCGTAAAAACGCATTATCAGCGAAAAATGCAATCTATGTTGGTATAACAGCAGGAACAGTATTTTTATATAGCCCATCCATATATGCAGAAACCAATACAGAGACGGAAGACAACAGCGCCGTTTCAACAGTTGCTCTTCCAGAAATAACCGTAGAAGATTCGCGTGAAAAAAAGCCTGTCTATTCTGGCAGTGATGGACAAGTCCTAGAAACAAATAACGCAGGTTTTTTAGGAGATAAAGACGCCTTAGACAACCCATTTAGCGCTATCAGCTATACAGATAAATACATCCAAGACCAACAATCGAATGATATTTCCGATGTTATCAGCGCGACAGACCCTTCCGTTCATAGCACCAACACCAGTGGTGAAAGTAGAGAAAACTACTCCATCCGAGGTTTCAGTTTCAATAGCAATGATGCAACAGTGAACGGTTTAGCAGGCATGTCGCCTTACTATCGCAGTGCCACTGAAATGTATGAGAGCGTTGATGTGCAAAAGGGCCCTTCTGCAATGCTTAATGGAATGCCTCCTAGTGGATCAATAAGTGGGTCCGTAAATTTAGTCACCAAACGTGCAGGGGAAGAACCTCTAACTCGATTAACAACCAAATACCTATCCGACTCTCAACTTGGCGCCAGCTTAGACGTAGGTCGCCGCTTTGGTCAAAACAAGCAATTTGGTATTCGAGTAAACGGTGCATATTTATCTGGTGATGGAACAGTTGACCAGCAAGAAAATGAGTCTCAATTAGGCGCTATTGCGTTAGATTGGCGCTCAGATAGAGTTCGCTTATCCGCTGACATTTATCACACTAAAGAAAATGTTGATGCTCCAACAAGGGGGATAACCATTGCGACTGGGCTAGATATCCCAAGTCCGCCTTCTAACGACACCCTATTAAACCCTAGCTGGAATTTTTATGAAAACGAAACTAAGGGAGCCATGGTACGTGGCGAGTTTGATATTAATGAACAGCTAACAGCTTACGCCGCCGCAGGTATAACCAAATGGGATTACATTGGTGTCAGTGCAGACAAAGCTGAAGTAACCAACTCTGCTGGAGACATGGAGACAACACTTGGTGGTGTTGGTGATGACAATCAAAGAACATCGCTAGAAATGGGTTTAAATGGCCACTACCAAACAGGCACCGTGAATCATCAAATAGCAGCAAATATTACTCGTTATGAAGAAGAATACAATCTTTACGCTGCGAGATTCCGTGGGACTACTGTTAACTCTAATATTTACAATCCTATATGGGGATCAAAACCCGACTTGGACTTGGATTTCCCTCTTTTAACGACGACGGAAACAACGTTATCCAGCTTTGGACTAGCAGATACCTTATCCTTTGCTAATGACAAATATCAATTGACTCTAGGTGCCCGCTACCAACAAGTGAAAACAGAAGAAACGGGTGGAATGATATCTACAGGCGCAAAATATAATGAAAGTGCGGTTACCCCTTCCACAGCTCTCGTCATAAAATTAACCGATCAAGTTTCTGCTTATGCAAACTATATTGAAGGGTTAAGCAAGGGCGCCACGGCACCAACGACTGCAGATAACGCAGGGGAAATATTTTCTCCTTATAAAACCAAGCAAAAAGAAGTGGGTCTAAAACTTGATAGAGGCACCTTCACGCACACTGTTAGTATTTATGAAATTGAAAAGCCTAGCAGCTATACCGATGCTGATACCAACATATTTGGTTACTATGGTGAGCAGCGTAACCGAGGCATTGAATGGAGTTTTTTTGGCACACCTGTTGAAAACATACGTTTAATGGGTGGTCTAACACATATTAAGGCAGACTTAACATCTACAAAAGACGGAGAGAACGACGACAATCAGTCTGCGGGCGTTCCAAAGTGGCAAGCCAAACTTGGAGCTGAGTGGGACACCCCATATATACAAAACCTAACTCTAATAGTTAATGCCAACAGCTTATCCAAACAGTATCTTGAAAATGATAATGAACGCTCCATTCCTGGTTACACTATATTTGGATTAGGGGCACGCTACGTGACTTCGGTTAATCAACGACCTCTCACGATCAGGGCCAATATCAACAACCTAATGGATAAAGATGCTTGGACAACTGCAAGCTACAATGACCTAGCCCTTATTGAAGGTCGCTCACTTACAGTGTCAGCAACCATGGATTTTTAATGTAAAAAAATCATTCCGCCCTAAAATACATTTACTATCTCGTCCTCAAGTACGTTGACGATTTTTATTAAGCCGGTATGGATTCCATATTGGCTTTTTTATACATGGAAATTCATAAAATAAGTACACAAAAAATCGACGGCCTGCTACAAACAATTAACATGCTAAAGGTTTGCATAAAATAATTCTTTTATTATGAGTTACAAACTGTTGATAAAGGCCAGTAGTTAATCGATCTAGGAATGATAATTAACTAGATATAAAGCTATGTCAGAGAGGGACTCACACCTAAAAAGAAGCATTTTGAAATCAATAAAGATTAGCTTATCTCAAGAAAGGTCGGCATCAACAGCATCAAACCCAAATTTAGAAATAGCAACGTCAGGCTTAATGACCTCCCCAAGCTCCCCAAGCTCTCCAAGCTCTCCAAGCTCTCCAAGCTCTCCAAGCTCTCCAAGCTCAATATCATTGAGCCCATCTAGCATTATTTCTTAGTGTTTTGCTGCATAAAAGCAGCGAAAGATAAAGAAGTAAATAAAAATGATTATCAATAGTACAAATACTCTATTCTCATCTATATAATAACGCGTTCTTTTTGGTCTACAGGATTTTAGACATGGTTCGCTTTATGACACACTTCAAACAGGTTTTAGCTCTTTTTTTTTTAAGTCTTATCTTAGCAAGTTGCGATCAATCACCTCCAGCCTCTCCTGACAAAAGCGTATTAAAGATCCATCAGGTTGAAAAAAATGAATCCGGTTGGCCAAGAAAGATTATGACCACTGAGGGCCTATTAACACTCAACAAAAAGCCAACCAGAATTGTTTCCACCAGCGTAACTTTGTCAGGTACCTTGTTGGCAATCAATGCGCCTCTAATCGCTTCTGGCGCTACCATGGCAAATACAAGCGTTGCATCTGAACAGGGCTTCATGCGCCAGTGGGCAGATATTGCAAAAAATAGAGGCGTCATTCCTCTCTATCAAACCGAGCCAAATGCCGAAGCTATTATCAAAGCCAATCCAGATCTGATCGTTATTTCTGCAACAGGCGGTGATTCTGCAATAAAGCTCTATGAGCAACTCAAAGATATCGCACCGACACTGGTTATTGCATATGACGACAAAAGCTGGATGCAATTAGCTAACATTTTTGGAGATCTTCTTGGTCTAGAAGAACAAGCGCAAACTGTGATCCAACGCTTTGAGCAGGAAGTCGAACATACCAAATCGACGATTATTTTACCGCCTCAACCCACCACAGCGATGGTCTACTACCAAGATGATACTGGAGCCAACATTTGGACTTCGGAATCTGCACAGGGTCGATTATTACTAGAGCTAGGATTCACTCTTGCAAAAATCCCAGAGAGCGTAAAAGGCAACATCAGCATGGGAGTTCGTAATGACATTATTATTGCTACTGGAGAGCGATTTCCTGATGCGGTAACAGGTAATACCACACTGTTATTTTCTGCCAGCACAGACAGAGAAAAAGCTTTTATAGATAACCCTTATTTACATGAAACAAGCTCAGTACAAAACAAACAGGTATTCGCTGTTGGCGATGATACCTTTCGCTTGGACTATTACAGCGCCACCAATTTATTAAAACGTTTACAAGCATTGTTTGGGCATGAAAATCATGGTCAATAACACCGCGTCCGTTTCGAAAAACAAGCGATATGCTTGGTTACTCGCATCGTTGCTATTTTTGCTTGTTGTTATGATTACCAGTTTATGCATTGGGGCTAAGCCGATTTCCATGGACATTCTGTGGAATATATTCACTGGCAAAGAACATGGACTGGCTAAAACTATTATTTTTGAAGGTCGTTTACCACGCACCTTGAATGGGCTTTTTGTCGGTATGGCACTCGGGGCTTCTGGCGCTCTGATTCAGGCAATAACCCGAAATCCTTTGGCGGATCCAGGCATTCTTGGCGTTAACTTAGGCGCCAGTTTAGCCATAGCAATTGCTATTGTCTTTTTAGGCGCAACTCAGCTGACCCAATTTTTTGGCTACGCGGCTCTGGGCGCTTTGTTAGCCAGTTTATTAGTATATTTCGTTGGCAGCATTGGCGGCGGTAAAACCGACCCCCTGAAACTTACGCTCGCAGGGGTTGCCATTGGCGCTGTGTTTGGAGGTATTAGCTCTGGCCTTACCCTTTTCAATCCTAGCGCATTTGATCAAATGCGTTTTTGGGCAGTTGGTAGTCTAGATATTCGCTCATTATCTGTCCCATTATTTATCGCCCCTATTGTCATCGGCGGCTGTTTGTTAGCCGTATCGATTACCCCAGCTCTTAATGCATTTGGTCTGGGAGATTCCTTAGCCGCCGCACTTGGTAGCAAACCAGCTAGAGTTCAGTTACTGGTGTTGATCGCTGTTACTTTACTTTGTGGTGCAGCAACAGCTGCTGCTGGCCCTATTGGTTTTGTCAGTCTTATGATGCCGCATATTGCTCGCTGGATGGTGGGCCCAGATCAGCGTTGGATTATTCCCTTTTGCTTTATCCTGACACCCATTTTGCTGCTAATCGCTGATATTATCGGACGAGTTTTAATTACTGGTGAATTAAGAGTTTCTATTGTGACAGCGTTTATCGGTGCTCCTATTCTGATTTATTTAGTGCGCAGAAAAGGAGCTTCTGGACTATGAAGGTCTATCGTACCCACACACTGACAATAACCAATGTTGTCAGTCACTACCCAAAGCAAATCATTTGTTTTTTTACTCTTGCGCTGGTCATTGCCACACTTTTTTTTGGCCAACACATTGCCGAAAATGTTCAAGATATTTGGCGGCTTCTCACAGGTCAAGCTGACCCCTATCAATCTATTGTTGTGTGGCAATGGCGTGCCTCTAGATTGTTTGCCGCCTTAGTCATCGGTGCAGCGCTAGGAATCAGCGGCGCCGTATTTCAATCACTGGTTCGAAACCCTTTGGGTAGTCCAGACATCACTGGCTTTAATGTTGGCGCCTTTACCGGGGTTTTGCTGTCTATTGCTTTGTTTGGCAATCTCTACTGGTTCAGTGTGTTGGGCGCAATTTTGGGCGGTCTTTTTTCTGCCTTGCTCGTTTATATTTTTGCCTATAGAGATGGCCATTCCGGTTTTCGATTAATCATCGTTGGCATCGCGATCAGTGCCACCCTTTCTGCCTTTAATCAATGGCTGATACTCAGCGTTTCATTGGAAACAGCAATGACAGCAGCATTATGGAGCGCAGGCACACTGAATGGCATGACATGGTCGCGCATTTTACCTGCGGCGGCACTCATTACTGTTTTTATCGCTTGTGCTTTTTTACTCAATACTCGCATGAAATTACTCGAAATGGGGGATGATACCGCTGCGGCACTGGGCGTTTCAGTTAATAAAACCCGCCTTATCTTGATGTTTGTTGGCGTTGCATTAACCGCTGTCGCCACCGCTATCACGGGTCCGATAGCCTTCATTGCTCTGGCTGCTCCTCAGATAGCAAGACGACTCGAAAACAGCGCCAGCATTTCACTGGGATCATCAGCACTTGTGGGGAGCTTATTATTGCTTAGCGCTGATTTTATCGCGCAACATAGCTGGGAAGGCTCAACATTACCTGTGGGACTGATCACTGTCAGTTTGGGCGGTATTTATCTAGTGTATTTAATTATTCGGGAAGGAAAAAAATGACGGCAACAGTCACAAAAATTCATCAGAACAAACCAAACGACGACCCCCCTCAAGCGTTGCCAGAACTTTCTTTGTCGACCCAGTCTGTTACCCTCGGTTACGATCAAACCATCATCACCGACAATCTTTCGATTGATATTCCTGAAGGAAAATTCAGTATTATTGTTGGCCCAAATGGCTGTGGCAAATCAACTTTATTAAGAGCACTATGCAGATTGCTGCCACCAAAATCCGGCCAAGTACTGCTAAATGGACAAAATGTTCATACGTTACCAACCCGTGAGGTAGCAAAAATACTGGGATTATTACCACAAAGTGCTATTGCCCCAGATGGTATAAAAGTTGTTGATCTAGTGGCTCGCGGACGTTTTCCCCATCAAAAATGGTTTCAACCTTGGCGCGAACAAGACCAGATAGCCGTAGATGCTGCAATGAAAGCCACAGGCATTATGGAGTTTGCTCAGCAGCATGTTGACCAACTGTCTGGCGGACAAAAACAACGTGTTTGGGTAGCAATGGCACTGGCGCAAGAAACGCCATTACTCCTATTAGATGAGCCAACAACGTACTTAGATATCGCTCATCAAATTGAGCTGATGGATTTATTTCAAGACTTAAACCGCCTACAAGGTCATACCATGGTGGCGGTTCTACATGACCTTAATCACGCTTGCCGATACGCTGACAATCTTATTGCTATGAAAGCAGGAAAAATCATTACTTCTGGCGCCCCCAAAGAGGTAGTCACTGAAGCGCTTATTGAAGACGTATTTGGCTTACCCTGTATTATTATGGAAGATCCTGTTTCGGGTACACCATTAATCATTCCAAAAGGCCGACAAGTATAGTTGAACTGCAAGCTATAAATAAAAAATGGCGATATCCTGGGACATCGCCATTTTTTTAGACTGCACAAGTAAAGGAACGATTATGCCGTAGCGTCTTTTGCTTGAAGAGTTTCTTTTTCAGCAACGTCATCATCAGGAAAGAGCGTGGTATCGATCAAGCTAACATTTCTTAATGATCGATTGCCGACACTTAATAATACCGTTGCTGCGGCACAACCAAAGCCAAGGGCGACTAACCCCATAATCGGCGACAACACTTTTACAAGTGCACCAATGCCTAATGCACCAGCAGAATCCCCTACCACATCTTGCGCCGTCCAGAAGCTACCAATCCGACCTAACATGTGATCTGGCGTGTGGCCTTGTACAATTGTGTATTGCAGCAAGCCGCCAATAGAACCAAGATAACCAAACACAGCCAAGGCCAGCAACATCACCACTAAATGTCCCATAAAACCCAATGCAGCGACACATAAGAAGGATAAAAATGCTGTGAACAACATCACCACACCTGGCCGTTTCGCATGACGAACCCAACCGCTAGTAAGTGCTCCTAAGGTCGATCCTACAGGCACCGCGGCGTACATGAGCCCCACTTCAAACGCCCCGCCACCAAACGCGGTTGCCGCTAAAGCAGGAAATAAAATACGAATAGATTTGGTGACCGCTTCTAGCGTACCCAATGCAACAACGGCACGAATAATTTTATGCGTAAACACAAAGCTAAATCCGTCCATTAAAGAGCGAATCGGATGCTCTTTAGGTCCACCATCTTGCGGCTTCATATTCCGGCAAAGTAACCAAGGTAATAAGCGTACAAAGCGTGCCTATCGCTGCTAAGGTATAGTTCCAGGTCACCCCAAATGACACAATCACCACACCGGCAACTGCGGGTGAAATAACGGAACCAATACGAACAATAAGCATACTTAACGCCCCTGCTGTCGGCACATTTTCACGGCCAACCAGGTGAGGAATCGATGCCATTAATGCCGTCATGCCAATCGCACTAAAGAATCCATCCCATAAGGAAATAGCATACACAGCCCAAAGACTTGGTACAGAAAGGTACGAATTCAATGCAAGGAAAACAAAGCCCACACCGCAAATGAAGCGCGAAAATAGAATCAGACACTTGCGATCCATTCTGTCTGCTATAACACCTCCTAGCATCAGACCGACAAACATCCCCAGGCCATCTAAGGCCACTGCAAACCCAACCTGTAAACTGGAGCCGGTTAGTGCATAAATTTGCACTGGCACAGCGACATTGAGCATTCCAATACCTAACACTGACATTAATCGAGCAATAAAAATTGCACGAAAATTCCTGTTGGTTTTTAGTAAGCTAAAATCCAACATAATCTTTGATTTAGACATAACAACTCAGTTAATCCGCCATGTCAGCAGGAATCAAAAACAACAATCCCTTTATCAAGCCAGAGCGCCACGAGAGCCAATCATGGCCACCACAGAAGACCTCATATCGCACACAACCCCCTTTTCCTTTAATGGCTTGGCGAGTCTGCTCATTGTAAACACACATATCTTCTTCGCCCGTTCCAACACTTTGATAAACCTTTAAGTGCGAAACACTTACTCGGTCATTCAATATTTGCTCTGCAAGACTATCGGCTGGAATAGGTTTAGACGCGATAACATTATCAGGATCAACCATTCGGTCTTTGTCAGGCCACCAAAAAGACCCTGATAAGCTAATCACCTTCGAAAAGACATCTGGAAAAGTAATACCGGCGTACAAAGCAGAAAGCCCACCTAAACTCTGGCCTGCGACAAGAAAATCAGTAGCAGAGCAATCGTCTTTAGCAAGTATTGACGTTACTATTGGCAAAAGCTCATCTAACAAAGATTGCCAAAAAGGGTGATGACAACTCAGCTCTTTCCAGCGAGTTAGCCCATCAATTGAAGGCACCAAAAGATAACGAGCAGGTGCTATTTTAGAGGTATCTGTTAAATACTGGAGAACCGATAGTGTGCCACTTGGCGCTCCCCATTTTTGTCCATCAAGCAATATAACCAATGGTGCGTCACTCGTTGCAGTCGAGAAAAGCCAAGCTGTTCGCTGGTTACCCAGTTCTTTTGAAGACCAATCGATAGAATTAACACGACTCGCTGAAATAGCATTCAATTCTCCACGATCCCATTCTTGCCAACCCAATTCAGTTGCGGCTTTAGGAAGGTGAAGTGGTGAACTTATCCCCCAACCAGAGCTCAGTACAGGCAATGGATTTAAAGGATCAGGAATTTGGTTACCAGCAACAGACATCCACCAAGCGCGTTGAGCTTCTCTTGAGCCATCGCCCGCTTGTAGCACAAGATCTGGCAACTGGTTCTCTTCTATTGGAATGAAGGAGTAACTGCCTCTCCATTTAGAATCCACAGTTAACTGACCAAACCACACATCCGTACCACTTATTCGATGCAGGCAGACTGGTTCCCAACTGTGATGATCGGTGATTGAGTTCACATCCAACAATACGCTCGCTATTGAAGATTTCTCATCCGTTCCGTGTGGATCTTGCCAAACAAACAACACTGAGCTGGTTTGCTCACTTTCTTCCTTTACAAAAGGCACACCTGCAGAACTGACGCTTTGCCACCAAACGTTGCTGCCAATCTGATCTTGGCAAACACCAAAATATTCCAGCCAGGCTGGCAAAGTAGATTCCTTATTCAACACATTCATCCTTTATTTCAAAAACACAATCAAATAATATTGCGAATCATTATTACTATCAATAACATTGGTTAAACATTTACTTCATTGATGCAAAAAAGGATAAATATGTATCACTCCAAAAAAACCTCATCCACTCAATTACCAAGCCATCTATCAACAATTGCTATTGCGGTCATTAGCATTAATGCGGCTTGCGTTTCATCAAATGCATTCGCGGAAGAGGTTAATGCATTACCAGCTTTGGTCGTTACTGGTGAAAAAATAGACAAAGACATTAAAGAAACAACAACAGCCGTTACCATTATTCATGGCAAAGATATTGCTAGTGGCGAAACTAAAGATGTAAAAGAACTAGCAACGCAGGCACCAAACGTCGTCACTTCTGCATTTGGTAATGTCGCGATTCGAGGAATGAGTGGTAACGGAGCTGCTTCCGGTGGTTACGCCTTGATCACTGGCGCACGCTCTCGCGTTTCTACCGTAATTGATGGTGGTACGCAAGATTGGTCTGGCTATAATTTCACGCCAAGTGGTGTCTGGGACGCCCAGCAAGTGGAAGTCTTACGTGGCCCACAATCTACAACCCAAGGTACCAGTTCGATCGCAGGCGCAGTTGTAATAAAAACCAATGACCCAACGTTTACCAATGAATCCGCTATACGCGCCGGACTCGAACATTACGAAAACGGAAATCTGAAATACAACTTAGGAGCGATGTCATCAGGTGCCTTAATTGACGATGAGCTGGCATATCGCATTACACTCGATGGCACTAAGGGCGAAGGTTGGATGAACTACGCTCAAGAAAACAATGAGCTAGACACTGGCCCCGACGTCAACGATGCAGAAAACTACAATGTACGCGGAAAATTGCTTTGGGAGCCTGCAAGTAATCCTAACTTAACTGCTAAATTAACCGTTGAACATCATAAGTATGAAGGAGAGTACTTAAGCTGGGCAAATGATGAAAAAAATAACTTTTCTGGACCACTGATGACTTTAGGAAGTGGTGGTCGCAATACACGTCTGCAAGATTCAACAACAGACGCAATTGCAATAGACATCGATTACGATCTAGGTGATGGGATCAGTAACGCTTTATATATCGCCTATAGCAAAAGCAAAGTAAGCTTTGATGAATATCCTGGGACGACCCTACTCGACATAACAAAAAATACCACAACGATTGAAAACCGTATCATCTTCAATCAACCTGACGCGAAACTAACAGGTGTCATTGGCTTATTCGTGTCAGAAAAAGACGCTGATACAGACATCACTTACCGTGGTCAAGACTGGTACACAGCCAACGACACCTCCACCACTACATTGGCATTCTACGGTGAAGGAAGCTATGCATTAACTGAGAAAACAAATCTGATTGGTGGTGCTCGAGTAGAAAGAGAAGAAGCAGACCGCTTTATTGTCAATGATGGCCGTACCGATGTTGATCACGACGATAGCGAAACAAACCTCCTACCAAAAATCGGTTTAACACATGCAATATCAAATACCACAACATTAGGCGCCAACATTCGTAAAGGCTACAGCCCTGGTGGTTCTGCTTATCAATGGGACTCAACACGCGAGTTTTACACTTATGAAAGTGAAGAGGTTATTGCTTACGAAGTGAGCAGTAAAAGTCAATTCAAAAATGGCACCACACTAAATACTTCTTTGTTCTATAAAGACTACTCTAATTACCAAGCAATGTATAATGATCGCATCAACAATATTGACGCAGCACACACATACGGCTTAGAGATCGAGGCTCTCGCTTGGGCAACCGACGACCTGCAAGTACGTGGCTCTATTGGCCTACTGCGTAGCGAAATCGATAATTACGAAACCTCAAAAGGAAATGACCTTCCTAGCGCTCCTGAAACCAACTTAAGCCTAGGGTTCACTCAATATATTGGTGAAAATTGGTCATTTGGTGGAGATGTAACCTATGTTGACGAGTACTATTCTGACCTAGATAACACAGAAGACTACAAAGCTGGCGATTACGTCCGCACCGATGCTCGCATACAATACGTTAATGGCAGCCTAACTATCGATGGTTATGTTAAAAACCTAACCGACGAAACCATAATTTACGAAATCAATGGGGGAAGATCGGTACGCGCCTCTGTGGGCCAAACTCGCACCATTGGCCTAAGCGCCACCTACCGCATGTAATAATTAGGGATAACGCAAAGAACCAAAAAGGCGAATCAGAAATGATTCGCCTTTTTGGTTCTTCTATAAATAGTCCAATCAATTGTTATTCAATTATAAATTACGCATTTAACGTCGCACCACCATCCGCAACAATATCTTGCATGGTGATATGGTTCGACATATCAGAAGCAAAGAACAATACTACTTGAGCAATATCGCTCGGTTGGGCTATTTTGCCCAAGGGTATACCGAGCTTATATTGCTCTGGAAAGCCTTTGATGGTGTTTTTCTCGGCGTCATCATGGGTCCACAACATGCGCTGCATTGGCGTATCAGTAGAACCCGGACACACCAGATTACACCGAACACCATAAGGTGCTAACTCTAGTCCTGCAGTATGACTTAGTGCAGATAACGCCGCTTTTGATGCACAATAAGCCGCCATATTCTGACGCGGAACTTTTGCGGCATTCGAGCTAATAGTTACTATCGCCCCATTTTTCTGATGCTTAAACGTCGGAGTCGTATGCTTAATCATTAAAAACGCACCGCCAGCATTGACGTTAAAGCAGTGTTTGAAATCCTCAAAACTGGTCTCTTCAAGGCTCCCTAAATGCAATATTCCTGCACCATTAACCAATACATCTAGTCGTGGAAAATCACTCAGTATCTCCGGTACAACATGAGAAACAGCCTCTTCATCGCTAATGTCTAGAGTTACACAGTCAAAACTATAAAACTCACCATCAAACGACAAATCAAAGCCGATAACCCTAGCACCAAGCTCTACAAATTGATTGGCAACTTCTAACCCTATTCCTCTACCTGCGCCAGTTACCCAAACTATTTTCCCTGAAAAATCGAGCGGATTGATCATGCAGCACACTCTCTTTTGCTTTGAATGAGACTCCACCAACCATTAAGTGTTGCGGCATTAGCCAGTTCTTGAAAAGACACCTGAATCCCTTGTTCTTTCAATTTAGATGCAAAAGACATAATTTGAATCGAGTCCAGACCATAGTAGATAAGCCCCTCGTCAGCATCAAACTCTTGAATATCATCTTCATCTAAAAACGCAAAAACTTGTGCTTTAAACTTCTCATAATGAAAACCAACATCAGCAACATCCGTAGCGATAAGTACTTCTTTTGTTGACACTACTCGCCCCGTTCGCCCTCCAGTAAAAGTTAGCGCTTGTCTATGCTCATCTTCACTAAAATCGGCCAAGGCATCGCCTATCATAAAAGGCTGAATATCACGCATAAAGGCATCAGCGGCGGTAATCATGCAGCCGATATGTGCATAAATGCCGCCAATCAATAACTGATCACGCCCCCAGCTCTGCATAAGCTCTTGAAGGTTAGAACGGTGAAAAGCACTATAACGCCACTTCACCAAGACTGTATCGTGCTCATCTGGCGTTAACTCTTCGACAATTTTTTGCAATTCAGGGAAATCGTTTAATCCACTTCCCCACATATCATTCAGCAAGGCTCTATCTTCAGGCTTTTGATCATTGGGTTGCGCCGTATATACAACAGGAATGCCATTCGCTCGGCAGTATGCTTTTATGGCCGCAAGATTTTGTTTAAGGGTTTTAATTAGCTCGGAATCCGCATCATAAAAGCGCAAAAAATAAGCCTGCATATCATGAATTAAAAACACTGTACGCTTTGGCTCCAATACCCAATTTACTTTTTGATTGGGAAACGTATCAGCGGTTGGCATAAGGTAAGACGGTATCGTTGGAATGCTCATATAAAGTCCTTTTTATAGTGTTTTATCTAGTTGAGAAGTCAGTTGTAAGCGTTGACGTATCAACTCGCGTAATGCAACCTTGTTAGGCTTGCCAACAGGAGTAAGGGGAAGAGAGTCAATAAACTCAAAGCGATCAGGCACTTTGTAATCCGCCACGCCCAGCCCTCTTAAATATTTACGCAAAGTGAGACTTTTCATGCTGTGACTAGCGATTTTCGGCACAATAAAAGCACAGCTCTTTTCTCCCATCATGCTATCTGGCATAGAGACAAGGGCACTGTGCATAATCAGCTCATGCCTCAATAAAAGGTTTTCTATTTCTTCCGCAGCGATTTTTTCACCACCACGATTGATTTGATCTTTATCGCGCCCGACAACCGTCAAATACCCTTTACCGTTACAACGCACCAAATCACCTGAATGATAAAAGCCCTCGCTATCAAACACCTTAGTGTTATGTTCTGGCGCCTTGTAATAACCACGAATGGTATAAGGCCCACGAGTTGCCAATTCACCAATTTCACCCACAGCCACCTCCTCACCGGCCTCATTAATGACTTTTACTTCATCAAGCGAGCACATGGGTCGACCTTGTGTCGTGACTATTGTGTCAAGGTCATCGTCTAGTCTGGTATAGTTCACTAATCCTTCAGCCATACCAAGAACCTGTTGCAACTGACAACCCAATACATCTGGCACTTGTCGAGCAAGGCTCTCACTTAGTTTCGCGCCACCAACCTGCACCAGCTGCAAAGACGATAAAGCGGTTTTATTAGTTGGTGCTGCTTGTAACCACAAAGCCAAAGCGGGAGGAACCAAAGCGGCAACCGTCACTTGATGACATTCTATTAGCTTAAAACAAGTACTAGCATCAGGACTTGGCGACATGACAACACGTCCTCCAACATGAAAAACACCAAATGCACCAGGAGAGCTCATTGGGAAATTATGTGCGCAAGGCAACGCACACAAATACGTTGTAGCAGATGTAAAAAGGCAAATTTCTGTACTTCGACGCACGCTAAAAAAGTAATCATTATGAGTTCTTGGTATAAGCTTTGGCGTACCAGTACTACCACCAGAAAGTTGGAAAAACGCCACCTCATCAGCCTTGCTTGGTGATGATGTTAATAATGTACTTGTCGATGAGCCAAGCACATTTTCAAGCGATTCTGCCCATTCTGATTTACCAATAATTAGAACGTGCTGCAGATCTTCGAACGATTCACTTAGCGTTTGAAAAAAAGCACTATCATAAAACAAGGCATGCTCGTTACTGGCAATGACAATTTTAGGTTCAATTTGCTCGGCATAAGCCGTTAACTCATTTTTATTGTGGCTAAACAATGCATTAACAGGTGCAACACCAAGACGCATAAGCGCAAAGAACACCACATAAAACTCGGCAATATTAGGCAGCTGAACTAATGCAGTATCTCCCGTTCGCAAACCTAATTCCTGTAGATAGATAGCCAATCGCTTAGATTGCAAACACAGGTCTTGATAACTCAACGACCTTTCACCACAAATAACTGCAATGTTTTCGTGTGGCGCGTTATCAATTAAGTCCAACAAGGGTCGATCTGTCCAATAGCCTTTTTTACGGTATTTTTGAGCAAAAGATTCTGGCCATGGTGTATAGGCAATACTCATATTACATCTTCCTTTATTCCAAATGCATTTAGCATAGTGCGCATTTTCGCGCTGGTTTCTAACCACTCGCTTTCTGGGTTTGAATCTGGCACAACACCAGCCCCAGCGAATAAGGTCACCTTGTTCTCCGACACTTCTGCACAACGTATCGCAATAGCCCACTCGCCATTGCCTTCTGCATCAGACCAGCCAACTAAGCCACTAAAAAAGCCACGTTGGTGTGGCTCTAGAGCTTCAATATGACGCTGTCCTTGTAAGGTTGGTGTGCCACACATTGCAGGTGTTGGGTGTATTTGCTTTATAAGATCGAATACAGAGGGAGGGTTTACAGTAGGCAGCGTTGCTTCAATATCAGTTGATAAATGCCACATTGTTGGCGTTGAAATCAGGCTAGGCTCTTCCCGTACGTTAAGGCTTTCAACAACAGGCAATAAAGAGGCTAGAATCGCGTCAACAACAAGCCGATGCTCATAGTGGTCTTTCACAGAATTAAAGAGGCTTTTCGCAGCTTGTCGATCAGCATCGGCATTACCAAAACGTTTAGCCGACCCTGCCAATGGATTGGAAAATATCTTATTACCTTGTTTTCTAATGAGTAATTCAGGACTAGCACCAATCAAAACACTGTTTTCAAGCGGAACACTAAAATGGTAAGCACTTGGATTTTGCGCCATGATATTGGCCAATAAACGAGGAACGTCTACATTTCTGTCTAAGGTTAATTTCAGTATTTTGGATAACACCACCTTTTTTAAAGTACCGCTTTCAAAAATAGACAGCACCTGCTCTATCATGTCTAAAAAATCCACATGGCTTGGAGCAAAACTATGCTCACACACATGATGAACAAAGTCCTTATCTACAAATGACGACAAGGTACGATCTAGAGGCTTTACTATCTCGTACCATTCTGGCACCACCAGTTGTGCAGCTTGATTCATATCGAATGGAATAGCTCCAACCAAAATTGGATTGCTCTTCCCTTGAGCTTTCTCTTTTTTAAAAACAGCTTGAACTTCTTTATGAAAGGTATTAGCAAGAACTGGAATGGTAAGTCGCTGACGAATGCCATTTGCACGTACGAGATTGAAATTGGAATTAAATAAAAACAAATCATCTTGAGATTGATTCAATGCTAAAGAACTAGCACAGTCTTGAATGGTAGCGTCCATAAAAACTCCTGTAATGATAACCATTAGCAACAAATATAAACGTAATGATAATCACTTGCAATTAATTAAAGGAGTGATTGACTTGTAAATTATCCGTAAGCGTACTATTAAGAGTAGATAGAACCTTAAAAAGTTAATTCATTGTTAGTCCGTACAGAACACACAGAAACAAAAATCATTCTTAATAAAAGAGCCTTTTATGAATCGATCTACAATGCTTCTTCTTATGTTATGGATGTCTTTTTTTACTGGATCAGTCCAAGCAAAAATGACCGTCATTAATGACGTTTTAGGTCGAAAAGTGGAAGTGGATTTACCTGCACAAAAAGTAGTCTTAGGGTTCTACGCCGAAGATTACATGGCCATTGGCACTGAAAACGCCTTTGATAGAGTGGTCGGAATTTCTCGTGACACATGGAAAACCTGGCGCCCCGCAAATTGGAGTCTTTATACAAATTATCGCCCTTCATTAAAGGACATACCTGACGTTGGTGAAGTAGAGGCACAAACTTTTTCTATTGAAAAAGTCATCAGCCTTAAGCCTAACGTGATTCTATTAGCCGACTGGCAATATAAAAGCTTAGGTACCGACATTAGCCGTTTAACAAACGCTAATATTCCAATAGTGGTCGTTGACTACAACGCACAGACATTGGACCGTCACATTAAAAGCACGAAGATTATTGGCCAACTTACAGGACAAAATGAACGAGCGAGAAAAATCGCAGACGAATATAAGCAGGCTATAGAAAACACCTTACAACGCATAAAAGAGGCGAACTTAGTAAAACCACTTACTTATGTAGAATACGGCAATAAAGGCCCAAGCAAATTCAGCTTCACATATGGAAAAAACATGTGGGGCGCAGTCGTAACCATGTTGGGAGGCAATAACATTGCTACGCCATTTGTTGAATGGTGGGGCACGATGAGTCCAGAGCAAGTATTAGCATCAAATCCCGAAGTAATTTTCCTTTCAGGCACTGAGTCTGGAGTAAAAGGAGATGCTATGGCTATGGGGCAAGGCATTGACCGAAAACTGGCTGAATCTCGCTTAAAAGGCTTCACAAAACGTGCCAGCTGGGAGCAAATGCCAGCAATAAAAAACCAGCGAGTTTACGGAATATACCATGGAGCTGCTCGTACTATTTTAGGTGCGCCTATGGTTCGCTTTATAGCAAAATCCATGTACCCAAATCTATTTGAAGACATCAACCCAGAACAAGAATACCTAGATTTTTATAAACAATATTTACCTGTCACGCCAACAGGCACCTTTACCGCTCAAGTAGCAAAGTGAAATTTATCGCGAATTTTGCAGGAAATCGCAAACGAAGTCTCTTAAATATGAGTAAAAGATCCTCAACATTTTAACCTAATATAGCCCTATTTTTTACAACACATAGAAATGAATCTTAAATGTACCTTCTATCTCAATAAAACCCTTGATTAATTCTCTTCTATCCGTAAGATGCCAAAAAACGAAAATCATTCTCAATAGAGAGACTTTTATGAATCGATGTGCCGTGTTTATTTTGATGTTAGGAATGTCGGTTTTTGCTGGATTAGCTCAGGCAAAAATGACTATCATTAATGACGTTTTAGGCCGAAAGGTGGAAGTTGACTTGCCAGCCCAGAGAGTAATTCTAGGGTTCTACGCCGAAGATTACCTAGCCATCGGTACAGAAAACGCGTTTGATAAAGTGGTCGGCCTTTCACGAGATACATGGGAAGGTTGGCGCCCAGCTAGCTGGAACCTTTATACACACTACCGCCCTTCGTTAAAGGACATCCCTGACATTGGTGAAATAGACGCTCAGACGTTCTCTCTTGAAAAAATCATTAGTCTAAACCCCAGTGTGATTGTACTAGCTGATTGGCAATTTAAAGGTTTGGGCACCGACATTGCACGTTTAACAGACGCTAATATTCCAATCGTCGTTGTTGACTATAATGCACAAACATTAGACCGCCATGTTAAAAGCACGATGATTCTTGGCCAACTCGCAGGACAAGAAAAGCGTGCGCAAAAAATTGCCGACGAATACAAGCAGACTATCGAATCAACCTTACAGCGCATAGAAGCAGCCAACTTACCAAAACCTCGTACTTATGTTGAGTTCGGTGATAAAGGCCCAAGCCAATACAGCTTTACTTATGGCAAGAATATGTGGGGTGCCGTTGTCACAATGATGAAAGGTGACAACATTGCTGCACCTTTTATTGAATGGTGGGGCCCAATGAATCCAGAGCAAGTGCTAGCATCAAAACCCGAAGTAATCTTCCTTGCTGGAACTGAGTCTGGTATAAAAGGCGATGCGGTAGCAATGGGCCAAGGTATTGATAGAAAGCTAGCTGAATCTCGTTTAGCAGGTTATAAAAAACGTACTGGATGGGAACAAATGCCAGCAGTGAAAAATGGCCGAGTATATGGCATATACCAAGGTGCCTCTCGTACTATCTTAGATGCCTCCATGGTTCAATTTATGGCTAAATCTATGTACCCAAGTTTGTTTGAAGACATAAACCCAGAACAAGAATATCTAGATTTCTACAAAAAATATTTACCTGTTGTACCGACAGGCACCTTTACCGCTCAAATAACGGAGTAATATTCATCGAGCCCATGATGAATTCATACCTATGCAATCAGCCTTAATTTCTGATGCTGTTTCAAGCCAACGACGTAGCGAAAAGCGTCGTTGGTCAGTTATAAGCATCCTACTGATCATTCTTGTTTTTTCTTTTATTTTAGACGTCGCAACTGGCCCGTCTTTACTCAATGTAAAAGACGTCGCCAATGCCTTACTAAACCTTATTGGTTTCCCCGTAGAAGTCGATCCTACAACACAAGTCATTGTATCCAGCTTGCGTCTACCTATTGCTATTATGGCCGTCGTTGTTGGTGGTGTATTAGGCGTCGGTGGCGCAGAAATGCAAACCCTACTCAATAACTCCATGGCAAGCCCGTACACTTTGGGAATGGCAGCCGCAGCGGGGTTTGGTGCCGCTTTGATGCTGTATTTTGATTCATTGGGATTAAATACTAATATTGCGGTTCCGTTAGGAGCCTTTGTTTGTTGCATGTTGGCGGCAGCATTTTTATTCGCATTGGCAACCATGAGACACATCAGTTCAGGTCAGCTTATATTGGCGGGTATCGCGTTACTGTTCCTTTTTCAGTCTTTGCTGTCTCTCGTACAATTTGTGTCTTCACCAGAACTCAGCCAACAAATCCTATTTTGGCTCTTCGGAAGCTTATCAAAAGCCTCTTGGTCTAATCTTTCAATTATCATAAGTGTCACAGCTATCTGCATGTTCTTTTTAATACGTGATGCATGGAAACTGACCGCATTACGTTTAGGCGAAGAACGGGCTAAAAGCCTGGGGGTCAATATTACTCGACTCCGCTTGCGAACCTTGTTAATCGTTGCCGTTATGACCGCAACCGTAACCAGTTTTGTTGGCATTATTGGCTTTGTCGGCATAGTCGCACCCAATATTGCCAAGATTTTGGTTGGAGAAGATCAGCGTTTTTTCTTACCCTTGTCTTTCATCATTGGGGCATTTTTGCTTTCTAGTGCATCAGTGTTATCTAAAGTTATCGTTCCTGGTGCTCTCTTTCCAATAGGCATTGTCACCGCCATTATTGGTGTGCCTTTCTTCTTCTGGCTGATTCTGGGTAAAAGGCGCTAACTTATGCTACAAGTAAACAATCTCAATGTTGTTATAGATGATCTTGTTTTAGCAAAAGACATGTCATTTGCTCTAGAATCTGGCAAGGTCAACGTCATTATTGGGCCAAACGGCACAGGTAAAAGCACGTTATTAAAAACCTTGTTTGGCGATATTCACACCAAATCAGGTGAGATAACTTTTGCAAACGAAACCTTACAACGCAAACAATTATCACGCTGGCGTAAGCAATTTGGCTATATGCCTCAAGACATTCGTCTTGATGTAGAGTTAAGTGTTTTAGAAGTGGTTCTACTTGGTCAATTAAATGCTCTAGGTTTTCGATTAGACGATAGTGTTATTAAAGAAGCTTTATCTGCTCTTGATAAAATTGGTCTCTTGCATCTAGCGAATCGCCCAGTAAATAAGCTCAGTGGCGGCCAATGCCAAATGATTTTATTTGCTCAAGCCTTAATGAGAAAACCCCAAATACTCATGTTAGACGAACCAGTCAGCGCGTTGGATCTGCATTTTCAGCATGTCCTTCTTGATCATCTAGATGCTCAAACAAAGGAACAAGGTTGGATCACCATCATGGTGCTTCACGACTTAAATCTTGCTGCTCAATATGCCGATAATTTACTGGTTCTTAAAGATGGAAAGTTAATTGCCACCGGTCACCCAAACAACATACTCACACCATCGCTAGTAAAAAATGTTTATAACGTTGAGGCTGATATTACAAAAGACGCCGCAGGCATTCCTTTTGTTCGAACCATCCGAAACAATCGCGCAGCTACTTCAATAATCGAGAACAAAGAACCAAAAGAGCAAGCAATAAAAGTCGCAGAAGGTGCTTTCTAAACATCCTAGTCAAAGTGAATCACAACAACCAAACACTTGCTTAACATTATTATTTTATTAAGGCTTAAATCAACCACACCATGCTTTCGAAACATCTGATAAAAGATTGGCAATTACTCTCTCCTGCGGGACGAGTATTGGTGATAAACGGCTTCACTTTCAATCTTGGCTTTTACATGTTGCTGCCTTATCTAGCGGATCACCTACAGCATAACTTGGGTATCAGCGGTTGGTATGTTGGTTTAATTATTGGACTTAGAGTATTAAGCCAGCAAGGCATGTTTTTAGTAGGTGGTACTTTAGGTGACAGATTAGGCTACAAGCGCCTTATTCTATTGGGTTGTGCCGTTCGTATCATTGGGTTCACCTTATTAGGAGTTGGGCAGACTATTCCCATACTAATATTAGGAGCATTTTTTTCTGGTTTTGCTGGCGCACTTTTTACACCGAGCAGCCAAGCTTATTTGGCATCTGAATACCCAGAACAAAAAGCCAGAGATAAAGTTTTCGCCTTACAAAGCCTCACATCAGAAGCAGGAATGCTGCTAGGACCACTAGTAGGTTTGTCTCTACTCTACGTCGATTTTGCTTTAGTTGGTGTCGTTTCTGCAGGGTTATTTACTTTACTACTCATTATTCAGTGGCGTTTTCTACCTGAATTGGAATCACAAAAAAATACGACGCACGCTCATTCGAAATTCTGGAAGCAATGGGGACAAATGCTCAGCAACAAATCCTTTATGCGATTCATATTATGCGCTTCTGTGTATCAATTACTATTCCACCAACTATACATTGCCGTTCCACATGAAATCCGTGTAGTCACTCAGGACGTCAGTATCATTACTTGGGTTTTCGCGACATCTTCTATTATGGGCGTCTTAATGCAAATGCCCGTAAGCCGTTTCGTTGAGTCACGCTTGGGAACGGCTCGAGGTATAGGATTAGGCATGGCGATTATGGGATCCAGCTACCTATGGCTCAACCTTAGCCTGCAGTGGCTACCAGCCTTACCTTTCATAATTTGTGCAGTCTTTTTTAGCCTCGGCTCGATGTTAGTGTTTCCACTGTTAGGTGCTTATGTCCCTAAATTTTGCTCTGCTAAGGAATTAGGTAGTCATTATGGTTTGTATTCTTGTGTAGGTGGTCTATACGCTTTTATAGGCAACATCAGCACAGGTTGGCTATTATCTTCGACAAATATAAATCATGGTTGGATTTGGTCAGGGCTAGCAGGCTTTGGAATCCTGTCAGGCGTACTGCTTTTTCTGCAAGTAACTAGTCACATCAAAAACAAAAATATTGCTTTTTCTAGTTAAGACTGCAATTTAAAAAATAAAAATACTTTTCAATTTATATATTCATATATATGTAAATTTTATTTAATAGACTTAATTATAAAATCAACTTATGTTAATTTAAGTAAATATTTAGGACATAATAATCACAGTTCTAACATGGATGACGTTTTTTGCAGGAGCAAACAAATGATTAAAAGTCATAATAATTGCTATGGTTCAAAAGAACCTATTTCTCAACAATCATTTGCAGTACCCCTTTCTACCGCCCAGCGTGGACAATGGATCGCCCAAAAACTAGCGCCTCAAGGTGCCGCCTTTAATATTGCCGAATACCTTGAAATAAAGGGGGCAATAGATGCAGTTCATTTTACTTCCGCTATTAAACAACTCATCAGTGAAGCTGATTGCATACGCAGCCGAATCGTCGAAGAAGACGATAAAATCCTCCAGATCATCTATCAAACAGATGAAGGCTATTTCTCTTTATCGGACGTTAGTTCTGCAGAAAGCCCGCATCAAACAGCAATAAAATGGATGACGGAGGACATGATGCGGCCACTCACCAAACCAGGGGATATTTTGTGGCGTAGTGCTTTGATTAAGCTCGGCGAAAACCATCATTACTGGTACCACCGTTGCCATCACGTTGCACTCGATGGTTTTGGAGGAAACTTGCTCACTCTAAGACTTGCTGAAATATACAGTGCATTACTAAACAATCTAGATGCAGGCCCTAATCCTTTTGGCTCTCTTGCTGCACTTGTCGAAAGTGAACATGCGTACAAATCTTCCAAACGCTATAAAAAAGATCGTCAGTACTGGCTAGAAAACCTTATCAACTTACCCGAAACCACGTCCCTTTCTCAGAGAATAGATCATTCTCAGAATAAAAAGCAGCTACGCAAACCTCTAACATTATCTCAAGAATTGACTAATAAACTCATTGCCATTGGGCAACAAATAAACGCCAGCCTACCGCAAACTCTAATAGCTTTAGTGGCTGCGTATTTTTATCGTATGACAGGAGCGAATGATTTAGTTTTTGCAATGCCTGTTACCGCAAGAATCCAACGATTGCAACGAAGTACACCTGGAATGATGGCAAACGCTGTGCCTATTCGCTTGAGTTTATCTACTGAAACCACATTGGAAAAGTTAATAGCACAAGTATCTAAAGTCGTGCTCAGAGCATTACGCCATCAACAATATCGATATGAAGACCTAAAGCGTGAACTCGGCCTAATGTCTGCTGGTCAGCAGATTGCCTCGCTAGGAGTTAACATTGAACCTTTTAATTATGACTTAACATTCGGAAATTGCTCGACCTCGCTGCATAACCTAAGTAATGCCTTGATAGACGATCTTACCGTTTTTATCTTCGACAGACATGACAACAATGGTTTAAAAGTAGAGTTTGACGCTAACCCTACACGTTACACAGAACAAGAACTAGAAAACCATTTAGCACAGTTCAAACGCCTGATAGACGCAATGGTATTGGCACCTACCAATCCTATCAGTAAGGCAACATTATTGTCGGCAAGTGAGCGCTACAAAATTCTGCATACATGGAACGATACAGCTTGCTCTATTTCACAACAATCCGTAGTCGAAGCATTTAATGCTCAAGTAATCAGTACCCCAAATGCCATCGCAGTATCCTCTGGACAAAACTCTTTAAACTATTCAGAGCTTGATGCACTTTCTAATGCTTGGGCAAATAAGCTAATAAAAGAACAGGTTTGCCCATGCGATTTAGTTGCTATTGCACTCACACGTAATACGGATATGCTTGTCGCTTTGTTGGGTACACTAAAAGCTGGAGCTGCGTATTTACCACTGGATCCTGACTTTCCAGAAGAGCGCCTTCGCAGCATAGTAGAAGATGCCAATCCCAAGTTAATACTCAGCTGCCATGGTGCTATTGGACAGTTACCCAAAGTTGATATGCCGATAATATTAATCGATGACGCACATTCAGATATTTCCTTAGACAAACATGTTTCTCATCCTACTGGCTTAACAATTCAAGGAAGCAATCCGGCCTATGTCCTCTATACTTCAGGCTCTACGGGTCGGCCTAAAGGTGTAGAAATTTCACATAAAGCCTTGATGAATTTCTTATACGCTATGCAAAAAGAGCTCAACCTTACTAGCGAAGATAAATTTCTGGCTGTTACGACCATTTCATTCGATATTTCTATCTTAGAGTTATTCCTGCCTATTACTGTTGGAGCATCTGTTCTGATTGCGGATAGAAAAACCGTTCGCGATCCACAAGCGTTAACAGAGCTAGCGGTCAAAGAAGGCGTAACTTTGCTTCAAGCTACGCCGTCTCTTTGGCAGGCATTATTACCGACATACAGCAATGAACTAAAAGGCATTCGGCCTTTGGTAGGAGGCGAAGCGTTATCAGGTCAACTGGCTCAAATCATGTCAAACTTGGGGCATCCTGTTGTAAACCTATATGGGCCAACAGAGACAACGATCTGGTCGAGTATTATGCCACTGGTTAAGCCAACAGACCTCCGCCACCCCCCTATTGGTAGACCTCTGCTAAACACTCAAATGTATGTTTTAGACCACGCAATGGAGCCTGTTCCGGTAGGCGTAACAGGTGACTTATATATTGCCGGTGATGGTTTAGCACTGGGTTATTACAATCGCCCTGAATTAACAAATGAGCGGTTTATCTCTAATCCATATGGCAAAAAAGGCAGCCGCCTATATATCACGGGAGATAAAGCACGCTGGCGCCAAGATGGGGTATTAGAATACCAAGGTCGAGACGATCATCAGATTAAAATTCGCGGCTTCCGTATCGAAATTGGTGACATTGAATCTGCATTATTAGCTTGTCGCGAAGTCATTCAAGCCATAGTCGTAGCTCAAACGTCGCCGAACGAAGATAAGCAACTGGTTGCCTATGTAATACCAATAGACAGCAACCTAGATACCAATGAACTTCGTCGTCAGCTAATCAATGTACTGCCTGATTACATGGTTCCAGCACACTTTATGCTGTTAAATGAAATGCCATTAACACCAAATGGAAAAGTAGACCGAAAAGCCTTACCTCTACCAACTTGGCACGCATCTAATAGTTATGAACCACCAAGAAATCAACTAGAAGAAATGCTCACTAGCCTTTGGGCTGAGACATTAGGTCTTACTCTAGTTGGTATCCGAGATAACTTTTTTGAAATTGGTGGCGATTCCATATCTGCAACAAGAATTCTGAATCATATTCAGAAGAACTTATTAATTGAAGTGCCATTAGGTGTCTTATTCAAAGCCTCCACCATTGCCGATCTTTCTGACTACTTAAGTCGAAGTGATGATTGGGATCCTATGATTTGCACGCTACCTATCAAATCTAGCGGTACGGATTCACCATTATTTTGTATTCATCCTGCACTTGGCCTCGCTTGGGGATACGCAGGACTACTACGTCACTTATCTAAATCAACGCCAGTATTTGGCCTCCAAGCAACGGGGCTGCGCCATGCAGCGCGCTTGCCAGAATCTATAGAAGAAATGGCAGAAGAGTATTTATTGCAAATTAAAAACGTGCAACCAAAAGGACCATACCGTCTTCTAGGCTGGTCATTTGGTGGTCTGGTTGCTCATGCTATTGCTGAGAAGCTACAAGCAGAAGATGAAACAGTGTCCTTTTTATGTATGTTAGACAGCTACCCATACAAACTCGATTACCAGCAGCCAAAAAACGAAGCAGATATTGTCAGAGCAGCCCTACTCTTTCTAGGTTATGATCTCAGCACACTGGAAAAGCTGCCTATTAACAAAGAAGAATTAGCGTCGTTGTTATGGCGAGATTATGATGATTCGTCCATGTCTGTGGTTCAAGATATCCAAAAAAGCCAAACAAATATTATGGACAGAGTTCAAACCATAATCGAAAACAACTTAGCACTGGCTGGTCGCTTCAAACCTAGAAAGGTGGATGCAGATTTACTGTTTTTTGTCGCTGAAGATAGTGTGAATGGCTCGATGGGTAATATTCTTGAGCACCAATCCAATGCCTGGGCCTCAAGAATCACAGGTGAAATAGAAACTCATAACATTTCATGTCGGCATCAAGACATGCTTGATTCTGAACCGCTAAATGCCATTGCTCCTATTATAAAAGAACGCCTTGAGCAATCTGCTGAAAAGCATAAAACCAAAGTAAATTAACGGTATCAGTCAAGACTAAAAAAATAACCCCGAGCGTCAAACGCAAGGGGTTATTTTTTATTACCAAAAACTGATCGCTAACTAACGAAAAAACCTAAAGTTGGAACTCACCAGCACGTTCAGGCTGATAGTCTACCTTCATAATAACTACCGACAGCACATCACCATTTGGCTTAGGCCAATCAATTTGATCACCTTCCTTTAGACCAAGTAATGCGCTGCCAACAGGTGCTAAAACTGAAACCGTGTCTTCAGCGCCATTAGCATCTTTTGGATATACTAAGGTTTTTGAAAATTCCTTTTCCGAAGATAAGACTTTAAATGTTACAGTCGAATTCATCGTCACAATATTGTCAGGCATATCTCGTGGCTCAACAATTTCGGCGCGATTAATCTCCTCCTGTAAATCATCTTTGTTGGGGAATTGCGAATAACTTAGTGAATCCAGTATCTTCTCAAGTCTCACAGCATCTAATGATGAAATGGTTATTTGTGGTCTTTGCATCATAATCTACCTATTCTTTATCTTGGTCTAACCTATTGCTTAAAATAGAAAAAAGCCGTAAGTAAACTCATTACCTACGACTTGCTTCAGAAATTTTTCCAGTGTGTAAAAAAGTATAACGGAAGGGGAATTTGCTCTAGCAGGAAACCTTCCTTGTTTTTATAACACTCACTCTTTCCAATTCGAGCGGTGGATTTGTACCACAACGGACCATCATAAGCGAGTTCGCACACAAAGTCAGCAAACAAAAAAAGAGCCTGTGCACATTAATCTCTGAAGTGACCCCCAATAGTTGGACAACCAACATTGGGGGTTCTTTTTATTAAGCTAACTATCAATCAATAACGTAGTTGCTCTAACCCACAGAATGGATCAATAGCAGCATTAGAATTAAAGCTTAACCGTCCTAACAAGCCTTCCACGACCGCCTTCTGAACCTCCAATAAAGGACTATAGGCATTAATGTATACTGGCACTTTAGGTGCGTCGTACAAAAGATAAGGATGACCAAAAGATACCATTACCGTCGGAATATCGACCCAAGGACGATACATGGCATTACCAAAACCATCGTGTAATGCCATCCAATCAATGTAAATGTGCGACTTTACCAACATAGATTCATCAGCGTTAAGATAGAGCAACAAATCATACTCTTTCACATTTAATGCCATACCTGTTTGAAACTCTGTCACTTCAAAGCCTTCATTTTTCAGCATGGTAGCCACACTCAATGGCGCAGGAATAGGACTAAAAACATGTCGAATACCAGTAGAAATAACCAACACGCGCTGATGACGTTCTAAACTGATTGGTAAAATATTATCGCGATTTTTTACCAAATGCACCGTGCGACGATTCAGCTCGGGGATTCGGTCAGCGTAATCTGATGCCAACATATCCTTAAATTTACTGGAACTAATCTCCTCTTGCTTTTCATGCAAGCCCAAAGCGGCTTTCATCGCTAAGATCCGCATAACAGATTGCTCTAAGCGTGTTTCAGATACTCTACCTTCACGCACGGCTTTAAGCATATAAGCGTAATCTTCAACCGGGTCCTTGCAAAACAACAGCATGTCACAACCGTTTTCAATGATCTCAGCAACCACGTTTTCACGTTTCGTCCAGCTACTCAAACCCGCCATCACAGTAGCATCTGAGACAATTAAGCCATTAAAGCCCAGCTCTCCACGCAAGAGTTGTTCATTGAGCAACTTACTAACACTTGCCGGACGCCACCACTCTGCCGGGTTGTCATTATGAGTCTTTACATATTCAGGTAAAGCGATGTGAGCCGACATTATCGACATCACGTTGCTATCGATAGCACTACGGTAAAGTCGTCCATAACGCTCCTCCCATTCAGACATAGTTAATGGATTCACCGTCGTTACTAAGTGCTGGTCTCGGTCGTCGAACCCCTCTCCCGGCCAATGCTTTGCCGTTGCTGCGATACCGTTTTTTTGGAAAGTATTAATATTCGAGAGACTCATACTTTCGATAACATCAACGTCACTACCATATGATCGTGTACCTACGACAGCGCTACGAAACTTAGCGTTGATATCAACAACCGGAGTAAATGACCAGTTAATGCCAAGCAATTTAGCTTCTTGAGCAATTACTTGGGTACAATATTCCACCGCACTCTCATCTTTCAACCCAGCAAGACCAAGCTGGTTTGGTACTTGAGCACCGAAAGGAAAGCTCATGCCACCGCCTTCAAGGTCACCACTCACCAAAAGCGGAATGACAGAATGACTGCGCAGCTGATTCATCATCTTTACTTCGGTATCAAGATCTTGCCCGACAAACTTAGTCACCGCACCAGGCTGAATCGTATCAATAAGAGACAACTCTTCTGCGGAATTTGCTCTAACAATAAGATTAAACAGTTGCCCTACTTTTTGCTCTAACGTTAGCTCTGAATAGGTTTTATTCACCCAAGTAAGCTCGGTGTCACCCAGAAAAAACGGTGCATTACGGAATGATTCATTCATAATAAAACCTCAGTATTCTTTAATTTGCTCGGTTTGCTTCACGAGTCGCACGTAATTCAGATTGCATTGTGTCTTCTACCTCTCGCGTGATCGGATAAAAGTAAGCAATAACAACAATGCAGCCTGCGCCAAAAGCAGGAATCAGACTCATGAAAAGTAAAATCATCTGAGCAGACTCCGCAGTTTGCTCAACACCTGCTTGATAACCAGCAAAACTCAACCCAATACCGACTAAGGCGCCACTTAACCCCATACCAAATTTATGGGAGAAGGTCGCAGAACTGGTAGACAAACCAACCACACGGCGACCAGACTTCCACTCAACATAATCAGCAGTGTCAGCAACGAGCCCCCATAAAGAAGAAGCAGCAATCCCTTTCGACAACTGATTAAAAAAGATAATGGCGTAAATCACATAAACGTCAGATGGATCAACCCAGTACAAATTACTAATCAAACACATACTCAACAGCGCACCCGCAATAACCAAGTTCCGCTTTGAATAACGCTTAACTAACTGAGACATCAGAGCAGAGCCTACAATCATGCCCAAACTAGCCACCGTAAAAAACATACCCGCTTTACTGGCATCGCCCACAATATAAGTAAAGTAATACATACCCACAGCAAACGGCATAATAGTAAAGGTAAACAGTGGAATGCCCATTAAAATAGTTACCCACCAAGCACGGTTTTTGATCACCACGGCAAAATCATCCTTCAAAGAAGAATGTTGTTTGATCATTGGAACACGCTCTTTAACACGAGAAAAACACAGCCAGAACATTACAATCATGACGGCACTTAGCAATATCATGGTGTACTGAAAGCCCTGCTGTTTATTACCGTCACCAAAAAATTCAACCAGAGGTAACGTACTCGCATTAACCAGCAAAGCACCGGTAAACGCCAATACCATGCGAAATGAAGCCATCTGGCCGCGCTCAACTGGGCTATCCGATATGGTTGCTGGTAAAGAGGAATATGGGATATTGATGGCTGTATAGAGTGTCATCAGTAGAATATAGGTCACAAATGCCCAAATGATCTTGCCGGATTCATCCATATCAGGCGTCGTAAAAGTGAGCACAGCGACAATAGCCAGAGGAATAGGTACATAGAGTAAATAAGGACGGAATTTACCAAATCGAGTTTGGGTTCTGTCACCTATCATGCCCATTATTGGATCGGATATGGCATCCCACATTCGCGTGACAAAAAATAATGTCCCGACAAGAGCCGCAGAAATCCCGAACACATCGGTATAAAAAAACATCAAATAGGTGCCAACCGCAGTAAACACCACATTACTGGCTAAGTCACCAAAGCCATAACTAACCTTATCGAAAAACGATAACTTCTTCATAATGAAACCTTATTTGTATTTATTGTTTTGCTTCATTATGGGAATTAATATCAAGTGTGCTATCCGATTTTTGACCTGCTCAGTAGCCGTTTTTTGACCTTGATAAAGTCACCTTTTACTAAAGATACAAAAATTGCCTATCCAACCACGGCATAATTCGTTGTTTCAAAAGTACTACGTCTACTCCTGCATAGGCTTGCCCCACACTCACTAAACTTACCGACTCCCGCTTAAGACGAAACTCCGTTGGCGTACAGTCATATTCTCGGCGAAACGCCATATTAAAGGCTTTTACAGAAGGAAAACCATGATCAAAAGCGATATCTGATACGGCTTTTTTAGGTTTCTGTGCCAAATCTGACAAGCTTTTTTCTAATCGATAAAGAGTCAAATAGCGTAGAAAAGTCTCGCCTACTTTGGCTTTAAAATACCGGCTTAAATAGGCTTCCGACAAACCTCGCTCCTCAGCTAACAAGGACAAAGAGAGATGCTCTTGGTAACGCAATGTAATCTGACGTAACAGGTCATTCATCAATAAAGTAGATTCAAGAGAGTCCGCTCTAATTGCATTAGTCGAAGGAAAGTAGCGAGCAAACAGCAAGCCAAGTTGGGCAAGTAAACTTGTTTGCGCCTGTTGCCAATGACCCGCCTTGTAGTAGTGCTCCCACCACAAATGCGCCATCAGCCGCTTAATCGTTGGCAGCATATTTTTCTGAACCAAACTCCATGCTTTCATTGGGCAAGTATCCAGAGCCACTCCAGCAAAGTTATGCTGTAGACAAAGCACTAAATTATCATCCTCGGTAGATTGAGTGGCGTGAGGCAATTCTTTATTAATAAATAAAACATCGCCTTCCTGCAAAAGCAGTATTTCATCCATTACCTGAACACGAATACGGCCTTTCACCACCCATAAGCATTCATGTGCATCGTGATGATGCAAATCACATTGAGTCACAGAATGAGCAAATATGCGGCTTTCTTCTTCTAATATTTCCGCTCTGTTCGATAAATACATAACAAACTAACATCCTTAATCATCCAACTAAAATCAACCACGAGCCGTTTCAACATTGATTTGAGTGAGCAGGAATCATAAAGAAGTAAGCGTATAAAGTCACAGACAAAAAAAAGCCCCGCATTCGCGAGGCTCTTTAAAATTCATTATAACCAGTAATTAAACAGAGGTATTTTTCACTGAGAACATTCCGTAAGCCGCTACAACCAAGAAGCAAACGGCAGGCACAACATATGAAAAAATCGCGCCGTACTCATCGATAGTCGCGCCTTGGATCAATGGCATCACGGCACCACCCAAGATAGCCATGACCAAACCCGCAGAACCGAATTTAGTATCACTACCAAGACCATCCAACGCAATGCTGTAAATCGTTGGGAACATCAAAGATAAACAAGCGGAAATAGACACAATCGCCCAAACACCTGTTACATCTGGCACCATCACAGCGTATAGGCATAAAGCAGTCCCCAATAGAGCCAAGATACTTAGCAACACAGCAGGACGGAAAAAGCCCATCAACCAAGTCATCACAAAACGTGACACCAAGAAAATAATCAAGCTGTACTGCAAGTAATCAGAAGCACTAGCTTCGGTTCCACCTAGTGTTTCTTGCACATATTGAATAGTAAAAGTCCAAGTACAAGTTTGTGCGGCAACGTTGAAGAACTGTGCAAGTACACCCCAACGGTATTGTTTTCTAGCGAATAATCGGCCCAATGTCGCCATAAAGTCAATCGTCTGAACTTCATCAACATTTACTGTGTTAGCCGATTTAGGCACGCGCATAAAATAGATAAACGCCCAAATGATCATCAACACAAAAGCCATGCCGACATAAGGTGTCATCACGCTGTTTAGTTCATCTGCTCGAATGCTCAGCAGCATTTCTGGCGCCATGCTGGCTCTTTCTTCTGGAGATGCGGTATTTAGATTAGGGAGAATCAATGTCGCTGCAAGAAATACACCGATGTTGGTGCCAACTGGGTTAAACGCTTGAGCCAAGTTTAAACGGCGTGCTGCACTGCCTTCTGGCCCCATAGTCATAACAAAAGGATTCGCTGAGGTTTCTAAAATAGACAAGCCTGCTGCCAAAATAAACAAGGCAGCTAAAAAGAAACCATACGTCATCGAAACACTGGCAGGATAAAAAGCCAAGGCACCTAAAATAGCCAAGCCTAAACCTGTCAACACACCCGCTTTATAAGAGTAACGAGCGTTAATAAACGCCGCAGGAATCGCCAAACAGAAATACGCGCCATAATAAGCGAACTGTACTAAAGCGGATTCAAACGTGCTCATGGTAAAAATTTTACTAAACACTTTTACCAATGGATCTGTCATGTTGGCGGCAACGCCCCATGCAGCAAAGCAGGTAATTAACAAGATAAACGCAATTTTCATGTTCGGATAAACGAACGGAGCAGAAAGGGATTTTTCAGGAGCTGTATTTTGATTTTTCATAAAGCAAACAACATCTATTATTTTATAGTTGGATGATAGGACGTGCTTGCTATCCTCAAAGAGACAGACTAAAAGCACCTCGCCACCATCAGACATTGATATAGGCTAACCGCAGTTTGGACATTATTTTGGTTGATTTAAAACCACCAAAAAGTGCCTTTTCTACGACCAACATCAAACACAAGGTGCGAGATCCTACCACCAACTTTCTATAAAAATGCGCTTGTAAAATAAAACTTAGCTCTTTGTAAGCGGATTAATCTTTTCTTACCCATTTCATTAACATAAATGAAATATTCATGACTGGCGGTTCATTTTCAGCGACTTTATTAGGTAACAAAAGCCAAACAAACCTTCAATGTCTCACAACCTTTTCGAAAGCAGTCGCAAGGCATTCGCTGTAACCAATGCGGTCGCGCCAGAATCAGCCAATACCGCCAACCATAACCCAGTTATACCCAGCAAGGTCGTCACCAGAAACACCGCCTTCAAACCTAAAGCAATGGTGATATTCTGACGAATGTTGGCATTGGTCGCACGCGATAAGCGAATCATTTCAGCCAATCCTTGCAAGCGATTATGCGTCAAAGCCGCGTCCGCGGTTTCTAAAGCTACATCGGTGCCACTTCCCATGGCAATGCCGATAGTGGATGCTTTCATTGCTGGCGCATCATTGATGCCATCGCCCACCATGGCTGTCGCTTGCTGTTGATTCAACTCAGTGACAGCCATAACTTTGTCTTCTGGTAATAAATCCGCTCGATAATCTATATTCAACTCGGCTGCAATCGCAGCTGCGGCACGGGCATTATCACCCGTTAACATCACGCCATTAATTCCCAAAGCCGCTAAATCTTTAAGCGCCGCCTTAGCATCATCGCGTAGCCTATCCCGCAAAGCGATCAAGCCCGACAATTCACCTTTTTCGAAAACAACAACGACAGTTTTACCTTCTTGCTCAAGACGAATAACTTCCTGTTGTATAGAGTCATCTAACACTTGCTCTAACTTACTTGGCGAACTAATCTTGATTTTCCTACCTGCAAAATCCCCTTCCACACCAACACCAGCCAAGGTTTTGCGATTATCAGCATGCACTAATGCAATGCCTTGTTGTTCTGTGTAATCAACAATGGCTTTCGCCAATGGATGATGAGACCCCATTTCAACGGACGCTGCAGCAGCCAACAAATCATTAAAGTTAGAACCGTTTAAAGTAACTACATCCGTCACACTTGGTTTACCTTCTGTAAGCGTGCCGGTTTTATCAAAGGCGATGGTTTTTATTCGACCAAGTTGCTCTAACGCTAATCCGCCTTTAATCAAAGCACCACGACGAGTCGCCGCCGCCAAACCAGACGTAATCGCCGCTGGCGTCGAAATAACCAAGGCACAAGGACAACCAATCAACAACAAGGCTAAACCACGATAAATCCACGTATCCCAAGGTTGAGCAAAGGCCAAAGGCGGAATCAAGATCACCAAGACAGAAATCAGCATAATCACAGGCGTATAGATACGGCTGAATTTATCTAAGAAACGTTCAAGCGGTGCTCGGCGCTCTTCCGCTTCTTCAATAAGGTGTAGAATTCGATCAATGGCATTATTACCCGGTTGCGACACTACTTTGAGTCGCACAACTCGATCAGCTAACAAGCTCCCTGCTGGCACTTTTTCATCTCGTAATCGTTCAACAGGTACAGATTCACCCGTCAACGCGCTTTCATCGAAATTTGCCATCTCGGACAAGAGCTCAGCATCGGCAGGCAAACGCTCACCCGGCGACACTTCAATTTCATCGCCTGGACGTAAATCCGCTATAGCGATTTTTTGACGCACACCATTTTTGATGATTAAGGCTTCTTCTGGTAACAAGGCCATCAAAGCGCTCACGCCTTTGCGCGCACGGTTCGCCGCAAACGATTCCAGGCATTCGCCAATCATAAAGAGCAACAACACCATGGCGGCTTCTGCGGTAGCACCAATAAATAATGCTCCTATCGCTGCAACACTCATCAAAGTTTCAATGGCAAAAGGCGAGCCACTGCGCATCATCCGCCATGATTTTTTCATGATAGGCACTAAGCCAACCAAGGTAGTAACTATAAAAGCGGTTTCGCCAAAAATAGGATTAAATTGCCCGATGCCCCAACTCAGCAACATCAGCACTGCCAAAGCCGCAATAGGACCGTATTCGGTTAATTGCTGGAGTGAAAACCATGAGGTCGTGTTTTGATTTGAAATAGTTTGAGCTAAATTAGTGTTATTAGAAGCGCTTTTATCCAAAGAAGCCAAACTAAAACCTAGCCCTTTCACTGCTTCCTGAACCTTGACCGAGACATCAGCATCCGCAGAAACGCGTAATTTTTCGGTAGAGAAAACCACATTGGCGCTAACCACACCATCTAAAGAAGAAACCGCCTTCTCAATAGAACGCGCACAACTGGCGCAATCCATCCCGCTGACTCGCCAGCTATAATTTTGCTTATCGGTTGCTTGTGCTAAAGAGGTATCGTCATTCGTATCAGCGGACGCACAGCAACTGGCGTCGCCTTCGTCGTCGGAAGAACAGCAAGAATTTTCTTTTTTCCCACTATCTTCGCTTGCGCAGCAAGAGGAAACCTCACTCGATGTCGAGCAACAAGAACTGCTCGTCTCTTGATGTGAGTGTGATGAATGGTCTTTTGCTTGATGACACTGACATGAAGAATGAGATTGGCAATTTTCTTTATGTTGACCTGATGAATGATGCATATGGCTCTCCTGTTTTTAAGCTATAAGGAGAGTGTAGACCTTAGAGCACACTCCAAGGTCAAGCACCAGTTTCATATTATTTAAATAAAAAAGAGCCTTAGCTCTTGATCGAAACACCTTCTACTTCTAATACTGTTTTCGCATCTGTGCGTTCCATGATTTTCACCAAGGCGGATTGAATCACTTCGTCTTCACGTACATCACTTTGGCCCGCAAAACGCTGATCTTGTGGCTCAGCGCCTTCTTCTGCGGTAAAGGTGACAATCACTTCTGTGGCGATGTCTTCAGTATCGCCGAAGTAAGCAATGGAAAGTTGCGGATAACCTTTAAAACCCATTTTAACTTTCTTTGCGATACGTTTTTTAGATTTATCTATGTTCATGTTGCCTGCCTAAAGGGAAAGGTATTGAGTCTCAATGAAAAACTATTGCTGGATTAAACCACAAAGCAGACCGTTCAAGATAAATTAAATCGATATAACGAGCCGCAATCGTACAAAAGTTTTTACTTAATTAAACTCAACGCACTTCTAAACTCATCCGCTCGACAATCACCAATCAACTCAAACAAACACATTTCAAGACTAGTCACTTCTGCCCCTTTGCGAGCTAACTTGGCAAGCGCCATGTCTTTATTCTCTATAGCTCGTGACGACACACAATCGCTCACCAGTTCAACTTCATAACCCAAATCTAGCAAGCCCAACGCCGTTTGATAAACACAAATATGCGCTTCAATACCGCTCACTAACCAAGTATTCACCTTGGCTTTTTTAACCGCATCAACAAAAGCAGGTTCACCGCAGGCGCTAAACGAATACTTAGCAATTGGCTTAACCATATCCAGAACCTCTCGCAATTCTGGTACAGTCGCGCCCAGTTTTTCTGGATTTTGTTCCAACCACAGAATGGGCAAGCCCAATAACTTTGCGGCCTTCACCAATTTAACGAGATTAGCAATAAATGCCTCGCTGTCATGGACAATAGTTGCTAACTTTCCTTGAACATCGATCACGACCAAACCCGTTTTATCTTTTCTTAACATGCCATTTTCCTTTTTTATTTTTATCCGTTACCTTTAAACCAATTTGATCCCCAGTGACGTCAGCAAACTTACCGCTTCATAACGACAAAATATCGCGTTCTTAATGGTGTTCTTCTTCACATCAATATCGTAATTGGTTGCGCCGTTAAAATCCGCGCCAGTCAAATCGGTATTCACAAACAAACTATTGGTTAAATCGGTTCCAGAAAAACGTGCCCGAGAAAGCGTCGCTTCTCTAAAATCCACATCATGAGCACGGCACTCTTCGAAAACAATTCCCGATAATTTCAAGTCATAAAACGACGAGCCATTAACCATACATTCTTTAAAAAAAAGCGGCGCGCCAAGCTCTAAACCTCGCCAATAGGCTTTGGTCCAATCCACACCCAAAACTTTTGATTCATAAAACTGTACATCTGAGAACTTACTGTTTCTCACATTTACCGCGGTCAACTTGCATTTACGGAACTGACAATCTTTAAAAGTACAAGCATCAAAAAACGCTTCGGTAAAATCACAAGATTCAAACACACAAGACTCAAACACCTTACGGCTCACACTTTCCTGCACCATAGCTAAATCAGTAAAGGTTTTTCCGTAAAAAGCCTCATCGTTCGGCAATACATGTTCCATTGAATACTCCCACTAGTAGTGAAGCTAAAGTAACAGCAGAAATACAGTGGCTCAATCTAAAACACGCTTAACCTCGAATCATGCCATTTAACCTCATCAAAAGTGCGTTAAAAAACTTTTTTGCACATATGTGCAAAATGTCATCGGTTTGTCATAGACGAAGATTATTGTTTAGAAAATTAAATATTTTTCTAAGGAATAACCTATGACCACCTTGCTCACCGCAGCAGAGCAAAAGAAGCCAAATCTTTGGCGACGCGCAAGGCATTCATTTGCTGTTGCCAGACATGAACCCGCTAATTTGATTGGCCTTGTTCTGGCTATTTTCTTTGCTTATTTGATTCTTGCACCTGTGCTCTCGATTCTTGTAGATTCCTTTATTGTGCAATCCGGTGATGAAGCAAGAACCCATCAGGACGAAGGCAGTTTCACCTTTTACTATATTGTACGAACTCTGTATTCACGCATTTCTGAAATCCTATTATGGCAACCGCTGTACAACACCTTAGCCATTGCCGCTGGCACTATGGTGTTTTCAATGAGTATTGGCGTGGTGCTGGCATGGTTAGTAAATCGCACTAACATGGCGGGACGCGCTTGGTTCGCCACGGCGCTGATTGTGCCTTTTATGTTACCGACGTGGACGTTCGCCCTCGCTTGGACGACAATTTTTAAAAACCGCACCGTTGGTGGACAACCCGGCTGGCTAGAATCCTTAGGCATCACTACATCAAACAGTGTTGCTTACGGTTATTTTCCTATCGTTTTTATCTTGGTTTTGCATTACACGCCATTGGTAATTTTGATTGTGGGCAATGCGTTACGTCGTCTAGATACACAAATGGAAGACAGCGCTCGTGTGCTCGGTGCGCCATCACGAGTCATCGCCTTCTCTATCGTATTACCCTTGATTCGCCCTGCATTAATGTCAGCGGCTTTATTGATATTTGCCGATTGTATTGGCGAGTTCGCGGTTCCGTATATTTTAGGTTTACCAGTACGATACGACACATTAGCAACCGGACTTTATCGCGCCTTAGACACTCGTCAAAACGGCGTGGCAGCGGTGATCGCTGCGGTTATTATGATCATCGGTGTGATTACTTTGCTGATCGATGTTCGCATGATGAAAGAAGCTCGCCGCTTCGTAACCGTCGGCGGTAAAGGCAACATGGACAGGCTACGCAAACTTGGTCGCATGCGTTTGCCTGCTTCTGGATTTGCTGGGGCCTTTGTTTTAATCGGTGTGGTGCTTCCATTACTGACATTGTTTCTATCCACCATCATGATTTTGCCCGGTCGCTTTACGCTGGAAAACTTCACCTTTGATTATTGGATCGGCAGCAATTTAGACACGGTTGCCCTACGCAATGGCATCTTGCTGACACCAGAATTTTGGCAAGCCGCGTGGAACACTATTGTCATTGTCGGTTCGTCTTCGATGATATCTGGCGTCTTAGGGTTGTTAGTCGGTTATGCAGTATTACGTTGCTCATTCAAAGGTGTGGGTTCTTTCTTACGCCAAATTACCTTCTTGCCTTATTTGGTTCCCGGCATTGCCTTTGCGGCGGCGTTTTTATCTTTATTCGCCGTGGCTCGCGGCCCAATTCCGGCGCTGTACGGAACACCGCTGATTCTCATCATCGCCCTCGTCGCAGAAAAAATGCCCTTTGCAAGCCGGTCAGGCATTGCAGCTATGACGCAACTGGGCAAAGAACCCGAAGAAGCGGCACGTATTGCTGGAGCCAACTGGTTTAGCCGCATGACTAAAATCATTATCCCAATACAAGCAGGGCCATTGGCAACGGGCATTCTGCTGCCTTTCATTTCCGGCATTAAAGGCGTCAGCCTGTTCATTATCTTGGCGATTCCATCCACCGATGTACTCACCACCTATTCACTGCGTTTACTCGATTATAACTACGACCAAGCCGCCAATGCGGTGGTCTTGATGATTGCGCTTATCGCTTGGCTTGGTACCGTATTGATCCAAAAGATCTCCGGTACGGGTTTGGCTCAAGGTCTGGAGAATTAATATGCCTACTATCACATTAACCAACCTCACAAAATGTTACGACGGCAATACTGAACCTTCCGTCAACAAGGTTTCACTGACGGTAGAAGATGGCGAATTTATGTGTTTGCTTGGCCCATCTGGCTGCGGCAAAACCACCATTTTGCGTATGATTGCCGGTATCGAACATTCCACCAGCGGTGAAATTGCCGTAGACGATTTAGTTGTCGATTCCGTCCATCAGTCCTGCTTTATTCCGCCTGAACAACGTCGTATTGGATTAGTATTTCAGAACTATGCTCTGTGGCCGCACATGACAGTAGAGCGCAATGTGGATTTTGGTTTGCGCTTACAAAAGGTGCCTGCCCAAGAACGCAAAGAACGTTGTTTAGATGTGATGAGCAAGCTACGCATTCTTGAATACGCAGACCGTTATCCGTCTCAATTGTCTGGCGGTCAGCAACAACGCGTTGCCTTAGCGCGCATGCTGGCGGTGAATCCGGGGGTTTTGCTATTAGACGAGCCATTATCGAACCTTGATGCGACCCTTCGCCTCGAAATGCGCGCCGAGCTGCGCCGTTTGCATCAAACCTTTGGCACGACCATTATTTTTGTCAGCCACGACCAATGGGAAGCCATGACGCTTGCCAATACCATTGCGGTCATGAACAAAGGTCAGCTGCAACAAATCGGCACGCCAGATGAAATTTACGCCGAGCCAAATAATCGTTTTGTGGCTGAATTTATTGGCAACCCAAAAATTAATTTGATCAAGCTAGAAGAATCCAATGATGAGCTCATCAATCTTGCCAGCCATATTTTAGCCAGACTGCCAGAAAGTAAATTCGCCGGTGTCTGCGCCATTCGTCCAGAAGAAATCATTCTGACCGACACCGCAAACATTAATACCTTACCCATGACCATCGAAAACATCATGCCCACTGGTGGCAGCTGGGTGATTGAACTGAGTTTCGGTGAAGACCGATTGTTCCATTCAACTCAGTCTCGTCCGAGATGGCATGAAGGCGATCAGGTAAACGCTTATTTGCCAACGCCATCACTGCACTTTTTTGATCATGATGAAAAGCGTCTTGTTCTGTCAGAAAGTCATCTTGATTACAGCAATTTACTGCCCAGCTCAGCATTACCTAATAAACAAAACGCTAATCAGATACACACGAATCAACCCTACGCTAAACAAGCATAAGCTAATCTTAAAAAGGAAACTGTTATGAACTTCCCGATGAAAAAAAGCCTTCTTGCACTGAGTGTTAGCTTAACAACTCTCGGTTCTATTTCAGCTTCAGCCGCAGACTCATTTGATCTTCAAGCATTAATCGCGGCCGCAAAACAAGAAGCGCCACTGACAGTGTATGACTCCACAGGAAAAATCGTCCAACAGGCAGAGTCCTTTAGTAAAAAATACGGTATTCAAGCAACAGGCATCAAAGCCAAAGCCTCGCAAATTCTAGAAATTGTTAGTCGTGAAGCTAGAGCGGGTAATGTGAAAGCTGATGTTGCTATTCTTGCCGATGCGCCAGCTGGCATGGAACAGTTGTTATCTAAAGGTTATGTCACCAGCTGGGTTCCTACGGATCTTGCCGTTAATATTCCAGCGACCTACCAAAACCCACTTACGGTGGTTTTAGCGCCCAATATTTGGGCTTATAACACAGGCCTTTATGACACCTGCCCAGTAACCAATGTGTGGCAACTTACTAAACCAGAATGGCGTGGCAAAGTCGCCATGCAGGATCCTCTTGGCAAACCATCTTACACTGATTGGTTTAACCAGCTAGCCACACATCATGACAAAGCTATGGCCGATGCATATCAAGCTGAATTTGGCAAGCCACTAAAGACCAAAGAAAACAGTGCCACCGCGGCTTTCATAAAAGCCCTCGCAGAAAATCATCCACTAGTCACTAGTTCTGATACAGAAGCAGCTGATGCAGTGGGCGCACCAGATGTGAAAGACAGTTTTGTCGGCATGGTGAGCGCGGCAAAATTTCGTCAAAACGAAAATGGTATGAAGCTGGGTCTTTGTGCCGATATGGTGCCATTTAGCGGTTGGAGCTATCCAGGTTTAGGCTTCATTACCACGGGAACGAAAAGCCCGAACGCAGCAAAATTGTTCATTCATTACATGATGACAGCCGAAGGCATCGCGCCACAGGGTGTTGACGGTAAAATGTCGACCAACCAAACCGTTAAACTGCCTGATAACGAGCCAGCAGGTATCGATAAAGTCCGCGACCAAATCATGGGGTACGATGCTTCTACGGCAAAATCTGACTGGGAAAGCCGTCAAGACTGGCAAGACCTATGGAGCTTAAGCTTTAAAAAGTAAGCTAGAGATAGCTTCAGTAATAACTAAAAAAGAGATCAGTTAGGACAATAAAATATCTAGCTGATCTCAATCCAACATTTTAGAAAAGGATCCATCCTTGACACCCAACAACATCAAAAAAAGCGAACTAGAAAAACGCGAAGCCGCCCTGCACTCTATTACTCTAACCGCAGGAGCATTAGCACTAGAAAGCTATCGCGCCAGACAACCCGGCGATTTTACACTGAAGGGCCAGCAAGACTTTTTGACCGAAGCCGATGCACTGGTCGAAGAACACATTCGCCAAGCTATTTATAACCTTTTTCCTGAAGATGGATTACTTGGGGAAGAAACAGGAGGCTCAACATCAAACCCCTCGCTTTGGGTAGTTGACCCGATTGACGGCACCGCCAACTTCGCTCGAGGCATAGATCATTTTTGTATTTCCATCGCCTTTGTGCATAACGGCGATACGTTACTCGGCGCGATTTATAATCCAGCGACGAACGAAATGTACTTAGCTAGAAAAGACCAATACGTCACAAAAAATGGTCAAGCTCTACGTGTTTCTAGCATAAGGGATACTCATAGCTCATCCTTTGAATTAGGATGGTCTACACGTGTTCCCCAAGATATCTACTTGGCAATAGTTTCTTCTCTTCTGGAAAGCGGTACCAATATACGACGTGGTGCCTCTGGTGCATTGGCATTGGCTTGGGTAGCCGAAGGCAGAACCGACGGCTACGCAGAATCGCATATGAATGCATGGGATTGCTTGGCAGGTTTACTTATGGTGCGAGAGGCTGGTGGACGAACTGGTGTCTACCCTAAAACTCACGAGGAGATAGCGCATGGTGGACCGATTCTCGCTGTCGCTCCCGGTGTGGCAGAACAGTTTGCCAATGACACCATGATATCGCTTGCAGCTGAACATAATGACCAAAAAGAGACGAATAACCAACGCGCGACTGAGCTTGAACTTACAGCCTAACACCTTGGCTCATTTGTACTTTATAAAAGACAAGCGCAAAAAAGAGAACGAAAAACCATGACATCTGAAAAAGTAAAAAAGCACTATCCACGCCCACCGATTAGCTTAATCGAAAGCAATATCCCTGGCTGGGGCGTCGACATTTATATTGGCGGTTCCACCGGTGTAGCTGACGCGGAATTGCTTGAAAAACACAACATCAAAGTCGTGCTGAACTGTGCCGTAAACTTAGACATAGACCTTGTGCATTCAGAAGAGCCAAACACACCGGAACATCTGCTAAAGCATGGTTCAGCTCGTGTTCGTTATTATAAAATTGGCCTTATTGACGGCCCTGGTAACCCAGAATCTATGGTCTTGGCGGGTTATCATTTAATGCGTTCAGCACTGGATCAAGAGCTACCCGAGAAAGCCTCTTATAAAGTTCGCGAAAAAGGCAATATCTTAGTGAATTGTCGCGGTGGACGTAGCCGCTCCGTCACCATAGTTGCCTTGTTTTTACATCTAGAATACCCAGATCGCTATCCTACGTTGGATGCAGCCATCGCGCACATTCGTAAAACACGAGAGCTTCATCCTGATGAATGGTTCGAAACCCCAAAACCGGCTTTGATTCACTTAGCAGAACGTGCCGCAAGCATGGAAAAATTATTGCGAGACGCTGGCTTTGGTCAGGACATGAAAAAAAAATGACACAGCAACGACCGAAAAACATCGCCAGTGCCGCAGAGGTTGCCAAACTAGCTGGCGTTTCTCGGTCTGCTGTTTCTCGCACTTTTACCCAAGGTGCGAGCGTTTCCAAAGACACTCGTGAACGTGTGCTGGCCGCGGCCGCAGAACTGAATTATCACGTAAATCATCTTGCCCGTGGCTTATCCAGCGAAAAAAGCCGACCTGTTTGTATTCTAGGCGCCAATCTTAATGCACCTTATCAAGCAAGCTTGCTCGATGCTCTCACCCAACGTCTGCAACTGGCTGGTCGAGCCGTGATGGTGATTAACACGTCAGGCGGCGAAGCCAGTGCCGATGCGGCGTTACGTCAAACGTTAAATTATCGCGCCTCGGCGACCATCGTTCTATCAGGCACACCACAAACCACTTTGATTGAAACTTGTGTACAAAGCGGACAACAAGTCATCCTTGTGAACCGTGCCGGACAATTTGAAGGCACAGACCACATCAGCATAGATTACCAATCTGCTATGGCTGACGCCCATCACATGCTGCTACGAGCAGGCTGTAAAAACCTTGCGGTTGTGTCGTCGACAATTCAATCGCCCAGTTTACTAACGCGTGAAAAACTGTTTATTCAAGCCGCCGAAGACGCCAAGCAAGCTTGTACCTTGTTACGAGCAGGACCAACGAGTTACCAAACTGGCGTAGACGCAGCACGACGTTTATTGGCCTCTCGGGATAGACCGGATGGCATTTTTTGTGTCACTGATCTGATTGCTTTCGGCTTTATGGATGTGGCGAAAAATGAATTTGGTCTACGTATTCCAGAAGATATCTGCATTGTCGGTTTCGATGATATAGAACAAGCAAGTTGGCTTGGCTATCAACTAACTACGTTCTCTCAACCACTTGGTGCAATGGCAGATGCTATTTCAACATTACTGGAAAACGCCTCTGACAAAGAACGTAAAAAACAACATCTAATATTTCACGCTCCACCAGTGTGGAGACACACCGTACGTCCACGCGCTTCATAACTATTCAAATTCGCTGTTAGTAAAGTCGAGCGATTTTGTTATTTGCTTCTTGCTTAAAGAATCGTAATCTTTTGCGTTCGAACTTTTTAGAGGCAGTAACCATGCTCAACAAGACGCAAATAAAAGTACGCGGTTATCATCTTGATCTTTTTCAACACGTCAACAATGCTCGCTATTTGGAATTTATAGAAGAAGGTCGTTGGGCTTTTTTTGATGAGTTTTTCGATGACAACGATTGGATGCAGCAAGATCTCGTCTGGCCAGTGGTTAACATAAACATTAATTTTAAATCCGAAGCGAATTTCGCCGATGTTCTAGAAGTACAAACCCGCTACACTAAAATCGGCAATCGCAGCATCACCATGAAACAAACCATCATCAAGGTTCCAACCAATGAGATCGTAGTTGAAGCCGATGTGACTTATGTGTGCTTCTCCAAAGCCGCCAAAGCTGCCATTCCCTTTCCAGATGACTTCAGACAAAGAGTTGAGTTGTCTATTGCCGCATTTGAATAAGCCTTAAGCTATTTTGTTTTTCAATGTTAACTGGATTTAACATAATGCAAAGGTCTCGTATAGATTATGGAAAGCCTTGATTTTCATTGAGAAAAATCGCTCTGCATCTTAATCTAAATGCTAACAAGGAGAAATTAGCATGAAAGCAGAACGGCTGAAAAACACCATCACTTTTCTCGTGATGATCTTAAGTATTCTCATCATATTAAGACTGTATTTACCCTATTGGGCACTTTATACAGTGAATCAAAAATTATCCGATATGGGAGATTATTCGGGACACATAGAAAACGTCGACATAGATCTTTATCGAGGTGCATATCAGCTACAGGAATTATCTGTTTCAAAGATAAAAGGTACGCACAAAGTGCCATTCATTCGCGCCGACAACATAGATATTGCATTAAGCTGGCGCGCATTGTTCAAAGGCGAAATTCTGGCTGATATCGCTCTGAACGCACCACAGGTAAACTTTGTCGATAGTGATAAAGCAGATAATGCCCAATCAGGCAAAGGTGGAGACTGGCAAGGTGTCGTCGAAGGACTTATTCCTATTACCATTAGTAAAATCAGTTTAAACAATGGCAGCATTGCCTTTCGTAATTTTGAATCCGAACCGCCTGTTAATGTACAGCTTACCGAACTCAATGCTGAAGTGTCTAACCTGACCAATATTGCCGGACAAGACGGTAAACGTGTGGCGAGCTTAAATCTAGACGCAAAACTTCTGAATTCAGCCTCTTTGGAAATGAATGCTGAATTCGATCCTTTTGTCTCAAATGATTTTAGCATCGCCTTAAAAACAGAATCCGTTTCACTGCCCTTGCTCAATGATTTTGCCCAAGCCTATGCCGGATTTGATTTTCGAGCAGGTACAGGCGAAGTGGTCAGCGAACTAAAAGCCGCGGATGGAGAACTAAACGGTTACGTAAAACCCTTATTCAAAAAAGTCGATATTCTTGATTGGCAACAAGACGCCGTAGAAGATGGCGACGGACTCTTTCAATTATCTTGGGAGGGGTTAAGCGGCGGACTGACAAGCTTATTTACCAACAGCGACACTGACAAAGCAGCTACCATCATCGAAATTACAGGTTCACTAAACGACCCAGAAATCAGTGCGTTTGACGCTGTTTTAGAAGCATTAAAAAACGCCTTTATAGAAGCATTCGATAACAAATTTGAAGGACTTAAACCAAAGAGTGATGGTTGAATCTCCTAGCAAAAGACAATAAAAAAGGGCAAATCGCCCTTTTTTATTGTGGTAAAGATCGAGATATTACCAGGCCAAGGTTACTTTTTGCCCTGTTTCTAATGATTTCTGTGCTGCATCAGCGAGCATTTGTGCACGACGTCCGTCTTCGAAGCTTGGAGATACAGGCTTCTTCGCAAGAACATTTTCAATAAAAGACGTTAGCTGCAAGTTGTAGGCATCCACATAACGATCGATAAAGAAGTTATAAAGCGGATCTTTTACTTGCGTTGTGTCTTTGGTGAAACGCGTTACAGAAGTTGGCGTTTGGTTGTTCGAGATCACCATGCCTTCTGAGCCGAACGCTTCCACACGTTGATCGTAACCATATATCGCACGACGAGAGCCGTTAATGTGAATCAAGCGACCAGACTGACTTTTCATGATGACCATCACACTATCAACATCGCCAATTTCGGTGATCTTTTCATCAACCATGGCGCTACCAAAAGCTTGTAACTCGACAATCTCTTCACCTAATACAAAACGCGCCATATCGAAGTCATGAATCACCATGTCACGGAAAATGCCGCCAGATGATTTAAGGTATTCCACTGGTGCCATGCCCGGATCACGACTGGTAATGATGATCTGTTCTAACTTGCCAATACTGCCATCTTGCGCCGCTTTGACCACTGCAGCATGGCTTGGGTCGTAACGACGGTTAAAACCAATCTGAATCGGCACATGGCAATCTTTAATTTGTGCTAAGCAAGCGTTCACCGTAGCCGTATCTAAATCAATTGGCTTTTCACACAAAATAGCTTTACCCGCTTTGGCCGCTTTAATGATCAGCTCCACATGGGTATCTGTACTGGTAGCGATTAAAACTGCATCCACTTCAGGATCGGCCAAGGCCATCTCCACACTCTCGGCAACCTTTGCACCGGTTGCTTTTGCTACCGCTTCCGCCGCTGGCGCATAGACATCAAATACATATTTTAAATTCGATTGAGCAAACGCCTGAATATTTTGGGCGTGCATTTTTCCGATTCGACCGGCGCCAAATAACGCAAAATTAAGCATAGTTTTATCCTTAGGTTTATTTTTTTTATACAAGGCGACTATTAGACTTGTAGATATTGTTAAGTTATTGAAAACACTTTCAAGCAAGCGACGTTACGAGCGAAGCCAAGACGAGGCAAAAATAGACGAGAAGGCGGAATTTATGGGTTATAAATGAGCAATTCGAGTCTATTTTTAACAAAGTATTGGCGAGCGCAGTAGTCGCCCAAAGGTTCACACCTTTTTAAACTTTCTTATCTCGTTCAATAATCCAAGCATGATCCGGATCATTATGGAAAATCCAGTTACGACTTGGACCCGCCATGACATTTAAATAATAAGATTGATAACCGTGTGGCACGCCAACCGGATGATAGCCTTCTGGCACCATGACTAAATCACCGTCTTCCACGGCCATGGTTTCATCAATGCTGCGGTCATCGGTATAAACCCGTTGGAATGCAAAGCCTTGTGGCGGATCAATCTTATGGTAATAGGTTTCTTCCAGCTGAGTTTCAGCTGGTGCCGCATCGGTATCATGCTTATGCGGTGGATAGCTAGACCAGCCGCCACTTGGCGTGATGACTTCACAGACTAGCAAGCTGTCTGCAGGTTCGTTGCCAAATAAGATATTACACACATGACGAGTGTTGCTGGTGACGCCTCGCGTTTCATATTGGCATTGCTCCGGCGTGATCAATTTCGCTTGAAATCCACCTTTGCCCGGTGCCTTACAAAACGCCACTTCTACATCGGTAATCGCTTCAATACGGATCTCGTCTTGCGCTGGCGAATACACAGAATATGGTGCTTTTTGCTCGAATACACTCATACGATCACCAATGTTTTTCCAAGCTTCCTGTTTGGTACTGGCATTGGCTTTGCCCGATAAAATCACCGCGCACACCTCATCTGTTCCGGTGAGAATCTCCACGGATTCGCCCGCTTTAAGCTGATGTGCTTCAAAGCCAACGTAACGCCAATTAGCACTTTTAGGTGTCACTAATTGAGTCTGTGACTGCCCTGCTTGCTGGCTTCTTTTACTTAGTAGATGTGACATATTAAAAACCTCGAAATCACTTATTTCATGGTTGGCATTGAAAACTCAGCGCCTGCGCGTAAACCCGTTGGCCATCGCGCTGTAATGGTTTTCATGCGAGTGTAAAAACGTACACCATCTGGCCCATGCATGTGCAAAGGGCCAAACAAAGAACGCTTCCAACCACCAAAACTATGGAACGCCATTGGCACAGGAATTGGCACGTTTACACCCACCATGCCGACTTGAACTTTCTCGGTAAACTGACGGGCCGTATCTCCGTCGCGAGTAAAAATCGCCGTGCCGTTGCCGTATTCATGCTGATTAATAAGTGCTAAACCTTCTTCATACGAATCCACTCGAACCACACACAAAACAGGGCCAAAGATCTCTTCGTCATAAATGCGCATGCCAGCTTTAACATGATCAAATAAGGTTGGTCCGACAAAATAACCTTGCTCATGATTTTTACGCACAAAATCACGGCCATCAACGACCAAAGTTGCGCCTTGTTCAACACCTGAAGTAATGTAATCACGAACCTTTTGCGCATGTTCTTTGCTGATGAGCGGCCCCATGTGCGGCTCTTCTTCAATGCCAAATTGCTTGTACAAGCCCGGTCCTATCGTCATGGTGGAAATTTCTGTTTTCAACTTGGTAATCAAATTATCAGCGACGTCATCACCGACACATACAGCAACTGAAATGGCCATACAACGCTCACCTGCCGAACCATAAGCCGCGCCCATAAGCGAATTCACTACTTGACTAGGATCAGCATCAGGCATCACCAACATATGGTTTTTTGCACCACCTAGCGCTTGAACACGTTTGCCGTTAGCACTAGCCGTGGCGTAGATGTATTCTGCGATTGGCGTAGAGCCAACAAAGCTCACCGCTTGAATGCGTTCGTCGTTCAGCAAGACATCAACCGATTCTTTATCGCCGTTAACCACGTTAAACACACCGTCAGGCAAACCCGCTTCTTTTAACAATTCAGCAAGACGCATAATGGTGCTTGGGTCTTTTTCAGACGGCTTCATCACGAAAGTGTTTCCGCACGCGATGGACACAGGGAACATCCACATTGGCACCATGGCTGGGAAATTGAATGGACTGATACCAGCACAAACGCCCAGCGGCTGCATCAAGCTATAACTGTCGACACCACGGCCAACATTTAAACTGTGCTCGCCTTTTTGTAGATGAGGAATACCACAGGCAAATTCGACCACTTCCAGACCACGGGTCAATTCGCCCATTGCGTCGGAGTATACCTTGCCGTGCTCGCTGGAAATCAATTCCGCCAACTCATGGCTGTGTTCTTCTACCAAAGCTTTGAACTTAAACAGTACGCGAGCGCGATTTAATGGCGTCACCTGAGACCATGTCTCAAACGCAGTTTGTGCAGCAGCAATCGCACCTTGTGTTTCTTCAGCAGTACTCAAGGAAACCTGCAATGACACATCACCCGTTGCAGGATTAAAAACCTTAGCTTGGCGTGAGGAAGCGCTTCCTACAATATGGTTGTTGATGAAGTTACCCATGACGTTATTAGACATTTTCTTCTCTCTTCTTTCTTATCGCTTAAAGTACGTGAATGACAAGCGCCAGATTAAAAATGAAAACCGGCCTTTTCTAAATTCGCTGACAAATACTCGTAGCCTTTTGTCGCATACGTTAATGGATGGGCAATCGCCGGATCTTGCTCCGCTTCCACGACAATCCAGCCGTGATAATCGGCTGCTTTCAGTACTTCAAAAATTGGGAAATAATCAATGCTGCCGTCTCCTGGCACGGTATAAACGCCATCTAGAACCGCATTCAAAAATGCACTGTCGCGATTAAGATTGTCTTTCAAAACAGCCGGGCGAATGTCTTTACAGTGCACATGTACAATGCGTTTGGCGTGTTTTTTCGCCATCGCCAAAGCATCGCCACCAGCAAAGGTTATGTGGCCCGTATCCAACAATAACCCTACGTTGTCGCCTGTCATCTGCATAAGCTTATCGACCTCTTCCGCCGTTTCGATCACAGTACCCATATGATGGTGATAAGCCATTTTTACACCTTCCGATGCCATATAATCCGCGACAGTTGTCATGCGTTTTGTGTATTCCTCCCACTGACTTTGGGTCATACGTGGACGTTGTGACAAAGGCACTGATTGATCCCCATGAACACAACCACTCACCTCGGCAAATACCATGACGTTAGAACCCAAGGCTTTTAGTAGATTAAGATGATCCTGCATGGCGGCAATTTCTTCTTCCACGCTACGCTCTAACAAACGTGCGCTGTACCAACCGGATACCAATGATAAGTCGTGTTGCTTGAGGATTGGTCCAAGCACACTGGCATTACGGGGGAATTTATTGCCTAACTCAATACCGCTGTAACCTGCCTGACGCGCTTCGCTCAAACAAACTTCTAACGGTGTATCAGCACCTAACGATGGCAAATCATCATTGGTCCAAGTAAGGGGATTAATGCCAATTCTGATCTTTGATTCCGTTGTCGCATTATTATTTTTATTCGTGCTGTTCATGAAGTTGCTCCAAGATCTCTGTTCTATTTTCTTATTGAAAAATGAAAGTTAAAATTAATATGGTTGTTGTTGTTTGGCTATTTTGTACTGGCGCTCGGCATCGACCACTTGCTCACGATTCGACACTTCAGGTACCGCCACATCCCACCAAGCACCGCCTTCTTGTGTACTTGGTATTGGGTCAGTATCGATAGCGATCACATAGGTTTTATCGCTGGCTTTTGCTCGAGTCAGAGCTTGTTCTAAGTCGGCAAGACAAGACACTTGTTCGGAATTTGCACCTAAGGCTTTGGCATGAGCAGCAAAGTCGGTTTTTGGTGCACCTGCTTCTACGGTATGGCAGTGCTGCAATAAATTATTGAATGACTCTCCGCCACAGGCTTGTTGCAAGCGATTGATACAGGCGTAACCACGGTTATCCAAGACAACGATGATGAGCTTTAAACCTAACATCACCGACGTGGCGATTTCAGAATTCAGCATCAAATAACTACCATCCCCCACCATCACAATCACTTCACGCTCAGGCGTTGCCATTTTCACGCCAAGGCCACCCGCTAGCTCGTAACCCATACAGGAAAAACCGTATTCCACGTGATAACCAAGGTCTGACGAAGTACGCCACAATTTGTGCAATTCGCCAGGCAAACCACCCGCTGCTTGCACTAAAGTGCTGTTGGTGCTTGCTGCGCGATTAATCACACCAATCACATTTGCATCGGTTGGCAAATAGTTATGATCGATTGCTTGTTTTGGCAAGGCAGTAACTTGATCCACTGCAGTGAGCCAATCAAGATTCAAGGCTTTCACTTTTTTGCTCCAAGTCGCTGGCGTTTGATAACCTTCAACCTCAGCCAACAACTCTTGCAGCGTAACTTTTGCATCGCCGATTAAGGGCACGGCATTGTGTTTTTCTGCATCAAAAGACGTTACGTTGATGCTTAATAAAGTGTGATCTGGATTGGCAAACAAGGTACGCGACGCTGAGGTAAAATCTTGCAAACGTGTGCCAATAGCGATGATTAAATCCGCTTCTTGTGCCGCAGCATTCGCAGCACTAGAACCAGTTACACCTACCGAACCAAGATTAAATTCATGATCCCAAGGCAATGCGCCTTTGCCAGCTTGCGTTTCACAAGCGGGAATGTGGCATTGCTCAATCAAGGCAGTTGCCTCTTCAAGTGCCAAGCTATAATGCACACCGCCACCAAGCAAGATCAGTGGTTTTTTCGCCTGCTTGATCGCGGCAACCGCTGTCGCTAACTGATCCACATCGGCACGATTACGACGAAGTTTATGAACTTTTTTCGCAAAGAAACTAGCTGGATAATCAAACGCCATGGTTTGCATGTCTTGCGGCAATGCTAATGTAGCAGGTCCGCAAGTCGCTGGATCTAACATGGTATTGATCGCAACAGGCAAGCTGGTAATCAGCTGTTCTGGTCGATTGATTCGGTCAAAATAACGCGACACAGGACGAAAACAATCGTTCACCGACAGGGTCGGATCATTAAAATGCTCGACCTGTTGCAGTACTGGATCTGGCGTTCTCGTAGCAAAAACATCACCTGGTAAAAACAGCACAGGCAAACGATTCGCCATCGCCATGCCAGCAGCCGTCACCATGTTTAAGGCTCCCGGACCAATGGATGAAGTACAGGCCATAATACGTTGACGACGATATTGCTTCGCGTAGGCACAAGCCGCTAATGCCATACCTTGTTCATTGTGCGCTCGAAAGGTTGTGAACTCGTCTTTGACTTGAGCCAAGGCTTCGCCCATCCCAGCCACGTTGCCATGACCAAAAATCGCCCAAGCCCCACCAAACAAAGGCACTTCCACACCATCCACCACAGTAAATTGCGCCTGCAAATGTTTGACCAAGGCTTGCGCCATTGTTAAACGTATTGTGTCCATTATGCCTCCTTCCTTTTCATCATCTGGCTGTCATTTCTCTGCTGCCACAATGCACTCATTTCTAAGTAGTTTTGTGTCACTCGTTCAACAAGCATGGCATCATCAATGTCTTTTCTTAACCAAGCTTTTACCGGTTCAGAGAATAGCGTTCGACCAATGGCAAAGCCCTTACAAATGTCTTGTCCTGCGGCCGCTTCGAAGCCTGCTTTTAGTGCATCCACTGGCGCATCTAAGCCTAATAAGACGACACCGCGACAATACGGCGCTCGCGCCTTGATCAAGTCGCTAATATTTTGCCAAGCGGCTTTACTTGGTGATGGCAGTTTCCACCAATCAGGAAATACGCCTAAGTTATAGAAACGTTCGATGGAGCGAGACAAGGTATCGTCTTTTACCTCCGATCCCACAGGCGGGATAATCTCCACCAACAACTCATGGCCAGTTGTGCAGCAAGCACGATACAGATCCATGACCTTTTGCTCTTGCTCATTACGCAAACTAACTTCATCATCTGGATGATAAAACACCAAGCATTTCACAATATGATTGGCTGGCCATGTTGCAATCGCTTGCCCTACGTTATTACCTAATTCAAAGCGCAACGGACGGCTGCTGGGTAATTCCACAGGTCGAGCGATCCAAAAATCTTTGCCGGTAATGTCATTCAAAACGTCTTGGGCAAAAGTGCCATCAGCCAAAATTCCCGTGCCACCGACTTTACCTTCTAAAACAGAAGCCCCTTGATAAGCCGCCTGTAGAATCAATTTCTTTGCTTTCGATATTTGTGACAAAGGCGCACCCGCTTCACGGCACATATCGACAAATTGACGTCGATGATCGAAAGCTAAAATACACATGTCTTGCCATTCTTTTGTTGGATCTTCACGCAACATTCGCTGAGTCGTGACACGATGCAAATAGTTCAACACTGGATCAAGGTCTGGTCTTGGAATGTCATTGCGATTAGCCAAGTAATAATCCAGTTCTTCAAGGCTTGGCATAGCAGGTGAACAGCCATGACGAGAAACCACAATCGCTCCGCAAGCATTGGCATAGTCACAAGCATTTTCTGTCGATTCGCCAGGAATCCAGCCACGTAAATAACCACTCATAAAGGCATCGCCAGCACCCAGCACATTCAGCACATCGACAGTGACACCGTAACGAGTAATGCCTTCGTCCAAGGTTTCAGGAATCTCTGCTTTAAAAACAGAACATCCCAAGGCACCACGCTTCACCACAAATTCAGCGGAGGACACTTTACGAATGCGTTTTAAACACTCAATAGTGTCTTCACAGCCACCAGCAATATGAAACTCTTCTTCGGTTCCTACAACCAAATCGCACAAAGGCATAATGGACAGCAAATGCTGGGTGACAGAGTCATTGGATACAAACCGGTTTTCGCCCTCGCCTTTCCCTGTCAAACCCCACAATACAGGTCGATAATCGATGTCGACCACCACTTTTGTATTATTAGCTTTGGCGTATTTGATGGCTGCTCTAGCGGCTTGATCTGTGCCTTTGGTAGAAAAATGCGTTCCGGTAATCAGCAAGGCTTTTGCAGAAGCAATGTAGGCTTCATCAAAATCGCCTTCACTGATTGCCATGTCCGCGCAGTTTTCACGATAAAAGATCAATGGAAACGTATCTTTGTCTTTGATACCAAGCAACACCAAGCCGGTTAAGCGCTCTTTGTCCGTCACCACATGAGAGACATCCACACCAGCTCGCGCGAGCTCTTGGCGCACAAAACGCCCCATGTGTTCATCACCAACGCGGGTTAGCATGGCAGACTTCAATCCCATTCGAGAGGTTCCAAAGGCGATATTACAAGACGAACCTCCAAGGTATTTTTTAAAACTACTCACGTCTTCTAATGGCGCACCTATTTGTTCCGAATATAGGTCAACCGCAGCACGCCCTAAGCAAATAACATCCAAATTTTTATTATTCATCTGTGATCCCCATCGTATTGCTCCACCTCGACCCACGCTCTTTTATCAACGGATTCCACCACGCTGTCGAGAATGATATTTACCTGAGTCGCGGCTCGAAAATCTGGCCACAAAGGAGCGTTGTTAACAACACCTTGGAACAAGTCTCGAATTTCAACTGCTTTCATATCATTGAAGCCCAATCCATGACCCGCCGACACACAAAAAGCTTGATAATCAGGATGCTCCGGCCCAACTAAAATACGTTTAAAACCTTGGGTTTGAGGATTACCTTCCGCAATATACAAAGACAATTCTGACAAGGTTTCTTGGTCGAAAATCAAACTCCCTTTGGTTCCTGTAATTTCGAACGACAAACCATTTTTGCGACCCCACGCGATGCGTGATGCTTCTAATGTACCTTGAGCACCATTGGCAAAGCGCACCATCATATGAGCTTGGTCGTCGTTTTCGACTTCGCCAACACCCGATTTCGAATCATCTGACGTTTGAGACAATGGACGTTGTTGATGAACAATTTTTAAATCGGCACACAATGACGTGATCGGTGCGACAAGATGAATGGCCAATTGCACAAGGTGTGAGGCTAAGTCATTCAGCGCTCCCGTTCCCGCAAATTGCTTTTGTAAACGCCAACTAAACGCTAAGTTCGCGTCGGCAAGATAATCTTCATTAAACACACCCCGAAAATGCACCACGTCGCCGATATCTCCACGAGCGATTAATTGCTTGGCAAATTGCACAGTTGGATTCTTAATATAATTAAAGCCAACCAGTGTTTTCACTCCAGCCTTTTCTGCCGCCTCAGTCATTTCTTTGGCATCATCAGCGTTTAGCGCTAAGGGTTTTTCACTGTAAACATGCTTGCCTGCGGCAATGGCAGCGAGAGCAATTTCTTTATGCAAAAAATTCGGCGCGCATATATCAACCACATCAATATCAGCGTCGTTAATTAAGCTTTTCCAATCACCTGTTGAGCGGTTAAAACCTAATTCCAAGGCTTTCGTTTTAGCTAACTCAGGCGTTGCATCGGCTAACATTTCACAGTGCAATTGACCTTGGGGAATGGCAAAAGCCGCCATCGCATTTCGGTAAGCAATCGCATGAGCTTTGCCCATGTATCCAGAGCCAACCAAACCAACACGCATTTGTTTATTTGTCATGATGTCGTTCCTTATGCGGTAGCATCCAAGCGACTAAATTCTTCTAACTCAGCAGTAAGTTCATCTAGCTCCTGACCGCCAGCCATCATTTCCAATACATCTTCACGGCTAACTTCGGATTTCATAAAGGAACCTAGACTCTGACCACGATTCAATAAAGTGAAACGATCGGCAATCGGATAAGCGTGATGAACGTTATGAGTAATCAGAATCACCGCCAAGCCTCGGGCTTTGGCTTTCGCAACGACTTTTAAAACATTGGCAGATTGCTTCACACCAAGTGCAGCGGTTGGTTCATCAAGTATCAATACCTTGGCACCAAAATGAATCGCTCGGGCAATTGCCAAACACTGTCTTTCACCGCCTGACATTGTGCCGATAGCTTGGGAAGGATCACGGACATTAATGCCCATTTCGGCCATGCCTTTTTGAGCAATTTGGTTAGCGGTTTCAATATCAAAACGCTTAAAAATTCCACGCCCTTTGGTAATCTCACGTCCCATAAAAAAGTTACGTGTCACACTCATTAAAGGCACTAATGCCAGATCTTGATAAACCGTGGCAATGCCCGCATCAAGAGCTTCGACTGGCGAGTTAAAAACCACCGGTTTGCCTTCTAACAAATACTGCCCATCGCTTGGCGCGTGAACGCCTGCTAGGGTTTTTATCAAGGTGGATTTACCAGCGCCGTTATCACCTAACAAACAGTGAACTTCGCCCAGCTTTACCTTCATATCGATGTCTTTAATAGCAATAACCGAACCGAAGTAGCGGCTCACTTTTTTCAATTCAATAATAAATTCGCTCATTTTGTTCTCCTAAATTCTTTTTCTAAAAAGTAAACTCGAATCTGGGCACGCCACTAATGTCGGGCCTCTGTCACCTTTTTACGAATGTAGTTATTGAACAAAACCGCGATTAACAACATGGCACCTAAAAACACACGGAACCAATCTGAATCGATACCTGTGAAGAATATGCCCATTTGCACGACACCAAAGATCAAGGCACCAAAACACGCACCAATCACCGAGCCATACCCACCAGTCAGTAACGCACCGCCGATGACCACTGCAATAATGGCTTCAAACTCTTTTAAGACGCCTCGGTCAGCGGATGCGGAACCAAACTCAAATACCTGACAAGCCGCGTAAACCGTAGCGGTGAATGCTGTAAACATAAACAAAGAAATTTTAACTTTATCAACTGGTACACCGACGTTACGAGCGGCTTTATCATCGCCACCGGTGGCAAAAATCCAGTTGCCGTATTTCGTACGTAATAGAACCCAACTTGCAACGACTGCTAGGAATACACACCAAACAATCACCATAGGAATACCTTCAACCACTGGGGTGCCATCGTCATAAGAACTAATCAAGCCAATGTTGGCAAACCAGACAAAAAGGCTTTTGCCTATCACTCCACCAAACAAGGCTGCGAGCCAATCTCCATCAGCGTATTTGTCGATACCACCAACTATGGTGCGATTAGTGAATAGAATAGACAGAGCAATGGTCAAACCACGCAACATGAAAAGGAAAGCAAGACTAACAATAAAGGAAGGCAAACCAGTTTTAACAACAATATAGCCATTCAAAAAACCGATAAACAATGCCCCAGCAAAAGCAAAGAGGATAGCCCCCCAGATAGGCCAGCCCCAATAAACTGCGGGGATCGTCATCATCATGCCAGCGAAACCAATCATCGAACCAATCGACAAATCGAACTCACCCGCAATCATCAATAGACAGGCACTGATAGCAATCAAGCCTAGTTGTGCTGATACGGTTGTCCAGTTCATGATGCCATCTGAGGCAAACATGCCGGAGTCTCCAGCGGTGATAAAAAAGAAAACAAAGACCAACACAGCGCCAGAAATCGCCCCAAATTCAGGCCGATGTAGCAGTCGTTTCCAAGCAGGAACCTTACGAACCCTTTCATCTCCAGCCGATTTTCCTTCTGTTGAGTTATCTTCTGCCATTTTAGATAAATCAACCGATTGAGCTTGATCAGTCATAGCGTCACACCTTACTTTTTTATATTTATTTTTTGTGATTTCTAACCGTGTACTAGTGAACTGTCGTATTTGCCTAACAACTCGTTACGCCTCTGACTCTCGCACAAGTTGCTTTTTATAGCGCACTCAGTAACACGATAGAGCTTAATGTCTTTTCATTTCAACAATAGAATCATAATAGAATATTTGTTTCATTTTATTCAATAGGCAAAATAAAAATTTACATTAAATACAAAAAAATATGCCTTAAAAACCTAGATAAACTGTCAAAAAATAACAATAAAGTCTTTAAAAACAAATAAATATAAGAAAACCACCATTCCAGAATAAAAAATTTCAAAATATTGCAATTATGAAATATTCATTCTAGTATCACTTCAATTCTGATTAAAAATAGATCAGAAGTTGTGTTTGCTAAATCCAAAAATAAGTAATAACAAAAATAATTAAACGAAACGGAGATAGTGGTAATGAAAAACTTTCTGAAGAAAAGTACAGCCATATTAGTCGCAGGTGCTGCGACCTTAGGCGTTATGTCAATGTCCACCGCGGCACACGCTGAAGGTGAACGTTATGTGTTCATTTCCCACGCACCAGATTCTGACTCATGGTGGAACGTGATTAAGAACGCGGTAAAACAAGCCGCTTCCGATATGAATGTCACCGTAGAATACCGTAACCCACCAACCGGCGATTTAGCCGATATGGCACGAATCGTTGAACAAGCAGTGGCCACTAACCCTGATGGCATTGTGCTTTCTATTGCTGACTTTGATACATTAGAAGGACCATTAGAAAAAGCCTCTAAAAAAGGTATTCCATTCATTACCATGAACTCTGGAACACAAGAACAATCCAAAGCATTAGGTGCGTTATTGCATGTTGGACAACCTGAATTTGCAGCAGGTTTTGGTGCTGGCGAGCGTGCGAAGAAGCAAGGAGTGAAATCCTTCTTATGTGTTAACCACTATATTACCAACCCAGCGTCTGTAGAGCGCTGCATGGGCTTTGCCAAAGGTTTAGGTATTGAACTTGGTAGTCAGATGATTGACTCTGGATCGGATCCGACCGATGTAGAAACCAAAGTATCTGCTTACCTTCGTAAGAACCCAAATACTGAAGCGATCTTAACCTTAGGGCCAACCTCAGCTCATCCGACTTTGCGAGCGTTGGAAAAAAACCGCAATCTTAAAGACATTTACTTCGGTACTTTTGATTTAAGCGGGGAAATTTCGGCTGCCATTAAAGATGGTCGAATTAACTTTGCTATCGACCAACAACCCTACTTACAAGGTTACTTACCTATCAGCTTCTTGACGCTTTACACTCGTTACGGTTTGATTCCAAGTAACGACGTGAACTCTGGTCCTGGTTTCATCACCAAAGACAACATCGCACTTGTTGAAAAATACGCGGGGGAATTCCGTTAATTCAATTTATTAATAAAAGCTGAGGTCATGAACGACCTCAGCATCACCTCTCAGCAAGTATTTATAATAAAAAATCGCTATAATATTCGTCTTTCTACCGATAGTTTTATGACAACTTAGGAGCCACTTTTTGGGCGCGCCAACTACTCTTGACCAACTACAACAAGCCATTAGTCGAAACTATGACGACTTAAGTAAACGCTTACAACAAGTGGCGCGTTTTATATTAGAACATCCCAATACTGTTGCCCTAGAAACTGTAGCTAGTCTTGCTGAACAATGTGATGTTCCTCCTTCGACATTGGTTCGTTTTGCGGCTGCTTTTGAATACAATGGCTTTAGCGAAATGCAGAACCTGTTTCGACAAGCGCTCGTTGAACAAACATCCAGCTACAGCGAACGTGTAAAGTTAAGCAAAAGCACTGTCAATACCACGATTGATGCATCGCATATTCTAGAAGAGTTCAGCAGCAGTAATGCGTTTTCTATGAATCACATGAACCATCATTTTTCTCAAGAGATGCTCAACAAAGCGGTCGATCTACTCGAAAATGCACAAAATATTTATCTCATTGGTTTACGTCGTGCATTTCCTATTTCGAGCTATTTTGCATACAGCTTGAGGCACCTAAATAAAACGACTCACCTTATTGATGGCGGTGGCGGTATGCTAATAGAGCAAGCCAGTAATATTCGTGAAAACGACGTTATCATAGCAACGGCATTCAGTCCTTATGCCAAAGAAACAGTGAATGTCAGCGAATATGCCTTTAAAGCAGGTGCTCAAGTCATTGCCATTACCGATAGTAAAATCAGCCCATTGGCGGCACTTTCAGACATTTGTTTTGATATAAAAGAAGCAGAAGTATTGGGATTTCGCTCCCTCACCTCCTCTATGACATTGGCTCAAACCCTACTCGTCGCTTTGGCATATCGACTAAACAGCGACGGTAAGATGGGCGATACCAAACAAATAGAATGGAAACATTAGTTATCGTGTTCTAAGCGCTTGCCTAAACTAACAACCTGATCCTGACCATAACCAATCGCATTGTAAAATGCGATTACAGCTTGATTCGTATTACGGACTTGCAGATTAATTTTAGGACAACCTTTGGCCATAATTAATCCTTCAACCGCTTTCATAATCGCTTGCCCGTAACCTTTTCTTTGATGATCTGGGCTAACTGCCAAATAATTAATCCAGCCACGATGACCTTCATAACCTCCCATTACTGTGGCAACCACATCACTGCCGACAACTCCAACGAGAAACAAATCGGCATCCACTTTCAGTTTTCGGTCGATGTCCTTATGCGGATCATTCTGAGGAGCAAGCAAACCACATTGATTCCATAGAGCAATCACTACTTTTCTGTCTTTTTCTTCGTAGGGACGAATATTCATAAAACTTAAATCTCTCCTATTTGGTGGTCATCAATAGCGCTTTTTCACCACGCTTAAGTACCCAATACAAGTAAGCAACAACCATCAAGTTAAACAAGAGTACTGAAAAGTTAACTAAGTTGGGGGTTTGGTAAATAGCATAGAGCTCAAAGGGAATATAAAGTGAACCACTGATGAAAGCGAACCATTCCGTCCAGCGTAGTTTATGCCATAAACCATACGCTATAACAAAGCGAAAGCAGGCATACATCAGAGAAATAGAGATAACTAATATATGATCTTGCTGAGTGGCTTTCTCGACAAAGGTTAACAGCAAATTAACATAATAATTGTTTGGTGAAATTGGCCAGTTTTGCATTACCTGAGCGGCAAGCTGATGAAGATCTTGCTTAGCGATTGAATTGACACTCAGCGCCAAGCACAAAGCCAGCACACCTTTTACTCCATCAACTACCGCAATTGCTTTTAAACCTTCAAACTTCATAGACGCAACTTCTTTTTAAAAAAGTCAGCATACACGAATTATATGAAAAAAAAGTTATGGTGATATTTTTTGTATTGATTCTGCCTGATGCTTTTTTGTTAACCAATAGAACAAAAAAAAGCGAACCAGACTCAAAAGCCTAGCTCGCTTTTATAAAGCTTAGAAAAATCTACACTTTAAATTTATCTAATGATCTCGCTTGTTCTACGGTAATTTCAACCATAGTTTCACAAAGCACAGATTGACCTTGTGCCGCATCCGAAACTGACTGGCTAATATCACGAATATTCGTAGTATTGCGGTTAATTTCATTGGATGTTGCACTTTGCTCTTCTGCTGCGGCAGCAATCTGCACTGTCATATCATTAATTTCATTAATACTTAAACGAATCGCTTCCAAAGATTGCTTGGCTTTATCGGCAATTTGTTGCGTTACGTTGGCGCCCTCTCTGCTTTCAAGAATAGCTTTTTCTGCTCCTCTTACGCCAGTTTGCAACTGCTGAATCATCTTCTTAATTTGTTCCGTCGACTCTTGAGTTTTTGACGCTAATGTTCGAACTTCATCGGCAACAACAGCAAAACCTCGGCCTTGCTCACCCGCTCTTGCCGCTTCAATAGCAGCGTTCAAGGCTAATAAATTAGTCTGGTCGGCAATGTCGGTGATAACGGTAAGAATCGATTCTATATTATCGCTGTATTTCACTAAATCATTAATGGTAGTAACTACATCGCCCATTTTATGAGTCAATTCAGCAATCGAAGTGGTCGTGCGATCAACAATAGCCTCACCTTCTTTTGCTGCATTATCAGCTTGATTCGCTCGGCTTGCTGCTGTTTGAGCATTGTCTGCCACATCATGCGCAGTCGCTGACATTTCATGCATCGCAGTAGCTAGCTGATCCAATTCATTAAGCTGCGTATACAACTGCTTAGAGGACTCTACAGAAGATGCTGCCGTCTTATCAGTATTCTCACGTATATGGCGAGATTGACTTTTCACTTCGCCAATTAATCGCTGTAAATAATCAATAAACTTATTAAATTCACCCGATACATGACCAAATTCATCGTCACTGGTAATCGCAAGACGTTTGGTTAAATCACCTTCTCCGCCATTGATATCTTTTAGCGATTCATGCAAAGCACGAAGTGGTTGTAGCAAACCTGTCACGACAAAATACAGCACAATAGAAACAAGTAAGGCTGCAATTAACGTTCCCCAAAAAGCGACCCAACCAAATTCTCGGACACTGGCGAACAATTTATCTTCATCCAACACCACGCCAACATACCAATCTGAACCGTATAAATTAGGCAATGGGCTAAAAGATACATATACCTGAGTACCATCAGCCAACTGTTTTTCAACCAGGTCTTTACTTAGCTCTGGCACACCACCTTGAAGCAAATTAGAGACAGATTTACCGTTTAAATCGGCATTTGGGTGACTGATTATATTTCCATTTTTACTTAATAAGAACGCATAACCGGTATTATTAAAATTCAAAGCATTGACAGCCTCGGAGACAGTTTTAAGGCTTAAATCACCACCAAAGCTGCCTTTAAACTGACCATGATCAGAAAAATCTGCAATCACAGAAATCAGAATATCGCCTTCAGTAGAGACATACGGCTCTGTTAATGCCGCTTGCTTATGCTGCTTGCCCATATCATACCAAGGACGTTTACGTGCATCCCAACCTGGTGGATTCCAATTAGGGTCATTGGTGATCCGGCTACCGTTAATATCTAAGCCACCAAATAGCAAAATAAATTCATCTTTATAAATAGGTAAATCAAAGGCTTTTTGAATGGTTTCTGTACTAAAATCCGCATCAACCGTTTGCGAAATGACTTCAATCAAATCCATTTTGTTTTTAAGCCAATTATTAACCTGTAAAGCTAATGCTTTACTACTTTCTTGAGTGCTGGTTGTTGTTTTCTCAAACAATGCACTTCTAAGGCTGCTGTATTGCAACCATGAATACAATGAGAATGCTAAAACAACAACGACGGATGCACACAAGACAACCTTATGGGAGACCTTCATTTTTTCACTACCTATTTAATAAAATTAAAACAGCGTTACCGCTTCCATGCAAATTCAATACTAAACTTAATAGCATCAAATTATTTAAAAATAACGACTTCCGGTGAATTTATAACAGCCGCTTATTAATCACCACCTTTAAACAGTTGTTTTTTGTAGCAACTAAAGTTTTAGCAGACAATCGATAATTATTCATATAAAAAAACCCCGCGTTCCTCACGGAAGCGGGGGTGGGTGTTGGCAACGCTAGGAAATCACGCTAGGGAACATGCGAATAAGTCCCTCTCATGAGACAATCTCTTTT
>TARA_R110002033_G_scaffold28729_11_pt1 | contig 103137 bp, 93 predicted proteins | sample TARA_R110002033 | Tara Oceans TARA_R110002033 (sample SAMEA4397051) | marine metagenome | biome: Polar Biome; feature: [SRF] surface water layer (ENVO:00010504); material: water (ENVO:00002006), including particulate matter (ENVO:01000060) such as... | depth 5 m | reverse complement strand
AAACGACACGCCAAAAACAAACAAAATGGATCATATTAAAGGAAAAGTGCTTTAGGCCCAAGCCTGGCTTTACATCCCGATAAAGGGTTGCAGTAATTTGGGTAAAATACTGTTGAATTTAAGCGGCGCGTCGGTCGCGATCAGGCAAATGCAGTCCTCGGCGGTGTCGGCAATCGGCTGGTGGTCGACATCATCGGCCAGATCGGCAACATCTCCGGCGCGAAACCGGCCCACATCATCGATATAAGACCCTTTAAGCAGCAAGGTCATTTCATGGCCGCTATGCCCATGATCGGGAATGCTGGTACCTGGTGCAATTTTAAGCAACCTTACCGAGCCTTTGGTCTGCACCGATTTTAACGGAAAATGCTTTACGCCCGGTGCCAGTGTGCGCCACGGAATATCTTCCAGCGACAGGATATTGTCGGGCAACAGGTTTGCCAACGGGGTGGGAAGGGATGGCACAGCACTGCCCGTTACACTGCCGCCAACCGCGACCCGGCGCGGGATGGCAGCAGGTTCGACGCGGGCATTTTCATTGGCACTTTCATGCTCGATCATCGCCATAACATGATCCAGCGCGTCGTTGCTCATATCAAGGCTGGCACTGTCATTTAACATGGCCCCGCCGCAGGCTTCAAATTCGGCAACCTTGTTTCGGCACTGGGGGCACAATGTCATATGGGTCGCAATGATCAGTTCCATGGCCTGCGACAACGATCCGCCAGCATAGGCCAGCAGTGTTTCGTCTGTCGGGTGATGTTTGATATTCATGCGACACCTTCCAGTCCGCCGCGCATTTTACCCAGCGCCAGCCGCAAGCGTGATTTTACTGTACCCAACGGAATTTTCAGCCGCTCGGCAATTTCACTGTGCGATATTTCTTCAAAAAACGACAATTCTACGATCACTCTTTGATCCTGCGGAAGCGCGCCCAGGGCAATCTGTATCAGCGCTGCCTGTTCACTTTGATTGACGAGTTCGTCGGCAATCGGGCTTTCGTCGACAATCAATGTCGAGTCTGCGTCATCCACTTCGATATGTTTGCGTTGCCGTAACCGATCAATCCGCAGGTTACGGGCAATGGTAAAAATCCATGTACTGGCCGCGGCTTTTTGCGGATCAAACAGGTGCGCCTTGCGCCATACCTGCATCATTGATTCCTGGGCGAGTTCTTCGGCCATTTCCTGGGTTCCGGCAAAGCGAAACATATAGGCTTTTACCCGTGGCCCGAAATGGGCGAACAGCCGGGCAAAAGCCGCCCGGTCGCGCGAGGCCGCAACCGCAACGATCCAGTCGGCATACTGACGTGCTTCTTCCGGGTTGGCCGGGACGCGTCGTTTTGTCGCTGTATCGTTCATATGTTTCACTGGCCCTTCATCGGACCGAACCGCGACATTATGCATCATAAGTCGAGATACGGTCTTTGTTTCGTGCTGGATCATCCAGATTCAAAGTTTTGATCACAGGCTGCCTAATTAATTGACGGGCATCGTATTTTTTTGATCCGGATACATGAATTCCACGTAGCTATATGTAATCTATATCAGCAAACCGCAAGCAGGCACAAAGAATGATCAGGTCCGGTTCAAAAATGAAAATCGCTGTTGTTGGTTCCGGCATTTCGGGCCTGTCCGCTGCCTGGCTGTTGTCAAAACAGCATGACGTGACACTGTATGAAAAGGATGACCGCCCCGGTGGGCATTCCAACACGGTTGATGCCAATGGCACCCCGGTTGATACCGGGTTCATTGTTTATAATACGGCAAGTTACCCTAATTTATGTGCCCTGTTTGAGCATTTAAATGTGCCAACCGTGGCAACCGATATGTCGTTTGCCGCATCGCTGGATCACGGGCGGGTTGAATATGGTGGCAGCGACCTTGCCAGCCTGTGTGCGCAAAAGCGCAATTTGTTGCGCCCGGCCTTCTGGGCCATGATCCGCGATATTATGCGCTTTTATCGCGAGGCCCCCCGGGTATTGCAAGATGCCCAAGCCGGTGCGCAAAGCCTGGGCGATTATTTATGTGCCAATCGTTACAGCAAGTCCTTTATTAATGATCATTTATTGCCCATGGGGGCGGCCATCTGGTCGACGCCGGTGGATATGATGATGGCCTATCCCGTTGCGGCCTTTGTGCGGTTTTGCGACAATCACGGTTTGCTGCAAATAAAAGATCGCCCGCAATGGCGCACCGTTGCGGGCGGATCGCGCGAATATGTGACCCGCATGATGGCTGGCATTGGCACGGTGGTGCTGGACCGCGCGGTGGCCGAGGTTGGCCCCACCCCGACCGGTGCCTTTGTCCAGGACCGTTATGGTCAGCGCGAAGAATATGACCATGTTATTCTGGCCTGCCATGCCGATCAGGCCCTGGCCGTGCAGGCCGAACCCGATGCCGCCGTTGCCCGGTTGTTGGGCGCGTTTCGCTATGAACGCAATCTGGCGATTTTGCACAATGACCCGGCCCTGATGCCAAAAAACCCCAAGGTATGGTCAAGCTGGAATTATCTGCGCCAAACTGTTGGTGCCGAGGAAAAAGTCTGCGTATCCTACTGGATGAACCGGTTGCAGCATATTGATGATAATCAGCCGCTTTTTGTGACGTTGAACCCGCCGGTTGCCCCGCGTGACGGGTCTGTCATTCGATCCTTTCTTTATGATCATCCGGTGTTTGACAACGGGGCAATGGCCGCCCAGCGCATGTTGTGGAACATTCAGGGCACGCAAAATATCTGGTATTGCGGCAGTTACTTTGGCTATGGCTTTCACGAGGATGGTATTCAGTCCGGTCTGGCGGTGGCCGAGGCGGTGGGGGCTGTGCGCCGCCCGTGGGATGTGGAAAATGAAAGCGGGCGCATTCATGTATCCCCCCTGTCATCGCGCCCGCGTGATGACAGCGAGGCGGCATAAATGGCACTTACCCGCCCGGATCACAGGCCGGAAACATATCGGGGATCGGCCCTGTATGAAGGGTTGGTAACCCATCATCGTCTGCGTCCGCGTCAGCACCGGTTGCGTTATCGGGTGGTGTCGTTTCTGTTCGATCTTGATGAAATAGACAGTTTAAGCGACCGGTTGAAACTGTTTAGCCGCAACAGGTTTAACCTGTTTTCGTTTCATGACCGTGATTTTGGCTGTGGTGACGTTAAGGGGGAAGGCGGAAATATTCGCACCCGCATCACACAAATGTTGCGCGAAAACGATTTGGCCGACTGTGCCGCGCGGGTGGATGTTTTGTGTTATCCGCGCATCCTTGGTTTTGTTTTTAATCCGCTCAGCGTTTATTTTTGCTATCGCGAAAACGGCGAACTGGGCGCAATTTTACACGATGTATCGAACACATTTGGCGATCGGCACGGCTATTTGATTCCCGTGACACCGGGCAGCCAGGATGCCAAAGGCATTGTGCATCAGCAATGCGCCAAGGAATTTTATGTTTCCCCGTTTATCGGCATGAAGGCCGATTACCGGTTCCGGATTAAACCGCCACAAAACCGCGTTGCCGTATCGATTGACGAAAGCGATGACGATGGCCTGTTTTTAAATGCGGCCTTTGCTGGCGAGCGGACAAAGCTGACGGATCGCAATCTGTTGGCTGTTTTTATGCGCTATCCATTGATGACGTTGAAGGTTGTTGCAGGCATTCATTGGGAAGCCCTGCATTTGTGGCGCAAGGGATTTACCTTTCACAAACGTCCATCCCCGCCGCAAAACCGTATCACATTGATTGTTCCCGGCCCGTCTGGCGTCCTTGATGCAGGAAAAAGGTAAAAGCCATGCCTGATCGCTCCCGTTCTAGCTCATTGGTTATTCGTTCATTATGCGACCGCATTTTACCGCTGATCAGCAGTGTTGTGCGACCTAAAACCGTATTGGAACGGATGCTGGTGCGGGTATTGTCGCATTTGCATTACGGGCGTTTAATGCTGGTGTTGCCCGACGGGCGGACATTGAATTTTACCGGGCAGAAACGGCTTGACCTGCACGCGGTTCTTGATGTGCGTGACTGGCGGGCCATTCGCAAACTGGCAACCGGCGGCGATCTGGCCTTTGCCGAAGCCTATATCGATGGTGAATGGCGCAGCCCCGATTTAACCTGTTTGATGCAGCTTGCCATTTTAAATGAACCCATTGTTCAGGCGCGCTTTGCCGCAGGTATGATTTCGCGTCTGGTGCATCGCCTGGCTCATTTGCGCAATACCAATACCATTGAAGGATCACGGCGTAATATTTCCTATCATTATGATCTGGGGAACGAATTTTACCGCCTGTGGCTGGACCCGGGCATGACATATTCCGCCGCCCTGTATGAACATGACGAACAGAAGCTGGCCGACGCCCAAACCGCCAAATATAACCGTATTTGCGAATTGGCCGAGCTTTTGCCGCACGAGAAAGTTCTGGAGGTCGGCTGTGGCTGGGGCGGGTTTGCCGAAATTGCGGCGCAAAATTATGATTGTTATGTCGATGGTTTAACCCTGTCGCAAGAACAGCTTTCCTATGCGCAGCAGCGCCTGAATGCGGCCGGGCTGGCGGGTAAAACCAACCTGATGCTGCGTGATTATCGCCATCAGGATGGCCAGTATGACAAGCTGGTATCCATTGAAATGTTTGAAGCCGTCGGCGAAGAACACTGGCCTGCCTATTTCGAGATGATCCGTAACCGCCTGCGCCCCGGTGGCAAGGCTGTTTTACAAATTATTACCATCGAAGAAGACCGGTTTGAGGGCTACCGCGAAGGGGCTGATTTTATTCAGCGTTATATTTTCCCCGGCGGTATGTTGCCATCGCCAACTGCCCTGAACAAAGCGGTGTTGGCGGCGGGGCTGGAAGTGCAGCATTCGGAATTTTTCGGCCAATCCTATGCCCGGACCCTGGGCGAATGGCAGCGCGATTTTCAACATGCCTGGGAAGCCATTGCCAAACAGGGGTTTGACCAACGTTTCAAACGCATGTGGGAATATTACCTGTCTTATTGCCAAACCGGGTTTGAAGCCGGAACCATTGATGTCGGCCTGTTTGTGATTGGTCATACTAAAGGAAAAGTGCATTAGGGCGTGAAACGATAAGGTTGCACAAGCGCGAAGGGGGCCGTTTTAAATGACACGTCAAAACCGCCTGTTTCCGGCATTTATGTATGCGTTGCCAGCCCTGGCGGCTGCTATTCCCACTATTCCGGCCTATGTTTTACTGCCCAGCCTGTATGGCGATACGCTGGGGTTGGGCCTTACCCTGACCGGGTTGGTGTTTTTCGCCATCCGTTTGATTGACATGATTACGGACCCGCTGGTGGGGTATTTGTCGGATCGAAGCCTGTCGCGTAAGCCATGGGTGGGCGCAGGGGCGGTTATTGCCGGTATTGGCATCTGGTTTGTGTTTAATCCGCCCTTGCATCCCTCGGCCTTTTATCTGTTTGGCTGGGCCAGTGTGCTGTTTATCGGCTGGACAATGTTTCAGGTGCCTTACCTGGCCTGGGGGGCCGAGCTTTCGGGCGATTACAAACAGCGCAGTCAGATCAGTGCCCTGCGTGAAGGGGCCGGGGTGATCGGCATTTTATGTGCCGGGGGCGTGCCGGTTATGCTGGCTGTGAACGGGCCTTTGGAACAGACCAGCCTTTTGGCAACGGTAACGATTGTTTTGGGTGCGGTGACGGTACCGTGCCTCATGTTGTTTGTACCCGATATGCTGCGCAACATGGCAGGACGTGCGCGCGCGGGCGCGGTGCGATCTCAGGCTGGAAGCGGGGATATGCGTGCTTCTGTCCCGTCGCCCTCGCAATGGGCCGGGTTGTGGCAGAACCGCTTGTTTGTACGCCTGTTAGGCGCCTGGTTGATTAACGGGCTGGCCAACGGACTGCCGGCGGTGTGTTTTCCGTTATTTGTCAAATACGGGCTCGGGCTGGGGCAGGAAGATCAGAATATTTTGATCCTGATTTATTTTGCCTGTGCGGTTGTGGCCATGCCGGTGTGGGTAGGGGCAAGTGGCCCGGTGGGCAAGCATCGCGTATGGTGTGGTGCCATGATTATGGCGATTGTTGCCTTTGCCTTTGTCCCGGTGTTGGATGTTGGCGATTTTGCGGGCTTTGCCATTATTTGTGCGCTGACCGGGGCCGCATTGGGGGCGGACCTGGCCTTGCCCCCCGCCATTCAGGCCGATGTCGATGACTGGGATCGTTACCGGTTTGGCAAATCCCGCACCGGCCTTTTATTTGCGCTGTGGAATATGACCAACAAACTGGCCATGGCGGTTGCCGCCGGGGTGGCGTTTCCGATCCTTGGTTATCTGGGGCTGACAGATGTTTCATCTACAGCCGAAAATGGCCCAAACCCCGACGATACGCTGGCAATGTTGATGCTGCTGGTGATCTATGCGCTGATCCCCATCGTATTGAAAATAATGGCGGTTGTTATGATGTGGCGGTTCCCGCTTGATGCCCGTCACCAGTCTGCCCTGCGTCGGCGCTTGAACCGTCGTACGTTCTGATCTTTGCCAATTTATCAAAGGGAATAACGACATGTTGCGGTTAGGGCTGGCTTTTTTGATGGTTGTTTTTGTCAGTGGATGCGGGGCGATGAAGCCACAGGATTTTGAAAATAAAGAACCCGTTTTCGATGTGTTTTCCTATTTTCAGGGGCACAGTCGGGCATGGGGCATATTTGAAGACAGGTTCGGAACCTTGCGCCGTCAATTTACGGTCGACATTAACGGAACGGTCAATGACGGGGTTTTAACCCTGACCGAAGATTTCCTTTATGATGATGGTGAAAAAGATCAGCGGGTGTGGAAAATTCGCAAAACCGCCGATCATGAATATGAAGGTACGTTTGACGAAATTGTCGGCACGGCCAGGGGTGTTCAATATGGCAATGCCTTGAACTGGAATTATGTCATGGACCTGAAGGTCGGTGATGGCACCTGGCGCGTCCGTTTTGATGACTGGATGTTTTTGCAGCCCAACGGGGTTTTGGTTAACCGCGCCCATGTCAGCAAATGGGGCGTGGAAATTGGCGAAATTTCGCTGTTTTTTGCCAAACCTAATGTGCCACTTTTTTCGCAAGCCGCCGAATAAACCAGCCTAAAACCGGGATTTTGGCATAAAATTTGCTGCCTGAATCCCAATGATCGGTATGGCTGGCAATCAGGGTGCCGTCGGCGTTAAAGGTGACTTCCGACATGCCAATAAAGTTCCATTGGCCGATAACGGGAATCTTTGCCGAAAAATGCCAGCGTAAAAACCCCATATCGGTGCTGATCATGTGGTGGCTGATGATAAATTTGGCATTTTCGGCGTCTTCAAACATTTTACCCATATAGGCACACAGGGCATCCTGGCCGTTCAGGGTGGTGAACGGGTCGGTAAAGCAGATGTCGGGCGTGGTTATTGCGCGCAGGGCATCAAGTGTGCCGGGCGTTAACCTGGCATAAACATCGGCATAGTTTTGCAGGGCCTTGATCCGGGGATCATCCTGGTTTTGGGTATTCATTTTTGCATCACCCGTTCAATCATTTTGAAATACCAGCTATAGGGCAAAATACGGCCAATTTTAAGCTGGCGGACAAAGGGCGGCGGAAAGGCAATTTCGAAATCATTGTTTTTGCATAAGCCGTTATAGATAAAGTTTGCCGCCTGTTGGGGTGTTTGCAGATAGGGCATGTCAAAATCGTTTTTGTCCGTCAGGCGGGTTTTGACAAAACCGGGGTTAATCACCCGTATGATCACGCCACTGCCGGTCAGTTCTTCGCGCAGGGTTTCACATAAATTGATCAGGGCCGCCTTGGTCGGGCCATAGGCACCTGCCTTGGGCAAACCGCGATAGCCCGCCACCGATGCGGTAATGGCAATTTCGCCGTGCCCACGGGCGCGCATTTTGCGCAATAACGGGTCCAGGCAATTGACCGCGCCCTGATAATTAACCGCAACATGTTTGGCGATGGTATCGCGGGAAAATTCACTTACCGGCATCGGGGTGTAAAAACCGGCGCAATAAATCACCAGATCGGGCAGGCCATAATCAGTTTCGATCAGATCTAACGCCTGATCAACCGATGACGGGTCTGCCACATCGCAAGGTACGGCAAAAATGCGCGGGCTTGCCAGGGCCATTTCCTCTAATGTTTTTTGCGAGCGGGCGGAAATGACCAGGTGTCTGGTGGTGTTTTCGTCGGTCTCGGTGGTAAATTTTTGCACAATTGCGGCACCGATCCCTGCCGATGCGCCGATAACCCAAATGGTCTGCCAGCTTTTGTTTTTCATCGCGGGGCCTTTGTTATTTGGGTGCAGGTCAGGCAACGATAGACAATTTGCGAGCCGTCCCGCGCCTTGAAGGCCAGCCGGACCCAGCGCCCGTCGGCATCGTACCAGGCATCGGTGAGCAATTCGCCGTCATATTGAATATGGGTTGCGTCCATGCGGGCTTTACCGCCATTGCCTGCAACGATTTTTTCAATGCCCATATTACGAATGTTTATTTTATTGGGTCGCCCGGTGATGGTGTTTAACAGCTGTGTTTGCCCCAGAACGCCGCAATGCCAGTGATTGGTGGGAAATATTCCTGCTGGCAGGCTAAATTTGCCATCGGGTCCGGTGGCAACCAGCGTGTTGCGCGTGCTGTCATAGCGGGCCTTCAGGCTGGTTTTATCACCATCATCGTCAACAGCGACGGCAAGTTTCATTAACTGGTTATTTTGCCACAGGCTTTCGGACCGATAATCAAACCTATAGGCGGAAAAGCCCAGAAAAGAGATGTTGATCATGCTTTCAGCGATGACCTGAATGCCATCCTTGCCGGTATGAAATTGCAGTTTATGCATCCCCACCGGGGACCCTTCGCGGCGGATTTGAAAATTCCATTCGTGCCTGCCATACAGGGCAACCGGATCAATATCGGTGCAGTTTGCCCCAGGCAGGATAGATTGCGGGGCAGGGCGCGCGGTGGTGTCGTTTGCGGAGACCGCCGTGCCGTTCGCATGGGCAAGCGCCGAAAAACAAAAAACCGGCAAGATGGCAAGTTTTGCCACCGTCCGCATAAAACGCGACCTTATGGGCCTGACCGGGGAAGCTTTTTGCAGGCCAGAGTCGCTTTCATCACGGGGGCGATTCATTGATTTGGTCCCAGGCGCTGTTGTTATTGTGGCATAATCCATATATTCCCTACGAAGTTTTAAGGATGCCGGATCAATCCCCGTCAGGGTTTGTCCGGTTTTGCTTGCTCGTTTGTTTGTTAATTTGCCCCGTCAGGAAGTGACCGTTTTATGGCCCATCCCATTGCCGAAGACCTGATCGCCTGTGTTTTGCACCGCGATTCAAATGTGATTATTCTCAACAAGCCGCCGGGGCTGGCATCGCACGGGGGGCCAAAAACCTATTTTCACGTTGATGCCTATTTGCCCGATCTGACTTTTGGCATTGCCTCCATCCCGACCCTGGCCCACCGGCTGGACCGCGATACGGCAGGATGTTTGCTGTTATGCCGCCATGCCAAGTCATCGAAAAAAATCACCCGGCTGTTTACCGAAAAGAAAATCGACAAGGCCTATTGGGCGGTGGTGCGTGGTACCGTGCCCGATGATCATGGCTTTATTGATGCGCCAATTGCCAAGTTCAATGATGAAGGCGGCTGGCGCATGGTGGTTGATGATAGCGGCCAGGAATCGCGCACCGAATACCGGGTGCTGGGCCGTGCAGAGGGCATGACATGGCTGGAACTGGTCCCCCATACCGGGCGGACCCACCAGTTACGTGTGCATTTGGACCATATCGGTTTCCCCGTGATTGGCGACCCGTTTTATGGCACCGGCAAGGCCCCTGTTTTTGGGGCCCCGCCCACCTTGCATTTGTTATCACGGCGGATTGTGGTGCCGTTTCACGCCGAACGCGACCCGATTGTGGTTGATGCCCCGCCGCCCGAACTGATGCGCGATCCATTGGTCGCATGTGGCTATGACGGCGATTTTGCCCCGCACCGGGCCTCAATTGACAGTCAGTATAGCGGCGATAACGGAAATGGTGAAGGCGGAGAACAAGGTTTCGATGGTGACGATTGAGGCCATGACATCGGCATCACCCCCCAGTTGCCGGGCCAGGATATAGGCATTCCCGGCGCACGGCATAGCCGAATATAAAACCCCCATTGCCAGCACCATGCCGTTAATACCGGCAAGGTGCAGGGCAATGCCGGTGATTAACGGCAGCAAGGCCAGTTTGACCACATTGCTAAAGGCGATTGCGCCCAGAGAATGGCGGTCGAGCACAAATTTAAGCCCCGCCCCAACCGACAGCAGGCTCAGCGGCAGGGCCGCAGTTTTAAGCAGTGATGCGGTGTTTTCAATCGGCAACGGGATGTGAATGTTGGCGATGTTTAAAACCGCCCCGGCCCCGGCGGCCAGAATGATGGGGTTTTTGGCCAGCCCCATGGCAATGCGTTTAAAATTGCCACCCCGACCATTAAGGGCATTTAGCACAACCACAGCCAGAATATTGGTGACAATCACCATCACGGCAATAAACACAATCGCCAGTGCCAGCCCGTCGCGGCCAAACAGGGCTTCGGCGACGGCTAATAAAACATAACTGTTATAGCGGACCGATCCCTGAAATATCGAGGTAAAGAGCGGCGTGTTTTTGGTGATGACACGGCGAAATATCAACATGATGGCGGCGAGCACCAATGTGGCTGCCATGGTGATGACAACGGCGGTGCCGGCATGGCCGGTGCTGAAATCGGCATGGTAAATGCCGATCATTAACAGGGCCGGTAACAGTAAATAATATGTCAGCCGGTCAATTCCCGCCCAAACCTCGCCACTTTGGATCAGGTATTTTTTCAGGACTGCGCCAACAATGATGGCAGCAAAGATCGGAAAAATGGCGGCGATCAGGGTATAGGCAAAAGACATGGGGCGCCTATTGGTTGGGTTTATGTCAGGTGGGGCGGTGACGGGGATCGGGCGTATTTTGCCAGGTTAAAGTTTGCGATTGGTGTAATCGGCAAAGGCCTGTTCGGGGGAATGCCCGCGATATTGTTCGCAAATTTCCTCGAATTTCGGATTGCTGATTAGAAGGTCGGCTGTGCTGCGATTGCATGCAATCGGCACTTCATACATGTTTGCCAACCGGATCAAGGCGCGCACATCAACATCGTGGGGTTGGGGTGTCATCGGATCGGTAAAGAAAAACATGGCCTGTAATTCGCCCTGCGCAATCATGGAACCCAGTTGCTGATCACCGCCAAACGGGCCACTTTTCAAAGGAAAAATATCAAGGTCGGGAAAGCGTTCCAAAAGCACGCGGCCGGTGGTGCCGGTGGCAAATATGCGGGCAGTGGCAAACTGGTGCTTGTGGGTTTCCAGCCAGTCAGCCATTTCGCGTTTGCGACGGTCGTGGGCGACAAGTCCGATTGATAAAGTCATGGCAAAGCTCCTGGGAACGGTACAGTTGTTCTTATTAAGCATATAATGCGCCGAATGGTCACGCGGCATTGCACATAAGGGGGTAAATGGTGGCTGATTTTAAACGCAACTTTTTCCTGGCGATGATTGTAACCGGGGCCTTCATGGTTGCTAGCTGTGGCCTGAGCGCAAGCGTGCAAGCAGCCGAGAAGGCCACGCGGCCTTTTCCCCAGCATCAAACCTATGCCGCCGGTGCGCTATTTCCGTCGCGCTGGACTGCGCAAGAACGCGATGCGGATGTTGTGGCATTTTACCAGCAATGGAAAGCCGATTATGTGCGCAAGGTTAAGGGCACAAACGGCGACGGGGTGCAATACCGGGTGACTTTTGGTCATGATCAAGCCGGGCGAACCGTATCTGAAGGGCAGGGATATGGCATGATCATCACCGCCCTGATGGCCGGGGCGGACCGCGATGCCACCACCGATGCCAAGGCCCTGTTTGATGGCATGTGGCGCTTTGCCCGGCAATGGCCAAGCGATGGAGACCCCCGCCTGATGGGATGGCAAATTCCGCCAGATCCCAAGGGAAACGACAATGCCTTTGACGGCGATGCCGACATTGCATTTGCCCTGTTATTGGCCGCCGATCAGTGGCAGCAACCGGCCTATTTGCAGGCTGCCCGCGATGTTATTGCAGGAATTGCAGAAAGTACAATTGGACCAGACAGTTTATTGCCCTTGCTGGGCGACTGGGTGGACCCGAACGGCGCGGAATATGACCAATGGGGAACGCGTCCGTCTGATTTTATGCCGGGTCATTTTGCCGCCTTTGGCCGGGCAACGGGGGACCCGCTTTGGGCGCAGGTGCGAAATCGGGTGCTGGATGTTTCCAGCGTGTTGCAACAGGAGGTTTCGCCGCGGACCGGGTTGCTGCCCGATTTTGCTATTGTCGAACCTGATGGCACCGTCCATGCCGCGCCGCCGAAATATCTGGAGGGGTATTATGATGGTGCGTATTATTTTAATGCAGCCCGCGTGCCGTGGCGCATGGCCAGTGATGCCTTGTTGGAAAATGATACAAAAGCCGCAACCATTGCCCGACATATGGCAACATGGATGCGTATACGGGTTAAGGGCGACCCGGGCAAAATTCAGTCGGGATATTTGCTAAGCGGGTTACCGCTTCCCTATGAAACCGAAAACAGTACCTTGTTTGTTGCGCCAATGGCGGTGGCATCCATGTTGCTGCCTGATGGGCAGGAATGGCTGAATGATATGTATGCCAATATCCGCGACCGTCATATGGACTATTACGAGGATAGCGTGACGTTACTGTGTTTGTTGGTGTTGTCAGGGAATTTCTGGTCGCCGTCGGGCGCGTTGGAATAATTTACGTTTGGGTCATATATGGCTTGAACGCGGTTTTCAGGTGTCGCTGGTGGGCCATGTGCCCGCATGGATTAGATCGGCGCTGATATGTTGCATTTCCTCAACCACGCGGGCGACGACCGGGTTTTGCATTTTGATGCGACGAATCCCCAGCGAAACCTGCCGTGAAAGACTGGGGTCAAGTGGAATGGCACGAACGGTTTTTTGTGCCAGTTCGTCTGTTACGGCACATTTTGCCAAAAGGCCAAAGCCCTCGCCTGCGGCAATCAGTTTGACCAGATGTGTGCTGGCATCAATTTCCATCCGAATGTCCAACCCCTTGCCCGAGGCGGCAAAGGCTTCGGCCTTGCCACGGATGCCGTGAATGCGTGAGGGCAGGATCAGGGGGAATTTATACAGATTGTGGGGGGTTATATGGTTCGGCGCGCTTTTTAAAAGGTTGGAATTACCGATCAGGAACAGGTCTTCCTTGCACAGGGGCAGGCAGACGATTTCGGGGATGGAAACCCGATCAAAAGTTACCGCAACATCAAGATTGCCGTCTTGAAGCCAGTTCCATAAATAACCGGAAAAGGTTTCAACAACCCGCAGGGAAACCTTGGGTAGGCATTTTCGCAAATGCTTGATCAGCGGTACGGCCAGAACCATCGAGGTTGCTGCGGGCAGTCCAATGGCAACCTCGCCTTCGGGGTCGGAATTGGTGGTGCCGATTTCTTCAAGGGTGGCTTCTGCGATGCCCAGCATTTCATAGGCACTTTTAAGCAGGACGCGCCCGGCGGCAGTGGGGACTGACCCGCGCGCATGGCGTGTTAAAATCGGGACACCCAGATCATCCTCGATTTTCTTGATCATGGTGCTTAATGCAGGCTGCGCAATGCCCAGACGATGAGATGCCTTGCTAAGACTGCCTTCTTCGCAAATCGCAACAAATGCGGCCAATCGTGGCAGGTTTAGAAGATGTTGGGCCTGTTTCATCTGTGTTCTGCCGCTGACATATAACTTTTATGTATGGGTGATTTGAAATTATATATTACTCTTTCAATGGGTGCGGTGCTAGCGTTCATGTGGCTAAAAATCAACAATAGCCACATCAGGAGGGAACAGATTAATGAAGATTTCAGCACTTTTTACCGCTGCCGCGCTGATTGGTGCGACATTGCTGCCACAGGCACATGCCGCCGAATATACCATTGATGTGTCGCTTGATACGTCACCCAACCATGTGCGGAACGTGTCATTTCGTAAATTCGCCGAAGCCCTGAACGAAAAGTCGGGCGGGCGGCTTGAAATGCGGGTGTTTGACTCGGCTTCGAAATACAAGGGGCCGATGGTGGCAACGGCGGTGGCGCAAGGTGCCATTGATATGGCCGCCCCGGCACATCAGCATCTTTCCAAATATGTTCCGGAAGCCGGGATGTTGTTGTTGCCGATGTTTTACGGGCAAAGCAAGGATGTCATTTACAAGATTGTCGATGGTGACATTGGCAAGGAGTTGAACCAGCGGATTGAAGACAAGCTGGGTGTAGTTGTACTGGGTCGTCCGTTTGATCTTGGCTATGGTACCGCTTTTACCACCGATGTTCCGATTAAATCGCCTGACGACTTCAAGGACAAGATTGTTCGTGTTCCGGGCGGTGCGGCAACATTGGCGCGCTATCGTGTGTTTGGCTCAAATCCCGTTCAAATTGCCTGGTCTGATGTGCCACAGGCATTGCAGACCGATGTGGTTTCGGCCATTTGGGCAACGCAGGAATCGGTTGCCAGCTCGAAATTGTGGGATGCAGGCATCAAATACGCCTATGAAGACAAGCAGGCCTTTATTGAATATGTGCCAATTATGAGCCAGGCTGCATGGTCGAAATTGCCGGAAGATTTACAAAATCTGATGCGCGACACCTGGGAAAACATGGTTGACCAGGTGCGTGATGTTGCCGCCCAGGCCCAGATTGACGCCCGTAAAACCAATGCTGAACATGGTATTGAAACCATTGATGCCAAGCCAGAAGATTTGGCCGCAATGCGTGAGAAACTGATGAAGGCCCAACCCGAAATCGTTGATGAACTTGACATGGACAAGGATTTCATCGCCCGGGCACAAGCCGCGATTGCCGCCGCACAGTAAATTCCTGAACCGGGTACGGAGCAGAACGTGAACATTCTTAATTTCGTATACCGGGTCTCGAACGTTCTTAAATGTGTTGAGAAATTCCTGATCGGGATAATGGCCATTATGGCGATTATCCTGATCGTGGGAGAGACGGTTCTTCGCTATCTGGCACCGGCCTATTTGCCGGATTGGGGGGCGGAGGTGACGGTCTATCTGGTGGGCTGGGCGACGATGTTAAGTCTGCCTTCGCTTGCCGCACAGGATAAACACGTTCGTGCTGACCTGGTGGTTGACCTGTTTTCTCGCAGAATGCGCAAGGTGCTTGAAATCCTTGTTTTGCTGGTCGGAATTGTTTTTTGCGCGATCATCCTCAAGGCAGGGATCGATGTGGTGCAATTTGGCCTGCGGTTCGGTGAAATCAGTGACAGTTCGCTGAGCTTTCCGATGTGGATTTTTTATCTTGCTGTGCCATTTGGCTACGGATTTTCGCTGCTGCGTTATGTGATGCTTTTGATCACCCGCCTGAGCGAAAGCCGGTCGTCCTCGTTGACGAGCTGATTAACGGACAAATTTCTTATGATTATCTGGTTAATGCTGGCGCTGTTCTTTGTGATGCTGCTGGCCGGGGTCCCTATTTACCTTGTTCTTGGCTCTCTTGCTGTTATCGGCTGGCTGGTTGACGGCGTGCCGCTGATCTCGCTGGCGCAGCAGTTTGCCAATGAAATGAATTCGCAGACCCTGGTTGCGGTGCCGTTATTCGTGATTGCTGCCACCTTTATGGAACGTGGTGGTATTACCCGGGCGCTGATTAATTTTGCCAGCACCATTGCCGGGCGAAATCGTGGCGGTCTGGCGATTGTATGCGTTATTGCGACAACGTTTTTTGCCGCGATTTGCGGGTCATCGGTGGCAACGGCCATGGCCATGGGCACGGCCCTTATCCCGACCATGGCAAGCCGTAAATATCCGGCCAGCTTTTCGGTTGGTACGGTGGGCGCTGCCGGAACTTTGGGTATTCTTATTCCGCCCAGTTTGCCATTGCTGATTTACGGCCTGATTGCCGAGGCATCGGTTCCCCGTCTGTTTTTGGCTGGCGTGATCCCTGGTTTGCTTCAGGGTGCGTTGTTTGTTGCCTATATCATCTGGTATTCGCGCAAAAACAAATTGCCGCTTGAAGATGACATGAGCTGGGCCGAGGTGATGAAATGTTGCCGTGATGCCGTTCCGGCCCTGTTTATTCCGCTTGTGGTATTAGGCGGTATTTACACCGGGTTTGTGACCGTTTCCGAGGCCGCCGGGGTTGCTGCCTTTGCCGCAATCATCGTGAGCGTGTTTGTCTATCGTGAAGTACCCCTGCGCGACATTCCCGATGTTCTGTCCGAAGGGATCCGCCAGACTGCTGTCATTATCGTTATCATTCTGTCGGCCCTGGCTTTTGGTCATTGGTTGACCAGTGCCGGTGTGACCCGTTCGATTGCGACAATGGTAACCGAATGGGGCCTGAATGCCTGGCAATTTCTGCTTTTGGCAAACGCGATCATGTTTGTCCTGGGTATGTTCCTCGAGGTGATTTCGGTCATTCTGATTTTTGTCCCGCTGGTCCTGCCGATTATCGGCCATCTGGGGATTGATCCGGTTCATTTCGGTCTGGTGGTTGTCCTTAATATGGAACTGGCCCTGCTCACACCGCCGGTGGGTCTTAATCTTTTTATCCTCAAGAACATTTCAGGGGAACGAATGGCAACTGTCATTCGCGGGACCCTGCCTTTTGTCCTGATCCTGATGTTTTTGCTTCTGATTGTGACCTTCGTGCCGCAGATCAGCCTGTGGCTGCCTGAGCTGGCTTATGGTCGTTAACTGGAAAAATCCGCGATATGCCAATATTGACCGTCACTGTTAGTCCTGAACTGGTTGAAAAAGTCAGCCTTGATGCCACGAATACCGCCGAAAATTTATTGGCGATTATTCATAAACATCTCGCACCGCGTCCTGGCACGGAACAAATCATGTTTGTACCGGCATTTGGCGCGGTAACCGGGTGTGCCTTGCTGGTCCGAATGGATCACCGCGCCTCTGAAAGCCGCCCGGCCCCTGTTAGAAAGGCCTGTGCGGATGCGATTTGTCGCTATCTTGCCGAAAAGTTCGATACATCTGTCCGCGTGCGGCTGATTGCGCTGAACCCTGATGATATTGCCGCGTCGGATATTGGGGCAGAGACACAATCATGAATGTACCTGTTGCAAAAATAACGCCCCGAAATGTTGTGGTTTCCGAAATCAGCAGTTTTCACATTGGTGGGGAAACGGTTGAGCTCAGCGACCAGCCCCGGTTTGTTATGCGCGTTGCGGGCGAGGGTATGTCGCGCGAGGTGGACCTGAACGGATCCTATGTGACCGGTCAGTTGTATGCCAACTGTGTCACACTTGCCGAACCGCGCCATGAGGCCCCGGTTATGTTTTGGCATGGCGGAGCGATGACCGGCGTGACCTGGGAAACCACCCCCGACGGGCGTCCGGGGTGGCAGTGGCTGTTTTTACAGGCGGGTTACAATGTGATTGTGACCGATGCCGTTGAACGCGGACGGGCATCATGGTCGCCCTATCCGCAAATTTATGACACAGGGCCGGTTTTTCGCACCAAGGAAGAAGCCTGGAGCATGTATCGGGTTGGGGCGCGTGCATCCTATGATGACCGTATTCCCTATGCCGGGCAGCGTTTCCCGGTTGCGGGGTTTGATGCCCTGGCATCCCAGTTGGTGCCACGTTGGACGACACATGACGAAATGACGCTGGCCGCCTATCAGGCGGCGTTGGAAAAGGTTGGCCCGGTTCATTTGGTCGCCCATAGCCAGGGGGGCTGGTTTGCCCTGAATATGGTGAAACGGGTGCCGCATCTGGTGCGATCTGTTGTGGTTATTGAACCCGCCGGTGCGCCGCGCCTGACGCCGGAAGATGTCGCCCGCATTGGCGATATTCCGCATCTGTTTATGTGGGGCGATTTTATCGACGACGTGCCGTCGTGGAAAAAATATCGCACGGCGACCGATCAGTACCGTCAGGTTCTGTCCGATGCCGGAAAACAAACGACGGAAATGGACCTTCCCAGGATGGGCATCCGGGGTAACAGCCATGTTCCCATGATGGATGATAACAGCGCGGAAATTGCCGCGATGGTTGTTGACTGGATGGCCGAGGCCGCAAAGGCGTCAACATAATCGTCTCTTTTTGCATTTCACCTTGTTTGAAAAGGGGGATACGATTTTGGTCGTATTCCCCCTTTTTTGTGGGCCAATCTGCTAGGGGTATCATCACAATCAGACATCTGCTGCGTCAGTGGGTATTGCTTTTTAAAGGCATCCCTCTGTTTGAAAAAGGTCTGTTAGATGCGGTCATCGGAAATTGTGATTTATACGGATAATGGAAATGCGCCGGTTTCGAAACTGGTGGGTACGGCCTGCACCATTGGCATTCAAAGTTTCATTTCAAATGCCCTGTTTGATCCATCGGGTAAATGTACGCTGGAAATGGATTGGCCGTTAGAGAGCAGCCTTAAAAATGGCGACATTCCAGTTGCCAAGGAAGGCGGCAAGCGCAAAATTCTTGTCGCCCTTGGCGGCGAGATATTTACGAGCGGGGTCTGGCAGGCCTGTAGTGAAAATATGGGCGGGTTTGTTGAGGCTTTGATTGACTTTATCAAAGACAACCAGTTCGATGGCATTGATATTGATTGGGAAGATTCCGAGGCTTTGACGGCACGCAATTACGACGCCGTTGCTTTTCTGTCCGATTTGACCCTTGCGTTGCGAGCCAGGTTGCCTGCCCCTGATTATGTCATCACCCACGCCCCACAAGCCCCCTATCTTGATAAGGCGTGGCAGGGTGGCCCATATTTAGAAGTGATGAAAAGGGCTGGTTCCGCGTTGGATTACCTTAATATCCAGTATTACAACAACCCTTGGTGGGTCGGCGATAGTGGTAGCGAACAAGCTGCCAAGGTTGCCGGAACCACAGGGTCGCCTGCTTTTGCAACCAGCATTGTCGGGCTGGTTGAACAGGGGCTTCCGGTGGAAAAGTTACTGGTTGGCAAGCCGACAACGGCCCAAAATGCAGGCAGTGGCTTTCTTGATACACCCGATCTTTGCCATGATGTGATTGCGCCGCTGGTTCAAAAATATGGATCGAAATTTGGCGGGGTGATGGGCTGGCAGTTGGCAGAATCCCCGTCCAGTCCCGATCTTGCCTTGGACTGGATTGCATCGGTTGCCAGGACCCTCGATTGAAATACCGACACGTAATGGCCGTTGAACCTTGTTATCCGGGGGAAGTTGGCACGGTCGTTTTCGCCCGGAAACAGGTTTGTCGGACATAGAAAAAACGGCCGCCCCAAAAGGAGCGGCCGTTTGCCTGTCACACACCCGAAAGGGATGTGAATTACATGTGGATGGCACGGCCATCGGCAGCCATGGCGGCTTCTTTAACCGATTCACCCAGTGCCGGGTGGGCATGGCAGGTGCGCGCAATATCTTCGGCAGACGCGCCATATTCCATTGCCAGAACAACTTCTGCAATCAGGTCGCCAGCAGCAGGGCCGACAATATGGCATCCGACGACGCGGTGCGTTTTTTTGTCTTCCAGGATTTTGACGAAACCTTCGGTGCTTTCCATGGCCTTGGCACGGCCATTTGCGGTGAAGGGGAATTTGCCAACCGAATAGTCGACACCTTCGTCCTTAAGCTGTTCTTCGGTTTTGCCAACCGCAGCAATTTCGGGCCAGGTGTAAACAACGCCGGGGACTTTGCCGTAATCGACATGGCCAGCTTCGCCCGCGATCATTTCAGCAAGAGCCACGCCGTCTTCTTCGGCTTTGTGGGCCAGCATCGGGCCGATAATGGCATCGCCAATGGCAAAAACGCCCTGAATGTTGGTCTGGAAATATTCGTCGGTCTTAACGCGACCACGATCATCCAGCTCAACACCAATTTTATCAAGGCCAAGACCGGTGATAAACGGACGACGCCCAATGGCGACCAGAACAACGTCCGCCTTGATTTCTTCGGCATCACCCCCCTTTGAGGGCTCAACCGAGAGCTTGACGCCGCCCTTGGCTGTTTTCGCACCGGTCACTTTGTGACCCAGTTTGAAATTCAGCCCCTGTTTGGCGAAAATGCGCTGGGTCTGTTTGGCCAATTCGTCATCCATACCGGGCAGGATACGGTCAAGATATTCAATAACCGTCACTTCCGACCCCAGACGACGCCAGACCGAACCCAGTTCGAGGCCGATAACACCAGCACCGATCACAACCAGTTTTTTGGGAACAGACGACAGTTCCAAAGCACCGGTGGAGGAAACAATCTGCTTTTCATCGATTGCAACGCCGGGCAGCGGGGTAACTTCCGAGCCGGTGGCAATGACGATGTTTTTAGCGCTCAGGGTTTCTTCGCCGCCATCAAGCAGGGCAACCTTAACCTCGGTTGCCGAGACGATTTCGCCTGCACCCTTGACATAGGTAACCTTGTTTTTCTTGAACAGGAATTCGATGCCCTTGACGTTGGAATCAACAACCTTGTCCTTGCGGGCCATCATCTTTTCAAGATTGACCTTCGGGGTGTTGATGTCGATGCCATGGATGTCGAAATGCTTGTCGGCTTCTTCAAACAGGTGCGAAGAATGCAGCAATGCCTTTGACGGAATGCACCCGACATTCAGGCAGGTGCCGCCCAGGGTGCCGCGTTTTTCAACGCAGGCAACCTTGAGGCCAAGCTGTGCGGCACGGATGGCGCATACATAACCGCCAGGTCCGCCGCCGATCACGACAATATCATAGGTCTCGCTCATGAGTTCTTTGATCCTTTTGTCTGATCAGATGTCGAGCAGGATGCGTTCCGGGTTCTCGATGCATTCTTTAACCCGCACGAGGAACGAAACAGCTTCGCGGCCGTCAATGACACGGTGATCGTAAGACAGGGCCAGATACATCATCGGACGGATTTCAACCTTGCCATCAATGGCAACCGGACGCATCTGGGTTTTGTGCATGCCCAGAATACCGGACTGCGGCGCATTGAGGATCGGCGAAGACAGCAGGGAGCCGAAAACACCACCGTTGGAAATGGTGAAGGAGCCGCCTGACATTTCATCCATGCCCAATTTGCCGTCACGCGCACGCTTGCCGAAATCGACAATGGTGCTTTCCAGATCGGCAAAGGTTTTCTTTTCAGCCGAACGGATCACTGGAACCACAAGACCCTGCGGGGTGCCAACGGCAACGCCGATGTCGCAGTAGTTTTTGTAGATGAAGCTGTCGCCATCGATTTCGGCATTCACCGCCGGCCATTCGTTCAGTGCAGTGGTGCAGGCCTTGATGAAGAAGGACATGAAACCAAGTTTCACACCGTGTTTCTTTTCAAAGCCGTCTTTGTATTTGTTACGGCACGCCAGAAGGTTGGTCATGTCGACTTCGTTATAGGTCGTCAACATGGCGGCGGTGTTCTGGGCTTCTTTCAGGCGGCGCGCGATGGTCTGGCGCAGCTTGGACATTTTGACGCGTTCTTCGTCGTCCCGCAGGTTACGTTGCGGTTTCGGACCTGCCGGTGCTGCCGGGGCCGCTGCTGCGGCGCGCGGAGCCGGTTTGCCGCCTTCAAGGTAGTCAAGAACGTCGCCCTTGGTCAGGCGGCCATCTTTGCCCGATGCCGGGATTTTCGCGGCATCAAGGTTGTTGTCTTCGACCAGTTTGCGCACAGCCGGGGCCAGCGGGTGGTCGGTATTGGCTGACTGGGTTGCCGGTGCGCTTGCCGCCGCCGGAGCCGCCGGTTTGGCTTCTTCCTTGGGGGCCGGAGCAGCTTCTTCTTTGGCCGGAGCCTTGGCTTCCGCCGGAGCTTCTTCCCTGGCGGTCGTACCTGCAGCGCCTTCGGTGATCATGGCGATCAGCGCGCCAACTTCAACTTCGTCACCTTCGCCAACAACCAGTTCGGCAATTGCGCCAGCAACCGGAGAGTTGACTTCAACCGTTACTTTGTCGGTTTCAAGTTCAACAATCGGTTCGTCAGCAGCAACAGTGTCACCGACTTTTTTGTACCATTTGGCAATGGTGGCTTCGCTAACAGATTCGCCCAACGCGGGAACTTTAACTTCAGTCGCCATTTTTTCCTCGACCGTTTTTAAAAAGGCAGTGTGGGTCTGCCGATTTCAAATAAAAATATGTTGTGACCAGATCAGACCAGACAGGCAGGGAAGGGTCCCTGCCTGTCTGTGAAATCATTTGACGCTGAGTGCGGCATCAACAAGTTCGGCCTGCTCGCGCAGGTGAATCTTGAGAAGGCCAGTCGCCGGAGAAGCTGCCGTGGAACGACCGACATATACCGGACGGGACGTTTTGTGCTTGATGCCGGTCAGGACTTTTTCGATCCGACGATCGACAAAGTACCAGGAACCCATATTTTCGGGTTCTTCCTGACACCAGATCACATCGGCATTGCTGTAACGCGACAGCTGGGCACCCAGTTCCTTTTCGGGGAACGGGTAAAGCTGTTCGACGCGCACAATGGCAACATCCTCGATCCCGCGGTTTTCGCGTTCTGCCAGCAGGTCGTAATAAACCTTGCCCGAACACAGAACGACACGTTTGACCTTTTTATCGTCAACCAGTTTGGCGGTTTCGGCCAAAACAGGCTGGAAGGTCGTGCCGGTCGAAAATTCGGACAGGGTCGATACGCACTGTTTGTGACGCAGCAGCGATTTCGGCGTCATCAGGATCAGCGGCTTGCGGAAGCTGCGGCGGATCTGGCGGCGCAGGATGTGGTAATAGTTTGCAGGGGTGGTACAGTTCGCCACCTGCATGTTGTTTTCACCACAAAGCTGCAGATACCGTTCCAGACGGGCCGAGCTGTGTTCCGGTCCCTGACCTTCAAAGCCATGCGGCAACAGCATGACCAGGCCGGACATACGCAGCCATTTGGCTTCGCCCGAGCTGATAAACTGGTCAATGATGACCTGGGCACCGTTGGCAAAGTCGCCAAACTGTGCTTCCCACAGAACCAGAGAATGCGGTTCTGCCAGGGTGATGCCATATTCAAACCCGAGAACACCGGCTTCGGACAGGGGCGAGTTGAGAACTTCAAGCTCGGCCTGGCCGGTACGGATATTGTTCAGCGGGGTGTATTTGGCCTCGGTGGTCTGATCAACCAGTTTGGAATGACGCTGTGAAAACGTCCCGCGCTGGCTGTCCTGACCGGACAGACGAACGGGGGTGCCTTCGCACATCAGGGTCCCAAATGCCAGTGCTTCGGCCGTGGCCCAGTCGATCCCTTCGCCGGTCTCGAACATTTTGGCCTTGGCTTTAAGCTGACGCAGGATTTTCCGGTTGATGTCATGGTCGCTGGGCGGGGTCGAAATGGCCCGGCCAACTTCCTGCAACAGATTGTCATCAACACCGGTTTCGCCGATCCAGTCTGCATCTTCGCCGTGGCTTGATGCCAGACCCGACCATTTGCCTTCAAGCCAGTCGGCCTTGTTCGGGCGATAGTTCTCGGATGCCTTGAATTCCTCGTCCAGATAGGCGTGGAATTTTTCGTGGCGTTCCTTGACCTGCGCTTCGGTGAACACGCCTTCTTTGATCAACTGCTGGGCATAGATGTCGCGCGTGGTCGGGTGTTTACCGATCACGTCATACATCTTGGGCTGGGTAAATGCCGGTTCGTCGCTTTCGTTGTGACCAAAGCGGCGATAGCAGAACATGTCAATCACGACATCCTGTTTGAATTCCTGACGGAATTCGGTGGCGATGCGCGCTGCATGTACCACGGCTTCAGGGTCGTCGCCATTGACGTGAATGATCGGGGCCTGAACCACTTTGGCGATGTCGGAGCAATAGGGGGAAGAACGCGAGTCCGACGGTTTGGTGGTAAAGCCGATCTGGTTGTTGACCACAAAATGAATGGTACCGCCGGTGCGATAGCCTTTCAGATGGGACAGATCGAAGGTTTCTGCAACAAGGCCCTGACCGGCAAAAGCCGCGTCACCATGCATCAGAATACCCATAACCTGTTCGCGGGCCGTGTCCTTGCGCTGTGCCTGTTTGGCGCGAACCTTGCCCAGGACAACGGTATCAACCGCTTCAAGGTGCGAGGGATTCGCTGTCAGCGACAGGTGAACAACATTGCCGTCAAATTCACGGTCAGCAGAGGTGCCAAGGTGATATTTAACGTCGCCAGAACCCATGACATCGTCGGGTTTGGATGGGTTACCCATGAATTCCGAGAAGATCGCCTGGAACGGTTTGGACATGACATTGGCCAGAACGTTCAGACGGCCACGGTGGGGCATGCCAAACACAACTTCGCGGATGCCAAGCTGGCTGCCGCGTTTGAGGATCTGTTCCAGGGCCGGGATCAGGGCTTCGCCACCATCGATACCAAAACGTTTGGTGCCGACATATTTGGTGTGCAAATAGTTTTCAAACCCTTCGGCTTCAATCAGGCGATCCAGAATGGCTTCTTTGCCACGCGTGGTAAATTCGGTCTGATTGCCGATGGTTTCAATCCGCTGCTGAATCCATGCTTTTTGTTCAGGTTCCTGAATATGCATGAATTCGATACCGATGGAGCCGCAATAGGTTTTGCGGGCCATCGATACGATCTGGCGGATGGTTGCCGATTCAAGGCCAAGAACATTGGCAATGAAAACCGGACGATCCAGATCGGCTTCGGTGAAACCATAGGTTTTCGGATGCAGTTCCGGATGGGGATCACGCGGGGCAAGGCCCAGCGGATCAAGATTGGCTTCCAGATGACCCCGCACGCGATAGGAGCGGATCAGCATCAGGGCGCGAATTGAATCATTTGCGGCCGCCCGGATAGCATCGGAATTAACGGTTGTCGCCTGGGATGCGGGGCTTGCCGCAACCGGGGCGTAACCGCCATTGACCGGACGTTCGCTGTATCCCTGGGATACGTCGTAACCTTCCATGCCGCCAACAACCTTGGTTTCCCGTGGTTGCCAGGTCGGCCCGCGCATTTCAGCGAGGAGGTCGGATGCGTCGTCCTGCAACCCTGCAAAAAACGCGGCCCAGCTCTGGTCTACCGACTGGGGGTTTTCCAGATACCGGGCGTAAAGTTCCGCGATATAGGTTGCATTCGACTCAGTTAGAATCGTGTCAAGATCTTGAGGTTTCATTTGTGGTCGTGGAAGGCGATGACCCAACGGGGCTACGCCTTCCTTTGCCTTTCCTCTGATTACCCTGATTACCCTTTCAAAGCCTTGAGCATGGTCGAGCCAAGGCTTGCCGGGGAATCGGCAACTAGTACACCCGCGCTGCGCATTGCTTCCATTTTAGCATCCGCAGTGCCTTTACCACCGGAAATGATCGCACCGGCATGGCCCATGCGTTTTCCCGGAGGAGCGGTAACACCGGCGATGAAGCCGGCAACAGGCTTTTTAACTTTGGATGCCTGCAGGAATTCGCAAGCTTCTTCTTCGGCAGAACCGCCAATTTCACCAATCATGATGATGCCTTCGGTTTCCGGGTCCCGCAGGAACAGGTCGAGGCAATCGATGAAGTTGGTGCCGTTAACCGGGTCGCCGCCGATACCGATGCAGGTCGACTGGCCAAGACCGGCTGCCGTGGTCTGGGCAACGGCTTCGTAGGTCAGGGTGCCGGAACGCGAAACGATACCGATTTTACCGCGACGGTGAATGTGACCGGGCATAATGCCGATCTTGCATTCGTCCGGGGTGATAACACCCGGGCAGTTCGGGCCGATCAGGCGGGTTTTGGTGCCGCTAAGGGCGCGCTTGACGCGAACCATGTCGGCAACCGGAATGCCTTCGGTGATGCAAACAGCCAGTTCAATACCGGCATCGATTGCTTCAAGGATGGCATCGGCAGCAAAGGGAGGCGGAACATAGATCACCGATGCATTGGCACCGGTAACATGAACAGCTTCATCAACCGTGTTGAAAACCGGCAGGTCAAGATGCCTGGTGCCGCCTTTACCCGGGGTAACGCCACCCACCATTTTGGTGCCATAGGCAATGGCCTGTTCGCTGTGGAAGGTCCCCTGCGAACCGGTGAAACCCTGGCAGATAACTTTGGTGTTTTTATCGACGAGAACAGCCATGGTTACGCGGCCTCCTTCACAGCTTTGACCACCTTTTCGGCGGCGTCGGCAAGATTGTCAGCCGAAACGATCGGCAGACCGGATTCTTCAAGGATCTTCTTGCCAAGATCAACGTTGGTGCCTTCAAGGCGAACAACCAGCGGAACATTCAGGCTCACTTCGCGTGCTGCGGCAATAACGCCTTCAGCAATGACGTCGCAACGCATGATACCACCGAAAATATTGACCAGAATGCCTTCGACATTCGGGTCAGACAGGATCAGTTTGAAAGCCGTCGTCACACGTTCCTTGGTGGCACCGCCGCCAACGTCAAGGAAGTTTGCCGGTGAACCGCCATACAACTTGATAATGTCCATGGTTGCCATGGCCAGACCGGCACCGTTGACCATGCAGCCAATTTTGCCGTCAAGCTTGATGTAGTTCAGGCTGTGTTTTGCCGCTTCAAGTTCGGCCGGGTTTTCTTCGTCTTCGTCGCGCAGTTCTTCGATGTCGGCATGGCGGAACAATGCGTTGTCGTCGAAGTTCATTTTGCAATCAAGCGCGATGATGTCGCCGTCGCCGGTGACGACCAGCGGGTTGATTTCAACCATGGCAGCATCGGTTTCAAGGAAGCATTTATACATGGCGGTCATAAATTTGACGGCCTTGGAAACCTGCTTGCCTTCGAGGCCCAGGGCGAATGCCAGTTTGCGACCGTGGAAGCCAGAGAAACCGGCTGCCGGATCGATGTCAACGGTGACGATCTTTTCCGGGGTTGCTTCGGCAACTTCTTCAATGTCCATGCCACCTTCGGTGGATGCCATGAAGATCACGCGCGAGCAGGCCCGATCAACGAGGATCGAGAGATACAGTTCGCGGGCAATATCGCAGCCTTCTTCGATATAGACGCGTTTGACTTCCTTGCCATCCGGCCCGGTCTGGTGGGTAACCAGGGTCGCGCCCAGCATCTGGCCTGCATTGGTGCCGACTTCTTCGACACTTTTAACGACGCGAACGCCGCCTTTGTCACCGGCAGTTGCTTCCTTGAAGGTCCCTTTGCCGCGGCCGCCAGCATGGATCTGGGACTTGACGACATAGATGGGACCCGCAAGAGACTGGGCTGCTTCGATGGCTTCCTGTGCGGTATAGGCGACCTTGCCGTTCGGCACGGTCACACCGTATTTGCGAAGAATTTCTTTCGCCTGGTACTCATGAATGTTCATGTTCGGTCGCTTTCTTGCCTTCCGTACGATTTCCTGTGGGTCAGAAATCGTGGTTTCAATGTCCCGCTAATAGGACAGGGACGTTGTTGCAATCCGCGCGGCCAAAGCCCCGATGGAATAGCCCGGGACAATGACAGAAAAACGGGCCAGTTTAAAACCGGCCCGTTCCGCGTTTCTTACAGCATGCCCTTGGCGGCGTCGACAAGGCCGCGAACGGCCGCCACGGACTTGTTGAAGTTTTCTTGTTCCTCTTCGTCGAGATTGATCTCGACAATGCGCTCGACGCCGCCAGCGCCAAGAACAACAGGAACACCGACATAAATGCCGTCAACGCCATATTCGCCGCTGAGATAAGCTGCAACGGGCATGACGCGCTTCTGGTCTTTGAGGTAGCTTTCAGCCATCGCAATCGCCGATGCTGCCGGGGCATAGAATGCCGAGCCGGTTTTCAGCAGGCCAACGATTTCGGCGCCACCATCACGGGTACGCTGAACGATCTGGTCGATCTTTTCCTGCGTGGTCCAACCCATTTTGATCAGATCAGGGATCGGAACGCCGGCAACGGTCGAATAACGGATCGACGGCACCATGGTGTCGCCGTGGCCGCCCAGAACGAATGCGGTGACGTCTTTGACCGAAACTTTGAATTCTTCGGCAAGGAAATAACGGAAACGGGCTGAGTCCAGAACGCCGGCCATGCCGACGACTTTTTTCGGATCAAAGCCGGTTGCCTGCTGCATCACCCAGACCATCGCATCAAGCGGGTTGGTGATAACAATAACAAATGCATCCGGGGCATGTTCCTTGATGCCCTGACCAACCTGGGTCATGACCTTGGTGTTGATGCCGATCAGATCATCACGGCTCATGCCCGGCTTGCGGGCGACACCTGCGGTGACGATGACGACATCGGCACCGGCGATACCGGCATAGTCGCTGGTACCTTTAAGGTCGGCATCAAACATGTCGACGGGTGAGGATTCAGCAATATCAAGCGATTTGCCCTGCGGCATGCCATCAACGATGTCGAAAAGTACGACGTCGCCAAGCTCTTTCAGGCCAGCGAGGTGGGCCAGAGTACCACCGATATTGCCAGCGCCGACGAGCGCGATCTTGTTGCGGGCCATTCCGTTACCTTCTTCCCTATTGCGCTTCCGGGGCGTTGAAACTTAACTGGGGAGCGCGATTGAAAATGTAAACCTGCGAACGCGAAATAATCGTTCACAAACATCGTGTGTGGTAAACCGATTCGTCCCGTTTTACAAGGGGAAACGCCGTTGTTTTGACCCGGAAAACCGCCAGTTCGGGGTTTGTTGCAACTATTGTCTAAACGCTTAAAAACCGATCATGTTGCGACTGCGAAGCACGCCGAAGGCGTGGCAAACTCTGGCGATGTATGTTGCAGAGCACTGCCTGAAAGTTTGGCAGTCGTGCAAAATTGTCGCAGTTTACCTTTTAAAAGCTCTCAGGTTTGCGCGAATTGGGGATCAGCCATGCGACCAGCGGGATGTTAATTCCATCAAGGCGATTGAATATTCTGCTCTTTCCAGCCCGGCTTGGCGGTCTTTGCGCAAGATTCTGTATCTGCAGGACCTGTGCTGGTTGAATTATGCCGCAGTGCCAACATCTGCCGGTCTTGGAGTCGGTGCCGGTGGGCTTGTGGTTAGCGCCAGGTGAATGCAGAACGACCCGACATTTGGCCGCACAGATACAACGGCGAGAAAGCCGGGGCTGGCTTTTATCTGTCAGGTCAGGTGGGGTTGGTCGAGATATTCCTGGCTGCGCATTTCGGTCAGGCGTGACACTGTGCGCTGAAACTCGAACGAAAAATCACCGCTGGTATAAAGATGTTCCGGGTTGGTTGCCATGGCGCAGATCAGGTTGGTTTTATGCTCGTACATGGCATCGATCAGGGTGTTGAACCGTTTGGCCCAGTCACTGCGTGAGCGGTCAATCTGCGGGATCAGATCAATCACGATGGTGTGAAAATGGGTTGCCAGAGCAATGTAATCGCCCGGGCCGAGCGGACGGGTGCACAGTTCTTCAAAGCTGAACCGGGCCACACCGGCCCCGGCGGCGCGGATGGCAATATCGCGGCCTTTGACACGCAGGCTGCTTGCATCTACCCGGGCACCTTCGGTCACTTTGGCAAATAATTCGTCGATCCGGGCCGGGCTGTTGTCATCGGCAGGGTAAACAAACACGTCGGCCGCCGTCAGGTTGCGCATTCGGTAATCGGTGCGGCTGGCAAGCTCCAATATGTCGAGCTTTTCCTTGATCATGTTGATGAAGGGCAGGAAATTTTGCCGTTGCAGGCCATCCTTGTACAAATCATCGGGCACGCGGTTTGATGTGGTGACCACCACCACGCCATGATCAAACAGCTTTTCAAACAGGCGGCCGACAATCATGGCATCGGTAATGTCGGTGATTTGCATTTCATCAAAACATAACAGCCACGCCTGATCGGCCAGATCCCTGGCAAGAGGGGGAATCGGATCAGAGTCTTCGCTGGTGCGGGTTTTGCGAAATTTATGCAGCCATTCATGCACATCCTGCATAAAGTCGTGGAAATGCACCCGGCGTTTATGTTCGACCGGGGCTGTTTCGTAAAACAGGTCCATCAGCATCGATTTGCCACGCCCGACTTCGCCGTAAATATACAGGCCCTGTGGCGGTTCCGGGTCGTTGCGGCGTTTGGTCAGGCCAAAGCGTTCATACCAGGTGCCCTTGCCATTATTGGGGCGATAGTCCCGCACTGCATTAAACAGGCTTTGCAGCTTTTCAGCGCAAAGTTCCTGCATGGCATCATAGGCAAGGTCGCCATCAGCGATTTTTTTGCGATATCGGGCAAGAGGGCCGTCAGACATTCGAGTACTTCCAGGCAATGAGACACGCAGCGCCCCGGTTTTTGAGGCCCCGGCACAATTTTTGACCTGAAAGACGACCGGTTCTCAAAAGATACCAGCAGGCACACAGGCAGTTTGGAACAAGAAGACATAAAACATCGTCATCGTGCAATGCAATATGCGGGATGCTGCTTTGTTAACGGGGCAATTGTCGCCATCCCCGCCAGGTCTGGTTGAGCGGGATATTACCTGCACCACATAACCCGTCAGATCAGGCGCAGTTTTTTAAATAACCAGACTTCGAATGCCACCACGGCAGCGAGAATAAGGGACACGCCCCAAAAGCCCCACGAACTGTTGGCCGCAGGGATGCCCCCCACATTGATGCCTAAAAGCCCGGTGACAAAGCTGATGGGCAAGAACAGCCCGGCAATGACGGTTAGCCAGTACATGGTGCGGTTCATGCGTTCGCTTTCAATTGCCATCAGGCTGTCATTGGCGATCTGGGTGCGTTCGCGCAAGCTGTCAAGTTCTTCGACCAGCCGGGTCACACGGTCGGTCAGGGTGCGCGCCCGGCGTTTGTGGGTTTTATCGCTCCAGCCGGGTTTTTCCGTGACAAATTTTATCAGGGCGTCACGTTGCGGGGCAATATGGCGGCGCAATCGCGACAGCCGGTGGCGTACATCCATTATTTCCATGCGCAGGGGCAGGGTTTTGCATTCGGATATGGGCGTGTCGTCAATCAGGTCTTCAAGGATGTCGAATTTTTCATCCCGTGTGTGGATTTCATCATCAATGCGAAACACCAGCCGTTCTGCAACCGTCAGCACAAAAGCATCGCTGACGGGCGGGGCTGTATTGGCCTCGATACTCGCGCGGATATCGTCAAACGCGTATAAACGCTTGTTGCGCAGCGTGATCACCAGTTTTTCACTGCACCAGATGCGGACTGAAATCATGTCCGCCGGGTCAGATTCGTTATTTAGATTAACGCCCCGCAAATTCATTGAATAGCCATCATCGTAAAACAGAACCGATGGCCGTGTTGCCCGTGTTACCAAGGCCTCAACAATGCTGGCATCCAGGCCTACTATTCTGCTGAGCCAGGCGGCAACGCCGGGTTCCATCCAGTCCAGATGAACCCAGATATATTCGCCGTCGCCAGTGGAAGGAATTGATGTGGCAAATTCATCGACCGACAGGGCAACACCCTTGCCGGTATGATCAATTCGAAAGGCATTAATCAGTGCTTTTGGGGTCATTGGTGCGGGTCCGTGGCGATTTGGGATCAAAGACTGATCAATTTAACATGACAAATGTTTAAAGGCCGTTATGGGACGATATGGTAATCAGCGGGCGGTGCTGTCATAGGTATATATGTGCACTTGTCTGTTTGTACGGGAACGTTACGGGTGCCGGATCGTTAGATCTGACATTACAATTCGGGCACAAACAAGCTGCCTTGCAGGACGATGAAAAACTCACGATGGTTCGGGTAAAGATGAAAAAGTTTCGCCATGTCATGTTGTTGGTTGTTTTCGCGCTGTTTATGGCCATGGGAACACCGGGTGCAGGCCATGCACAGAGCCGTGGCGGCGGCGTGGATGAGGCAAACATCCTCGAAAATTCGCAAAAGATCCTGGCAGGCTGGAACAAGACATTCGACAAGATTGAAAAACAGCTGTCAGGTCCGGGTGTGAGCGGGCGGGACCTGGCGGATGGCCGGTCTGAACTGGAACGGTCGATCAGTGATGCACGCGACCTTGAGGCCCTGGCGCAGACCAAGCTGGAACGCTTGAATGCTGCCTTGGGCAAGCTGGGGCCAAAACCCGAAGGCGATGCGGGTGAAGTCCCCGCTGTTACCGCAGAGCGAGACCGCCTGAACAAGGAAATTTCGCGGGTTAGTGGTATTCAGAAACAGGGTGAACTGGCTGCTTTTCGGGCTGGTGAATTGCTGGATCAGGTTGGGCGTTTGTCGCGCGAACGCTTTACCCGGCGTATTTTTAGCCGCGCTGATGTGCCATGGGACCCGGCTGTGTGGCAAAAAAGCACGGCCGAAGCGATGAGCCTGCCGGACGTGGTGCGCAGCCGGTATTCGAATATTGATCTGGCGGACCATATTGGCGATCGGCTGGAAGATGTTGCACCGGAACTGGTGTTTTTGCTGTTTGCTATTGTTGCAACAGTGATTGGCGGCGAGGTTCTGGTTTTTCGCTTTTTACCTTCGCGCTGGCAACATGCCGCCACAGAAGACCGACTGGCCCTGATTTCGGGAACGCGGTTTTCGCTGTCTGCAATTGTGCCGGGATTGTTGCTGTTTGTGATGTATCGTGTTCTGGCGTCCCAGGATGACCTGATGGTTGGCAGTGGAGGTGAATTAATCAATCAGTGTTTTTTTGCCGTCCTGTTTTTGATGTTTGTCGGCGCGTCCATCCGCAGTGTGTTTTCGCCCTTTGCCCCGCAAATGCGATCGGCAGGGACGACCGTTACCGGGACGCGGGTGGTCGGGTTTTTAGGCCTTTTTGCCGCCCTGATTTTTGCCTTTGACATTGTGCTGCTGCAAGGGGCAACCACAATCGGGGCTTCGCTTGACTTGGCACTGGTGCAAAGCCTTAGCAATATCACCCTGATTTGTGCCGTGATGTTTGTTGCCGCCCTTGGCACATGGTGGGAACATGACGCGGTTGATGAACAGCAAAACTGGTGGCGCAAGGTTGAGCGCCGATGCCGTCGGGTTACGTTATTTGTATCGGTGTTGCTGCCGATCCTGTCGTTTATCGGCTATGTGGCGCTGGCGCGGTTTGTGCTGGAAAACATGATGCTGGCACTGGCGTTTTCCACCAGTTACTGGCTGATACGCGAATTTCTGCGCGCCCTTATTCACACCTATCTGGTTAAGCCCGATACCGCACGCGACGAAACCACCAGCGATGCCGTGCATGGCACACTGTATTTCTGGTTACGGGTAACAATTGATGCATCAATGATAATTGTGGCCTTTCCAACCGCGATTCTGGTGTTTACCGATATTGCCTGGACCGATCTGCTCGGCGCGGTCGAAACCGCGTTTGTTGGCATTCAGATTGGCAGTATCAACATATCCTTGCGCGCCATTCTGATTGGCGTTTTCCTGTTCTTGTTGCTGTTAAGTCTGATGCGGTTTTTCCAGCGAATGCTGAACACGCAGGTTCTGCCCAATACCAAGCTTGATGAAGGGTTGCAGCATTCGGTTTCGGCCATTTTCGGCTATGTCGGCATTGGGTTGGCCATTCTGATTGCGGTGTCGGCGGCGGGGGTTGATCTTTCCAACCTGGCAATCATTGCCGGTGCCATTTCGGTCGGTATCGGTTTTGGGATGCAAAGTATTGTGAATAACTTTGTATCGGGCCTGATCTTGCTGATCGAACGGCCGATCAAGGTTGGCGACTGGATTGTGGTGGGGGCAGATCAGGGATTTGTCAAAGACATCCGGGTGCGTGCGACCGAGATTGAAACCTTTGATCGCGCATCGGTGGTTATTCCCAATTCCGAACTGATTTCAAACCGGGTGCTGAACTGGACCCTGAAAGAACGTTCCGGGCGCGGGATTGTGCCCATCGGGGTTTCTTATGGGGCGGATGCCAACAAGGTTCGCGATATTTTGCTGGCACTGGCCGACAAGCGTCGCGAGATTTTAAGTTATCCCGCCCCTCAGGTTGTGTTTCTGGGTTTTGGCGAAAGTTCGCTGGATTTTGAATTGCGCTATTTTCTGCGCGATATTGGCGATGTGCTGTCGGTTGCCAGTGCGATCCGGTTTGAGTTGCTGGAACGTTTTCGCGCAGAAGGTATCGAAATTCCGTTTCCGCAGCGCGATGTCAATTTGCGCGATATGGACCGGCTGGAGGCTGCGATCCGCAGTCTTTCCGGCGAACGAACTGGCAAGCGCTCTTCAGAATCGGCATCTGTTTCCGATTCTGCTGCCCAACCGGCCGGAGATGCGATGGATGATGGCTCGGAAGGCACGTTTCGCAAGGCGGGCGAAATTGTTTCGCAGCCAGCCAGTGCCAAGCCGGAGGCAGAAAACCCCGACAAAAACGCCTATGATCACGCCAAAACACAAGACAGCCCGGCCCAGGCGACACCTGCAACCCGTGACCTGCCTGACGGGGAACGGTAATTTCAGTCTGACGTGTTTTCTGTACTGAAAGATGATGCATCCTGCACCGTGGCGGAATTTTCGCTGACATGGTGCAGGATTTTTTTTGCAAGGAGTCGTTGCTTTGAAGGTTGTTTAAAAACGGCATGGCGGAGGCCGCCAGTGCATGATTGTTGGGTAATATGCATGAAAACACACGCATCAAACGATAGTTGTTATAATTTTGAACTTTTAAGCTGTGTCGATTCTCCGATCTTGTTGTAATCTAAATTCGGTAATGATTTTCAATCATAGGTAGGGGGTCTGGTTATGGTTTATGTGCGCAAAAGTGTCTGGGCGAATGGTGGGGGTTTTTCGGACCCGATCCTGTTTTGGTATGCCAAAGGGGTTGGTGCGTTAAAGCAAAAGCCGCTGTCTGACAAAACAAGCTGGCGTTTTATGGCCGCAGTGCATGGCATCGACAAGGCGCTATGGCAGCAATATGGCTATTACACCCCAGGTGAAAGTTTGCCGTCCCAGGCCGAGCAGGATTTATTCTGGAACCAGTGCCAACACCAAACCTGGTATTTTATTCCATGGCATCGCGGGTACGTCTGGTCGATCGAGGGGCTCGTGCGCGAAGAAATTATCAAACAGGGTGGCCCGGCGGATTGGGCAATGCCCTATTGGAATTACAGCGATACCCAAAACCCGCAGGCTCGCATGTTGCCGCCGGCCTTTGCTGCCCAAACACTGCCTGATAACAGCGAAAATCCGCTTTATGTGATGCAGCGTTACGGTTTGGGCACCGTGCCCATTGTATTGCCTGCCAAAGACGTAACGCTGGAAGCCTTGGGCCAACCGCGCTTTACCGGCATAGGTGCCGGTGCGTTAAGCGGGTTTGGTGGCCTTAAAACCGGTTTTTCACATAGCGGGCGGGTGAGCGGGCGGCTTGAAAATCATCCTCATAACATTGTGCATGTGGATGTTGGCGGGCAACAGCCAAATGGCGACCCCGGTCTGATGTCTGACCCCGATACAGCTGGCCTCGACCCGATTTTCTGGCTGCATCATGCCAATATTGACCGTTTGTGGATGGTGTGGAATGGCGTTTCCGGGCATCTGAACCCGACCGACCCAGCATGGCTGAACGGCCCGATGGATCGAAAATTTGTGATGCCGACGGTTGAAGGGCAAGACTGTTTTTACACTCCGGGCGAAATGCAGGACACAACAGCCGCACCTTTGGACTATATTTATGACCAGCAACAGAAACCTGCGAATACCATGTTGATGGCCGCAGCCAAACCAGTCCCGCAGGTTGGGATACAGGCAAAGGGCAAGGCAATGGAAGACGGGAAAAAGGCCGAACTGGTCGGGGCAAATGCCGCGAAAATTTCGCTGGTCGGAACAGGGGCGAAAACCAGTGTCAAACTTGATCACGCGCTTGGCAGCAAAGTTGCCCAGGGGTTTAAGGCAATGCGGACTTTTGCCGCCACGCCATCACCTGCCGCAGCACCCAAAGCCGCCGACCAGGTATTGTTGAATGTCGAAAATATTCGTGCGGCTAAGGATGCCGCAGTGGTAGATGTTTATGTCAACCTGCCAGAGGGGGCAAAGCCCGAAGACCGGCTGGACCTGCTGGCAGGTACGATTGGTTTTTTCGGGGTGCGCAAGGCATCGCTTCCCGATCAGCCCCACGGCGGCATGGGGATCAGCGAAGTTTTTGACATTACCCGTATTGTTGAAAGCCTTGAGGCGACAGGCACCCTTTCAACCGATAATCTGAGTATCGATCTGATCCCGCGCCAGGCAGTCAGCGAAGAAGCAGGCATTACTGTTGAGCGGATTAGCGTCTATCGTCAGGAACAATAATTTGGTTTCCAGGCGCGCGCGGCTTCGCACCGTTTATTCCCTTTTGGCAGAACCCCCATGGCCGACATTGATCCTGATCACAATGGGCGGCTGGGGGGCGATGCTGATATTTAGCCAGGAACTGGCCTTGTCGTCATTATGTGTGGCGGCGACGGGGGCCTGGTATGATCAAGGCTGGCGATCCTTGCAGGCGATGCTGGCATTCGTGTCGCCTGTGCGTATCGCCCTTTCGTGGTTTTTAATGTTAACCGCGATGATGACACCCATATTGGCGGGGCCGTTGCATCATGTGTGGGTCCGCAGCTTTGCCCGTCGCCGCTGGCGGTCGATTGCTGTTTTTATTGCAGCCTATCTTGTGGTCTGGATGGCGATGGCACCGGTTCTGGTGCTTGGCGTGGCGGTTTTGCGCATTACAGCGGGTTGGCTGTTGTTACCGGTTGGCGGGCTTGCCGTTGCTATTGCCCTGATTTGGCAGGCCGCACCGATTAAGCAGTTTTGCCTGAACCGCTGTCATTGGACACCGCGCATTGGCGTGTTTGGCGGGGCCGCCGATGGCGATTGTGCCCGCTATGGGCTGGTGAATGGCCTTTGGTGTGTTGGAACTTGCTGGGCTTTGATGCTGGTGCCGATAACCGCAACCGACATGCCGATGCATTTGGGCCTGATGGCGTGCGTTGCCGTTATTATGGTGATGGAGCGACTGGAACCGGCGCGCCCGGCCCGTTGGCACATGCCGTTGGCAGGTGTCTTTGGATGGTTAATTTTGCGCAGGCTGGTTAAGCGATAAACGTTAGAGGAAGCAGCTATTGGCTTGCCTGAGGTGATGTTGCGTCCAGCGCAGGCAACCTGGCCGCAATTTTCTGACCCATAGGGGCCATCAGGTGCCGGTCTTTGAGGGAAATCCATCGCATTTCGGCAATTTCGCGCGCTGGGGCCAATGTACCGCGATAGGCGGCGCTAAAGCAGGCCATGCACACCATCGTTTCGTCTGCCTGATCATGTGCAGGGCCGCTAAACACACCGATTTTGCAGATCGTTTCTGGGATCAGAGCGACACCCAGTTCTTCTTTTATTTCGCGGATCAAGGCCGCGATGGCGGTTTCGCCAGGGTCGATCTTGCCGCCGGGCATGTAAAAGCGGTCACGCCCGTGGCTGCGAACAGATAAAATTCTGTCGCCATCGCGCAAGACCCAGTTGGCTGTTTCAATCAGTGCGGGCACGATATGTATCTTTTACAGGATCGCAACATCCAGCCCGATATCAACGGCTGGCGCACTTTGGGTAATGCGGCCAACCGATACGTAATCGACCCCGGTGGCGGCAATGTCGCCAATGGTATCAAGGCGCACACCGCCCGATGCCTCGGTTTTGCAACGGCCCGCGACAATGGCGACGGCCTTGCGCAGCATGTCCGGGCCCATATTATCAAGCAGGATAATATCGGCACCGGCCTCAACCGCTTCGCGCACCTGGTGCAGGGTATCGCATTCGACCTCGATCTTGGGCAGGTTGGCGGCCTTGGCCATTTCAACGCATTTGGTGATAGATCCGACAACGCCGATATGGTTGTCCTTGATCATAACGCCATCATACAGGCCCATGCGGTGGTTTTGCGCCCCGCCCATGCGGGTGGCGTATTTTTCCATCTTGCGCCAGCCCGGCAAAGTTTTGCGGGTATCAAGCAGTTTGGCCGATGTTTTGCCCATGGCCTGTACATAGGCACAGGTGGTGGTGGCAATGCCCGAAAGGTGCTGCAACGTATTTAATGCAGTGCGTTCGGCGGTTAAAATGCCCCGCGCCGGCCCTTCGATGACGGCAAGAACCGATTGCGGGTTTAACGTATCGCCATCGTTGCATTTCTTTTCGATTTTGGCATCGGGTACCAGTTTGCGAAAACATTCCAGCGCAATATCAAGCCCGGCAACCACAATGCTTTCGCGGGTTTCCACGGCAACGCGCAGGCGGGCATCTTCGGGGATGACATTGTCCGATGTGATGTCGCCGGTGCCGATATCTTCGGCAAAGGCACGGTCGATAAAGTCGGAAATTTCGCTTTGGGTCAATTCGGTCATGGGATGCGCCGGTTTGTTGGATCGGGGATGAAGGAAGGGCACAGATCGTACAGAAAAACAGGCCCCGCAGCCGATGTGCAGGGCCTTAATGTTTCGGATCAGGCGGCGTTTTCGGCTGAGGCCTCTTTTTTCAATGGAATGCTTTTTGACATTTCCAACATCCGTTCAAGCGGCTTGACGGCGTTAAGGCGCAAATCTTCCGGCATCACGATCTGCGGGCCGTTATTGACCAGGCACAGATAAAGCTTTTCCAGCGTATTAAGTTCCATGAACGGGCAATTGTTGCATGCACAGCTGCCATCGGCACCGGGCACCGGGATAAAGGTTTTGTGCGGGGCGGCCTTTTCCATCTGGTGAATGATGTGGGGTTCGGTTGCGATCAGAAATTTCTGGTCGGGGCCGTCAATCACATATTCCAGAATGGCGCGGGTTGATCCGATCTGATCGGCATGGCGCAAAATGCCGTCATGGCATTCCGGGTGGGCGGCGACTTTGGCATCGGGATGCTGGGTTTTCAAACGGATCAGTTCGCGTTCGGAAAACTGTTCATGCACAATGCACGAGCCCTGCCACAAAACCATGTCCCGACCGGTTTTCTTGGCAAGATAGCTGCCAAGATGGCGGTCGGGTGCCCATAAAATGGGTTGGTCGAGCGGGATCTGGTCGATGATTTCAGCCGCATTTGACGATGTAACGATGATATCAGACGCAGCCTTTACCTCGGCCGAGCAATTGATATACGTGATCGATACATGGTCGGGGTGCTGTTCGCGAAATTTGCGAAAGGCTTCGGGCTGGCAGGAATCCTCGAGCGAGCAGCCCGCCTTGGAATCGGGCAGCAGCACGGTTTTTTCCGGGCTGAGGATTTTGGCAACCTCGGCCATAAAACGCACACCGCAAAACACAATCACATCGGCATCGGTCGCGGCGGCTTTGCGCGATAAATCCAGTGAATCGCCCACAAAGTCGGCCAAATCCTGAATTTCGCCATCCTGATAATAGTGCGCCAGAATGATGGCGTTTTTCTCTTTCTTAAGGCGGGCAATTTCCGCCTCAAGATCAAGGGTCGGATCGATCTGGGTTTCAGACATTGCACCGGCACGCGCCTCGGCAATGGTGATAATCTGGTTCATGGCGTTGTCTCATCTCGCCTGGTTGCAACCCGGAGGTAATCAGCGGGACCCGATATTGCAAGTTAATGACTGTATGAAACCTCAATATCGCTATTGGCGCGGGATGGCAAGGGAATGGGGCATTTAGTCCAAAGAGGCGTCAGAGATGAAGCCCGGTGTATTTTTGGGATATGATCTGATGCCGCTTCTGACCGATGCTGCGTTCAGTCTTGCTTCGAAGTAAGTGCTAAATATTTCAAAATCCGGATATTCTTCATGAGCTTGCCAGTGACATCCCATGCGTCCTACGAGGCCCGCAATCCAGTCCGCAGCCTGTACGGTTTGGTACAGGTGGCTTTCTACTTGAAAAGGCGGTTCAACGAGGCATCTGCGTGGTTCATTGCTATTGAACATTGCACGAGCGGCTTCTGTTACAAACTGAAGCCGCTGTTCATGCTCATCCATGATGAGGGTGAATAACGCACTGTCCTGACAATCTTCTTCGCAAAAGCTGTTGAGACGTTTGATGGCTTCGCGAAGCACAGCAAGGTAAAGGCTTTTAGGATTATGTTCTTCTATCGGAGAGGTTTTTCGAAGCCCGACATAAAATAAGTGGCCTCCCAACCGGTCAATTTTATTGAATAGCCGGTTGGTGAAATTTCTCAGTTCCCGGTATTTTTTGACATTATGTACCGTGTAAAGAGCCGATCCTTTCTTTTCCCAAGTCGCAGGATGTGCATGAGAGCGTTTAATTTCAAAATCAAGTAATCGGCATTTTTGTTGGTAGAACCAGGTACTGAAGCCGCGTATTTCGTGGGTCGGAATAATAAATCCGGCTAACCCGAAGACAGGGCTTTCTTTGTACTTTGGGTGCTTCCGAGAAAGATAAGGGCCGATGTGACCAAACTCGTCAAGATAGACATTGAAAAGCGTCATAATCTGCCCGGTCCCCCAGATACACGAAAACCCATGCACATGGCATGGGCCTCGGAAAGAGAGCATATATGTTTCCATAAATGCGTCTCGACGTTATTTGTAAGTAGTATTGACCTGATTGTCAATAATTTTGCCATCGGTCCGGGCTGTGATCAAGATAGCTTGGTGCATGAGTGAATTTTAAAAAGGGTATTGGTTTGGTCAATTTCAAACCGTAAACCCATACAAATCCCACTCAGCCCGTGTCACTTCAAGCGCCATTTGTTCATATTCGGCCCGTTTGATCGCGCCAAAGGCGGTATGCAGGCAATCGCCCAGCGCATGGCGGGCGAAGGTGGATTGGTCGAAGCGGTCGATGGCTTCAAGCCAGCTACGCGGCAGGTCGGTCGGGTTTTTGGCGACATTCATTTCATCGGTGCAGGGGGCACCGGGGTCGCTGCGGTTTTCAATGCCGTCAAGGGCGGCGGCAAGGGTGACGGCGGCAACCATATAGGGGTTGGCATCGACCCCGGCAACGCGATGTTCAAAATGGCGGGTTTTGCCGGGATGGCCCGGCACACGAATGGCGACATTGCGGTTTTCAACGCCCCAGTCATCGGAGGCGGGCGAATAAACGCTGGCGGCAAAACGCCGCCAGCTATTCATAAACGGGGCCAGAACCAGCATGGTTTCGCTTACCGTTTGGCGCAGTCCGCCAATGGCATTGCACATCAGCGGGCTGAGGCTGCCATCGGGTTGGTCCGCAAAAAGGTTGTTGCCGTTTTCATCGGCTAGCGACAAATGCAAATGCATGCCAGACCCGGGTTCGTTGCCAAAGGGTTTGGGCATAAAGCACGCCTCGACCCCAAAGCGCCGGGCACAGGTGCGGATCAGGCGTTTGGCAATGATCACGTCATCGGCAGCATGAAGCAGATCGCGGTAGCGAATGGTCAGTTCATATTGTCCCGGCCCATATTCGGAAATCAGGGTTTCCAGCGTTAAGCCCAAATGTGCGGCCCCGTCATAGATCGCATCAAACAGGGGCGACATTTCGTCAAGTTCGTCAACGGACATGGTGTTGCGCTGCCTGCTTCTGCGTTTGGTCAGCACATAGGGGGCGGGTTGATAGCGCCCGTCGGGCAGGCGTTGCGGGTCGATCAGGTAAAATTCCAGTTCAAACGCCCCCATCGGGGTGAAGCCTGCGTGCCGGGCGCGGTTGATCTGGCGCAGCAGGGCCGGGCGCGGTTCGCCTTCGACCGGGGTGTTGTCATCATGAAACATCGTAATCAGCATTTGCCCGCGGTGGGCATGGGGCAGATAGCCCAGCGTGCCAGGAATGGGCCAGCAGCGTTTATCGCCGCCCCCTTCGGTCAGCACAAGGCCAGAGGCATCGACATCTATCCCCGCCACATCCTGCCCGAATAGCGACATCGGCAAGGCCCGGCCGGTGGTAAACAGCCCTTCAAGTTCGTGGCGGCGAATGGTTTTGCCGCGACCAATGCCGTGGCAGTCGGTCAGAAACACATCAATTGCCTGAACATCGGGATGTTTTTTTAGAAATGCCAGGGCTTCGGCAAGATCGGCCCCGGTTGGCGCGCTGGTGTTCGGGGCACTATCAGTGTTTCTGTCCATAGAATTTATCCCTGAAAACGACGGAAGAAATAACGGTCCTGGGGCACACCTTCGGGCAGCGGTTCGGCAATGGTGCCCGGCACATCGATTTTTTGATCCGATGCGACAATGGCCCCCTTGATCAGGGCCGGGGGCAGGGTGCTGCCGATAAAGGAGGCGATTTTCGCGTTCAGGTCTTCATCGCCTGTACCGACATCGGAATGAACCAGCGCAACCCGGCCTTTAAATTGTTCACAGGCTTTGGGCAGGGTTTCGAAAATATCACCTAAAAACAAATGGTCATCGGCGGGGATGCATTTGGGGTGGGCGTTGATCTGGCGATCAAAGACATAGATTTCGCGATCTGGCATAATTTCGCGCAGATGGTCAAACGTGCGGCCATTGCCAAGGCCAATTTCAAGAACGATGCCTTCAAGGCCGTCAATCATGACAGCGGATGCATTCAGGCAATCGCGCTGGGCTTGCAGACGGCGGATAACACTGTTGAGACGGGACATCGTTTAATTCTCCGATCGGGGCGTTTTCATGCGGGCGGGGCCGGTATTTGGTATTGGTGCTGGTGTCGACTGTTAGGTAAACAACATGTCAAGCGGCGGTGCATCATGATCAAGGCTTGGTCTGATCGCCCCGCAACAAACAGGAACCGCTATTCCAGCGTGCCAGGGGTTTCCCCCGGCACGTCGGCATAAAAGGCAAAGCTGTTGCGAACATCATGCAAGACAGGCGCGATGTGGGTTAAGACTTTGATCATGAAGCAGATTATTCAGGCATCCGGGCCGGTGGCATCAAAGGCCGGAACCAGATCGCGGAAAGCATCCAGCCAGGTCACCAGCGCTGGGTATTTTGCCCGCCATGCGCCTTCAAAGCGGAGATCGAGATAGCCCAGCGCACAGGCCACGGCAAAATGACCAATTGTCATATCGCCCGTAAGGCTGGGCGGGGTCGCGGACAGGGCATCAAGCGCGCGGGTTACTTTTTCGGACTGATAATCGAGCCAGCCCTGATATTGTTTTTCTTCCGGGCGGATGCGTTTTTCATATACTTGCAGGATCGAGGCATCGACGATGCCATCGCCCAGCGCCTGAAGGGTCAGCGCGTCCCAGCGGGCGTCGCTTTCGGTGGGGTGCAGGGTGCGGCCATCGGCTTTGGAGTCCAGAAATTCGCAAATCACGCGCGAATCGTAATATTTGCGCCCGTCATCCAAAATCAGGACCGGAATTTTACCCAGCGGATTTTGCTGGCGCAGGGTGTCTTCCGGGTTGGTGGTATCGGCAGTTTCCACGCTTAGGGCGTTATACACACCAAGATATTTGGCCGTCATTTTGACTTTGCGACCAAAAGGCGAGGCAGCGGAGCTACGAAGAATCATCAGATGGCCTTTCTGTGCCAGAACAATGTATGTGCGCAGTGTAAGGGCAAAAGCCTGTGTGATGACAACCAAATTTTTAACGATATTTGACGCGGCTGTGATTGGGGCTATCCCCTACAAGCCGGTATTCGTTTCGGTTTCTTCCTGTCCACCCGATGGCAGAGCCGCGAGATGAAGTTCACGCAGCATACGCACGGTGGGACGCAGGGCAAAAAAGATACTGCCAACCAAAAACAGCCACGTGCCCGCTTCCATCAGGGATTTGTAAAAAAACAGGATACTGCCAATAATAAAGGCAATCGCGGCCAAAAGATCGACCCCGGCATAAATCAGTTCATAAAGGCTATAAAGGTCGCGGTGGCGTTGGGTCTGGTCAAATCGGCGGGTACGAAACAGTTTCACAAGGAGGCTCCTGTGTCGGGATGTGCATGGCAATGCAACGCGGGAGCCACCGATAGTGTTTCTTCAAACTGTTGATTTTATGGCACTTGTCGAATTAAAGAACGAAAGTGTCGATAACATCGACGCAGATATTGATCTGTTTTGTTAACGGGCGCGCGGATGAGCCCCCCGGTAAACCGCCATCAACCGTTCGCTATCGACCGAGGTATAGCGCTGGGTTGTGGACAGCGACACATGGCCCAGCAAATCCTGAATGGTGCGTAAATCGCCGCCCCCGGCCAAAAGGTGGGTGGCAAAGCTGTGGCGCATGGCGTGCGGGGTTGCGGTTTCGGGCAGGTTCAGCAAGGCGCGAATGCGGCGCATTTCGCGCTGGGCCACCTGCGCGATCAGGCGTTTGCCGCGGGCGCCTAAAAACAGGGGATCAGCACCGGTGGGCTGATAGGGGCAGGCGGCGATATAATCGTCAATCGCTTCGATCACCACGGGCAGGACGGGCACCAGGCGCTGCTTGTTGCCCTTGCCGGTAATGATCAGCGATGTGCCTTGCGGGCGTTGATCGGCATTAAGGTCAAGTGCCTCGGCAATCCGTAAACCGCAGCCATAGAGCAAAATGAACAGGGCCAGGTTGCGTTTGGCAAGCCACGGATCATCCTGAAAGGCACCGGCATTGTCAATCACGGCCAAGGCATCTTCGGGGGATAAGGGTTTGGGCACAGATTGCGGCAGGCGGGGATTGCGGATGGTGGTAATGGCGGCATTTTGCCCGCGCCCGGTGCGATCGAGAAAACGGTAAAAATTGCGCAGGGTCGAAAGTGCCCGTGCCGTCGAGGATTTTGCCATATTCAGATCGTTGCGGTGTGCCAGCCAACTGCGAAAATCGCGCGGGTTTAAGGACAACAGGGTCGCCAAAGCAGGCGCACCGCCACAATGCTGGTCGGTAAATGCCAGAAAGGCATACAGATCGACCAGATAATTGTCGGTGGTGTGGTGTGAGGCCCGCCGTTCGCTGCGCAACCATTGCAGCCAGTCATCGACGGCTTTGCGGGTATCGGCGGGCAGGGAAAGGGCGGTTAACGCACTTGCGGGGGTCAGGCCGGATTTGTCAGCCATCGACGCACCCCGAATTCAATCACGGAAGACAGGAACATGATCAGATCATTGCCCTGTGCCGGGCTGAAATATCCCGGTTCGGCCACACCGAAGGCGACCAGCCCAACCGGATCGCCATAAAACGGGGCCAGACGTACAAGGGCAGCCGAATTGACGATATCGGCCTTGGGGCCAAAAATGGCTTCGTCACCGGCATGTTCGGGCACCAGCCACACGTCATGATCTTCGCCCAGTACCTGGTCAACGGCCCCGTGGGTAAGGCGGCGGACCCGGCCACCACAGCGCGGGATCGGGTTTTCGGGATGTTCTTCAAAACAAATCGCGATGCAGTCCAGATCCAGCAGATCGGGCACCAGATCCTGCAAGGCTTCGACAAAGGTTTCAAAACCGCGCGCATTTAGCAGGGCCAGAACCGCACGATGAATGCGTTGCTGGGTTTCGAGGTTGGATTTGGAAATATTGATCAGTTCGCTGGTGGCACCGCGCAAACGATCGCTTTCGGCGCGCAGGCGTTCGACAACATATTGCTGCATGTCGGCAACGCCGGACCCGTGATGGCGTACCGGCATTTCCAGACTGTCGAGAAGTTCGTGGCGATGTTTGAAAAAATCTGGGTTGTCGGCAAGATATGTTGCGATGTCTTCGGCGCGCAAAGCAGTTTGTTCCATTGGTCCCGGCAATCTGTTGTCTCATTAAAAAACCCGGCTGCCAGAATGACGGCAACCGGGTTAAATGCTGATTAAGGGCGGCGTAAAAAACGCCATCCTTTTACAGGTCAGTGATTCGCAGGGCTAAAAAGCCTTAAAGAATCGACTGGCCGGTTTTCTGCCAATCGGCCAGGAAGGTTTCCAGGCCTTTTTCGGTCAGCGGGTGTTTGAACAACTGCCCCAGAACCTGCGGCGGGATGGTGACAACATCGGCACCCAGACGGGCCGAGTCGACAACATGCTGCGGGCCACGGGCGGATGCGACCAGCACTTCGGTTTCCCAGTTCGGGTAGTTGTTGTAAACTTCAACAATATCGGCGATCAGCTGCATGCCATCGCTGGAGATATCGTCAAGACGACCCACAAAGGGTGAAACAAAGGTTGCACCGGCTTTGGCAGCCAGAATGGCCTGACCAACCGAGAAGCACAGCGTGACGTTGGTTTTAATGCCTTCGTCGGTGAAAGTACGGCAGGCTTTAAGCCCGTCGGGTGTGAGCGGCAATTTGACGACGACATTGTCGGCAATCGCGGCCAGCTTGCGGCCTTCGGCGATCATGGTGTCATAATCGGTGGCGGCAACTTCGGCGCTGACCGGGCCGTCAATAACGTCGCAAATTTCCTTGATCAGGTCGATAAACGGGCGGCCAGCCTTGGCAACCAGCGACGGGTTGGTGGTAACGCCGTCTACCAGGCCTGATTTGGCAAGTTCGCGGATGGCGTCGATGTCGGCGGTGTCGATGAAGAACTTCATTGTAATTCCTGCTGATGAAGACCGTTGTTCGATGACGCAGATTACTGCTATTGGCTGTGGGACCGTTTCGTGCCGGGTAAAACCGGACCACAAACGGTTCGGATCACGCCAGCCTATCGTGACGGGGTTTATAATATATGTGCGCCGCAAAGGCCATAACGGGAAATCTGTTTGAACGTCGCACGGTTTCTGTGCTGCCCCCCCTGCCTTTGGCGGGGCCATATGACTATGTCGTTCCCGACGGCCTTGATCTTGAACCAGGTGATTTTGTCGAAATTCCGCTGGGACGTCAAACCCAGCGTGGTGTTGTGTGGGGCGATGCCAGGGGCGATGTCGACCCGGCCAAGCTGCGCGAGATTTATGGCGTGCTGCCTGTGCCGCCGATGGGCGCCATTGCGCGCCGTTTTATTGACTGGGTTTCGGCCTATACATTAAGTCCGCAAGGGGCTGTTTTGCGCATGGGCATGAGCGTGGTTGACGCGCTTGATGCGCCAAAACCGGTTTTTCGCTTTGGTTTGGCGCGCGGCATTACCGAGTCGGACCATAATGTGCGCATGACACCGGCGCGAAAACGCGTTCTTGGTTTTTTGCGCGATCATCCCTTTTTGGATCAGGCCGACATCCTGCGCGAAACCGGCACCGGGGTTAGTGTTCTAAAAGGGCTGGTCGATGCCGGGCTGGTCAAACGCGAACAAGTGGCCCCGCCGTCGCCGTTTAGCCCGCCAGACCTGACAATCGGGCGGCCCGATCTGTCGCCCGACCAGGAAACTGCGGCTGATTTTTTGTGTGAAAAGGTCGAAGCCAACCAGTTTTCAACGATCTTGATTGATGGTGTGACCGGGTCGGGCAAGACCGAGGTTTATTTTGAAGCCGTAAGAACAGCCTTGTCGCTGGGGCGACAGGTGATGGTGCTGTTGCCGGAAATTGCCCTGTCGGCCCAATGGTTGCGGCGTTTTTACGACCGGTTCGGTGTGGAACCCGCCCTGTGGCATTCCGAGGTGGGGCAGGCGCGACGGCGGGAAACCTGGCGGGCGGTGGCAGACGGCAGTGCGCAACTGGTTGTGGGCGCGCGATCGGCATTGTTTTTGCCCTATAAAAACCTGGGCCTGATCGTGGTCGATGAAGAACACGAACATGCCTTTAAACAGGAAGAAGGCGTTATTTATCATGCCCGGGATATGGCGGTGGCGCGTGGGCATCTGGGCGGGTTTCCTGTCATGCTGGCATCGGCAACCCCGTCGCTGGAAACCTTGGCCAATGTTGAGGCGGGCCGCTATGAACGGGTGGTTTTGGACCAGCGACACGGGGTGGCGGTTTTGCCCAGCGTCGAAATTGTCGATATCCGGGTTGATCGACCCGAAAGGCTGCGCTGGATTACCCCGACCCTGAAAAAACGGTTGCTGGAAACATTTGCCGCCGGTGAGCAGGCGATGCTGTTTTTAAACCGCCGGGGTTATGCGCCGTTAACCCTGTGTCGGGCCTGTGGCCACCGGTTTCAGTGCCCCAATTGCACGGCATGGCTGGTTGAACACCGGGCATGGGGCAAATTGCAATGCCACCATTGTGGCTATAGCGCCAAAATTCCCGATACCTGCCCGGCCTGCGGGGCAGAGGAAAAACTTGCCCCCTGTGGCCCCGGTGTCGAACGGCTTTATGAAGAAGCGATCCAGACCTTTCCCGATTTGAAAATTGAAGTCGCCACATCAGATAACATTTCCGGGCCCAAGGCCGCAGCGGCCCTGGTGGACCGCGTGCATAACCACGAAGTCGATTTGTTGATTGGGACGCAAATTCTGGCAAAGGGGTATCATTTTCCCATGCTGACGCTGGTGGGGGTGATTGATGCGGATCTGGGCCTTGCCGGGGGCGATTTGCGCGCCGCTGAACGCAGTTATCAGTTGCTGACACAGGTGGCAGGGCGCGCCGGGCGTGGCGAGCGCCCCGGGACGGTTCTGTTGCAAACAGCCGACCCCACCAACCGCGTGATCAAGGCGATTGCCGCGGGGGATCGCGATGCGTTTGATCAGGTCGAGCTGTCGGAACGGATGAAATACGGCATGCCGCCGCACGGGCGGCTGGCCGCGCTGATTGTGTCGGGCAAAAAGGAAAACGAGGTTGATGAAGCCGCATGGCGCATTGGCCGGGCGGCCCCGCGCGGCGATGGCATCGTCGTTCTCGGCCCGGCACCGGCCCCGCTTTCGTTATTGCGCGGGCGGTTTCGCCGGCGATTTTTGCTGCGCACCGATAAGTCGGTAAAGGTACAGGCGGTGATACAGGAATGGCTGGGGCGGGTTAAAACACCGGGCAGTGTGCGGGTTCAGATCGATATTGACCCTTACAGCTTTATGTAGCGGCTTGTCTTATTGCGGATAAAGCCGGTTTTGCCTTTATTGGGAATATTGTTTTGTCATGTATTTCTGTGGGCCAATATATCGTTCGATAATCGCGGCAAGGGTGCCGTCGTTCCGCATTTTGCGGATAATGTCGTCGTATTTTTGCTGAAAGATCTGTTTGCCGTCATAGGTCGATGCCTTGGACCAGACATTATAATAGGCAGCCTGACGAATGGGGGGATACAAAAAGATCAGATTGTCGGCAATGCCGTCTTGTCGCGCCTTGTAAAGCGATGTCATGTAATTAAGGGGCACGATATCAAACCTGCCATGCAGCAGCATCGGGATCAGCAGGTCGTTTTTGGCGACAGTTTCGATATCCAGCCCGCTATTCCAAAAAGCCGGGCTGTAGGAAAAACTGGCCGCCGCCCCGATATGCAAGCCTGCCAGATCGGAAAAGTTGCGAAACGAGATCCGGTTGCGATCTGCCTTGCGAATGGCGAAACGCCAATCGAGCAATAAATGGGCCTGGTCGGGATATTCCAAAAATTCTTGTCGTTCGGAAGATTGCGACAGCGACAGAACAATGTCGCTGGCCCCGTTGCGGGCGTTATAAAGCAAACGATTGCCACTGGAGACCAGCCGAAATTCAAATTCGGAAATTTGCATTTCGTCAAGAACCGCTTTCATTATATCGATATCAATGCCGCGAATGCGCGTGCCATCCTGCCATTTAAGCGGTGCCTCGCTTAACCCTTCAATGATCAGGGGGCGGGCGGATGACGGGCCGGGTAAGAATAGCACCAGCAGCCCGATCAACAGGCTGACAAACAGACGGTAGACAGCCTTGCTGTCCAGCGACATTGTGTTCTCCAATAAGTGGTTACCCCTTTTGAATAGTCTATATGAGCGAAGGTCTTCCTCAAAACACTTTACGGATACAATATGATGAAGATGAACAACGAAAATCAGGCCAGCATTTGTGCGTGGGCCGAGCAGACCTTCGGGCCGGTTGCCGATCCGGTTGCGCTGGTGGACCGGGCGATGATGGAAATGCAGGAACTGCGCGAGGCGGTTGCCCTGCGCGATCCTGGTGAAATTGGCAAGGAAAGTGCCGATGTGATGATTTTGCTGCATCGGCTGGCCGCGCAATTTGGTTTGGACCTGTATGAGGAAACCGATGCAAAGATGGCCATCAATCGCAACCGTGTGTGGCAGGCCACGGGCGATGGTACCGGATCGCACATCTGACAATATGGGGTCTGACTCCGGGAACCCGTCGGCCATCCGCGATCATTAGGATGGGACTTGGTCCGTCAGTTTAACGATGGCGGTTCGGTGGCGGGGCATTTGCTTTTTTTCGTCTCAAAAAGAATCGGATTTGCGGGATTTTCATTAACGCGTTTTCCCCTCTGGGTTGGGCATCTTGTGTGCTGGATCACAGTTGCGTTCTGGTTGATCAGGGGAGATGGCTTAATTTTGCCAGATTCTTCAAGATTCGTGGTTTTTTTAGAGCGCCCTGGCCTGAAATGCGCCATTTCCGTGGGTGCAGGCAGGCTACGCGAAGGCGCAAAACGCCGCGATTTTTCAACGATGACGGCTTTACATCGTATCTGGGGGCCAAACTCGTCACAATTGCGGTGGCGCGGGGGTTGCTCCTTACTGGGACATGTGCTACCAAACGCTCGCTTCCCGAAGGGCCGTCTCTTCGGGGGATCATTTTTTTATATGTATCCGAGTCGTTCTCATAACCAGAATTGAGGGCTTTCACCGGTGTCCCAAAATACTGCCGCGACCGGGCTGCAAGGACGTTATGCTACTGCACTGTTTGAGTTGGCCTCTTCGGCTGACCAGCTTGATGCGGTTAAAGGCGATCTTGAATTGCTCGACCAGGCCATCGTCGAAAGCGATGATCTGCGTAATGTGCTCCGTAGTCCCGTGATTTCCCGGGACGTGCAGGCCAAAGCTATGGCAGCCATTCTTGATAGGCTCGGGGTTTCCGAGTTGACCAAGAAAACGGTTGGCCTTCTGTGTCAGAAACGGCGCCTGTTCGTCCTGCCGGGCGTAATCAAAGCCTACCTTTCCATGCTCTCCGCGCATCGTGGGGAAGTAACCGCACAGGTGACTTCTGCTACCGCGTTGAAGGACGAGCAGATCGAAGCCGTAACCGGCGCTCTTAAGGAAGTAGTCGGTGCCACTGTCAAGGTGGACCTGAATGTCGATCCGGCGGTTCTTGGCGGCCTTGTCGTCAAGGTCGGTTCCCGGGTTTTTGATGCCTCGCTTCGTACCAAATTGCAGAAGCTCGAGCTCGCTATGAAAGGGGTTGCGTGATGGAAATCCGCGCTGCGGAGATCTCCGCTATTCTCAAGGATCAGATTGCCAATTTTGGCGCTGAAGCCGAAGTGGCCGAAGTCGGTCAGGTTCTTTCTGTTGGTGACGGTATTGCCCGTGTTCATGGCCTTGACAATGTTCAGGCCGGTGAACTGGTAGACTTCCCCGGCGGGATTAAGGGCATGGCCCTGAACCTTGAAGAAGACAATGTCGGTATCGTTATTTTCGGTTCTGACCGTACGATTAAAGAAGGCGACCTGGTCAAACGGACGGGTTCCATCGTTGACGTGCCGGTTGGCAAGGAAATGCTGGGCCGCGTCGTTGACGCGTTGGGCAATCCGATTGACGGCAAAGGCGAAATCAAAACGACCCAGCGTCGTCTTGCTGACGTCAAGGCGCCGGGCATTATCCCGCGTAAATCGGTTCACGAACCTGTTCAGACCGGCATCAAGTCAATTGACTCGCTGATCCCGATCGGGCGTGGCCAGCGCGAGCTGATCATTGGTGACCGTCAGACCGGTAAAACCGCGATCATCATCGACACTATTTTGAACCAGAAGCCGGTCAATGATGCCGCTGCTTCAGACAGCGACAAGATGTTCTGCATCTATGTTGCTATCGGTCAGAAACGTTCGACCGTTGCGCAGGTTGTCAAGGTTCTTGAAGAACGCGGTGCGATGGAAAACACCATCATTGTTGCCGCGACCGCTTCTGATCCGGCACCGATGCAGTTCCTGGCACCGTTTGTTGCCTGTGCCATGGGCGAATATTTCCGCGACAACGGCATGCATGCCACCATTTTTTATGACGATTTGACCAAACAGGCTGTTGCCTATCGTCAGATGTCCTTGCTGCTTCGTCGTCCGCCGGGACGTGAAGCATTCCCGGGCGACGTTTTCTATCTGCATTCCCGTTTGCTGGAACGTGCAGCGAAAATGAATGACGAAAACGGTGCGGGTTCTCTGACCGCTTTGCCGGTTATTGAAACCCAGGGCAACGACGTGTCGGCCTTTATTCCGACCAACGTTATCTCGATCACCGATGGTCAGATCTTCCTTGAAACCGACCTGTTCTACAAGGGCGTTCGCCCGGCTGTGAACGTTGGTTTGTCGGTTTCGCGTGTGGGGTCGTCAGCCCAGATCAAGGCAATGAAACAGGTTGCCGGTTCGATCAAGCTGGAACTTGCCCAGTATCGTGAAATGGAATCCTTTGCCCAGTTTGCATCGGATCTTGATCCGGCCACCCAGAAACTTCTGGCACGTGGTGCACGTCTGACCGAACTTCTCAAGCAGCCGCAATATTCGCCGCTGAAGGTTGAAGAACAGGTTGTCGTGATCTATGCCGGTGTTAAGGGCTATCTTGACGGCATCGCCATCTCGAAAATCCGCGCTTTTGAAGAACAGTTCCTCTCGGATATCGGTTCGTCTGGCGCAGATATTCTCGATGCGATCCGCACCGAGAAGGTTCTGTCGGCTGATACCGAAGCAAAACTGAAAGCGTTCCTCGACAAGTTCGCGAAAACCTTCGCGTAAAAGTCTGAACTTTAGGCGAAGGAGGAAACGCAATGGCTAGTTTGAAGGACTTGCGCTCGCGCATTGCCAGCGTCAAATCGACGAAGAAAATTACTTCGGCGATGAAGATGGTGGCCGCGTCCAAGCTCCGTCGCTCGCAGGATGCTGCCGAAGCAGCCCGTCCCTATGCAGATCGCATGGGGACGATGCTGGGTCGGCTTGCTGCTGCGGTTGGCAGCTCGCAAGGAGCGCCGAAACTGATGGCCGGGACCGGTAAAAACAACGTGCATCTGCTTGTTGTTTTTACCGCAGATCGCGGTTTGTGTGGTGGTTTCAACGCTTCTATTGTCAAGGCGTCGCGCAACAAGATCCGTGCGCTGAAAGCCGAAGGCAAGACAGTCAAAATCATCTGTGTTGGTCGCAAGGGGGCAGATGCCCTCAAGCGTGAACACGGGGATGCGATTGTTGCGCGCTATACCGGTGTCGAAGGCAAGAGGGGGATTAACTTCTCCGAGGCAACGTCGGTAGCTGACAAAATTCTGGAGCTGTTCGAAGCAGGTGATTTCGACGTTTGCACGGTGTTTTACAACAAATTCGTGTCGGCGATTTCACAGATTGTTACCGAACAGCAACTGGTTCCCTTCGCGGCGGAAGCTGTGCAAGATGAACCGGAAGCTGCTGGAACGGGTGCTTCTGCGGTTTACGAATATGAACCGTCTGAAGAAGCCATTCTGGCAGATTTGCTGCCGCGTAATGTCGGCGTCCAGATTTTCGGGGCGATGCTGGAAAGCAGTGCTTCCGAGCACGGTGCGCGAATGTCCGCTATGGATAACGCAACCCGCAATGCCGGCGACATGATCGACCGACTGAGCATTCAGTACAACCGCTCACGTCAGGCGCAGATCACCAACGAACTGATTGAAATCATTTCCGGCGCCGAGGCTTTGTAAGCGGGTCGCAGGAACTAACGGATAGATTTGTCCGAGCAGGAGACAATACCTATGGCGAACAAGAAGGCGGGGAAAATTTCCCAGGTAATGGGCGCCGTCGTCGACGTTAAATTCGACGGCGAACTGCCGCCCATTCTGAACGCGCTGACAGTTGACAACAACGGGCAGCGTCTGGTTCTCGAAGTTGCACAGCATCTCGGTGAAAGTGCTGTCCGTACGATTGCTATGGACACCACCGAAGGTCTGCGTCGTGGTCAGGAAGTCATCGATACCGGTGATGCGATCCTGGTTCCGGTCGGACCGGAAACCCTTGGCCGTATCCTTAACGTCATCGGCGAGCCGGTTGACGAACGGGGACCGGTCAATGCCAAGATGAAATTGCCGATTCACCGCGAAGCACCGTCTTTCGTGGATCAGTCGACCGAAACCGAAATCCTTGTTACGGGTATCAAGGTCATCGACCTGATCGCACCGTATACCAAGGGTGGTAAAATTGGTCTGTTCGGTGGTGCGGGCGTGGGTAAAACCGTTCTCATTATGGAATTGATCAACAACGTGGCCAAAGGCCACGGTGGTTATTCGGTTTTTGCCGGTGTGGGTGAACGTACCCGTGAAGGCAACGATTTGTATCACGAAATGATGGACTCGGGCGTTATCAACCTTGAGGGAACATCAAAGGCCGCACTTGTGTACGGTCAGATGAACGAGCCCCCCGGAGCCCGTGCCCGTGTTGCCTTGACCGGTCTGACCCTCGCGGAATATTTCCGTGATGAAGAAGGCCAGGACGTGCTGTTCTTCGTCGATAATATTTTCCGTTTCACCCAGGCGGGTTCGGAAGTGTCGGCACTGCTTGGTCGTATTCCGTCAGCTGTGGGCTATCAGCCGACACTGGCGACCGACATGGGCGCGCTTCAGGAACGTATTACCTCGACCAAAAAAGGGTCTATTACCTCGGTCCAGGCCATTTACGTTCCTGCCGATGACTTGACGGACCCGGCACCGGCAACCTCGTTTGCTCACCTTGATGCGACCACGACCCTGAACCGTCAGATTGCCGAGCTTGGCATCTATCCGGCAGTGGACCCGCTGGACTCGACCTCGCGTGCGCTTGATCCGAGTGTCGTTGGTGACTTGCACTATAAAACGGCCCGTGAAGTGCAGCGTGTTTTGCAGACCTATAAAGGTCTTCAGGACATTATCGCAATTCTCGGCATGGACGAACTGTCGGAAGAAGACAAACTGGTCGTGGCCCGTGCCCGTAAGATCCAGCGTTTCCTTTCCCAGCCGTTCCACGTTGCAGAAGTGTTTACCGGTACGCCGGGCGTGTTCGTTCAGCTTGAAGACACCCTCAAGGCATTCGCCGCTATCTGCGAAGGTGAATATGACCACATGCCTGAACAGGCATTCTATATGGTCGGCACCATCGAAGAAGCTATCGAAAAAGCCAAGAAGATGGCCGAAGCTGCCTAAGGCAGTTTCGGTCCCCCTCCGGGTAAGGAGCGAGGACTGTCATGACTGATACGACTGTACTGGAACTGGTTTCGCCGTCTGCCCTGCTCAAATCCGAGCCGGTCGAGATGGTTGTTGTTCCGGGCACGGACGGGAACTTTGGTGTGCTGCCCAAGCACTCACCGCTGATCTCGACCATCCGTCCGGGCGTCATTGACATCTATAAAGGTGGCACGGTTTCGGAACGCATTTTTGTTGCAGGTGGTGTTGCCGAGGTTAACCCCGAGCGTTGCACCATTCTGGCCGAAGAAGCGATTTCTGTTGCCGACATCAAGGCCGATGTCGCACAAGCCCGTCTGGAAGCTGCCAAGGTTGCGTTTGATGCCGCAAAAACGACCCACGAAAAGGCAAATGCCGAACGTGAAGTCCAGGTTGCTGCTGCACAGATTGATGCTTTGACCAACTGATCTGACAGAAATGTCACGATAAAAGGGCCGCTATCCCATTCGGATAGCGGCCCTTTTTGTTGTCCTGTCGCAGGGCATGGTCAGCGCGTGTCGTAATGATGAATATCGCGTGTTTTACGGTCTGCTCATGTCACTTTATCTGGCGTCAAAATCGTCAGGGGCGCTGTGTTTCGACGCGGTCGGCAGAAAATGCGATGTCCTTTTGGGCCTCCAGGCTACGAAGGCGTTCGTGCAAGGCCGCGTGGATCGCATGATAGGCCGTGCTGCCCAGTGTCACACGAAGCGGGGCAGGTGTTACATCTACGGAATTAACCATCGCCCGTGCTGTATTCACGGCATCGCCCTTGATGGCGAAATTACCATTGGCTATCGCTTCGCGAACCTGATGGGCTGGTGTTCCCTTATAGGCATCTAACGGGGGTGGGCTGATAAGGCCATCTCCAAAGCCGGTTTGGGTGGGGCCGGGTTCTATGATGGTAAAGTCGATGCCAAAACCTGAAACCTCCTGCCGGACGGCTTCGACAAAGCCTTCAATTCCCCATTTGGTGGTATGATACAGGCTGAAATTAGGATAGGCGATTTGTCCGCCTTCGGATGATACCTGTAAAATACGACCGTGTTTTTGCGCACGCAAATGCGGCAGGGCAGCGCGAATCACCTGGATTGACCCGATAATGTTGGTGTTAATCTGATGAACGATTTGATCATCGCCAAGTTCCTCGGCAGCACCAAACAGGCCGTAACCGGCATTGTTTACGATGACGTCAATTGTTGGATACCGGGCAAATGCCTGGTTAATCACGTCACGGATTTGTGCCGTATCGGTGACATCAAGCTGCATCACATATAACCGATCCCCATATTGGGCGAGAAGGTCGGTCAGAATGCCGGGTTTACGTACTGTTGCAATGACTGTGTCGCCACGGGCGAGCAGGATTTTGGTCATTTCCAGACCAAGACCGGAAGACGTGCCGGTGATAAACCATGTGCGGGTCATACATACCTCGTTGGTTGGAGAAGATATGCATGACTATAGATTTTTAGATTATTGGGTCTATGCTGCCTAATTGGCATGACTTGATGGTAAATACCCATGAATTATACCCCCAGCCTTAACGATCTGAAGGCGTTTGCCTGTATTGCGGGATGGCAGAGTTTTCGCAAAGCAGCCGACGAACTGGGGTTGGCCCCATCTACGTTAAGTCATGTTATCCGTACCCTGGAGGAAAATATGGGGGTGCGTCTGTTTCATCGCACGACCCGCAGTGTCGCGCTGACCGAGGCGGGCGAAAAACTGTTGTCCCGGTTGCAACCGGTATTGCGCGATCTTGATTTTGCGCTTGAAGAAGTAAATCATTTTCGGGATCGGCCTAGCGGCATGCTGCGGATCAATACCAGTGATATTGCTGTTGCGATGTTGCTGGATTTGGTTGTGCCGGACTTTTTGGCGCAATATCCCGATATGTCGTTGGATCTGGTAACGGACGGGCGGCTGGTGGATATTGTCGCCGAAGGTTTTGACGCCGGTATCCGGTTAGGCGAGGCCATTCCGCAAGATATGATTGCGGTGCGATTTGGCGGACAAACCCGGTTTGTTGCCGTCGCAGCACCGTCTTATTTTAACAATCGATCTTTGCCGCACATACCGGACGATCTGAAATTCCATCACTGCATTCGGTATCGTTTGCCCAGTGGCAAGCCCTATCATTGGGAATTCGCCCGTCATGGGCAGGAATTACATATTGATGTTCCAGGCAGTTTAACGCTGGATCATCCTGTTTTGATGGTAAAGGCGGCCATGGCCGGGCTTGGCATTGCGTATGTGCCGCAAAAAGTTGCCGAAGACGCGCTGGCAAACGGGAGCCTGATAACCGTACTTGATGACTGGTGCCCGCCAATTGCCGGTTTGTATTTATATTATCCCGGTCATCGGCATGTACCCTCCGGATTGCGGGCATTTATTGATGTAATGAAAGCAAGTACACGCGGAAAAAGCTGAAAAGCACAGCCGTTACAGGTGCCGGGCATGCCAAAATAAGGGATGCAAAGCCACAAACGCAGGGAAATATGCGTTAGTGTGACGGCGTTAAGGCTGTATCAAGCCAGAAAGTTTCGATCATTTTCATCAGATCGATAAATTCAACCACATCAACCGGTTTGCGCAAATAGCAGTTGGCACCGGCGGCATAACATAGATCAACATCGCGTTCGGCCCCCGATGTTGTCAGAACAATAACCGGGATGCTGGCCGATGCCGGGTCACTGCGAATATCGCGCAGCATCTCGCGGCCGTCCTTGCGGGGCATGTTCAAATCCAGCAATATCAGCTTTGGCCGTGGTGCGTTGCGGTACTGCCCGTCTTTCTGCAGGAATTGCAGGGCCGTAATGCCGTCTTTAACATGGTGGAGGCTTACCGGGCGGGAAAATTCCTTTAAGGCTTCTTCCACAAGCCTTGCATCGCCGGGATTATCTTCAATCAGCAATAAATGGCTGGGCGTCTTCACCGCTGACATTTCCACCAAGCTCCATTATTCTTATGAACAGGGATAATACCCCGGTTAGCTAGCACTGTACTAGACTGGATTATAGCATTGCCGGATATTTATAGATGAGTAGTTTTTGATTGTCGTTCGCAATTTGATCTTTTGCGGATAAAAAATGACATTTTTTCGGCTTTGCCACTTAAAACAGCCTGCCAAAACAGGACCAATCGCGATTTTTTTCAGGGATCGATTCTTAACCTGCAAGACGGCCTTTGTGCAACTGCACATTTCAAAACAGCAAAGTCCGAGTCGCGTCATAGGGGTATGACGCGACGACGGATGATCAACTTTGGTTATTGATTTTAATTGGTTGCAATGCCTGATTGTGCGGCGATGATGGCCAACTGGTCGAGGGCTTTGGCATCGTCCTTAAGGGCAATTTGTGCCTGCTGGTAGCTTTCCTGTGCCTTGTCTTGCATCCCCATGACCATATAGGCACGCATCAGGCGGGCCCAGCCATCGGGGTCTTGCGGGTTTTCTTCCAGCTTTGATGCCAGCCGCCCGACCATGCCTTCAATCATTTGTCGACGTTCTTCAGGCGACATGTCGGCGGCGGCTTTCATATCTTGCTGGCTGGGGCCGCCATTGCCGGCAATGGCGGGGCGATTGGCAATATTGGCCGATTTCAGGCGGCCGGTAATATCAATGCCTTCGGCCTGGGCTGCTTGCTGAATTTGGCGAACCACCATCGGCACCCACGAGGCATCGGCGGGGGCCGCGTTGACCAGCGATATCCAGCGTTCGACGGCGGCATCGGCATGGCCTTGCTGCAAATCGGCAACGCCAAGATAAAATCCGATGCGCGGGTTGTCATTGCCAGATTTGGCGGCTTCTTCCAGTGCGCCGCGTGCCGGGGCGGTGACTTGCCCGTCGTTGGCACGAATGATGGCTTCGGCATACATTGCCAGATAGGCACCGTCCCGGTTGGAAAGTTTAACCGCCTCAAGAAAGGCCGTTTGTGCTTCTTGCGGGCGGTTCAATGCCATCAGGCTGGTGCCCAGCAATTCCCAGTTTGAAAGGTTGCCTGGGTTCTGGATCAGTTTTTGCGACAGATCGGCGACTGCATTTCTAAGCGCACGGTCACGATCCTGATTGTGGTTTTGAGCATTGCGTGCGGCCATGATTTCATCGGCACGCTGGGCGAAAGGCCGGTCCGGCAGTGCCGGGTGACCAATATCAAGATACAGTCCCAAGCCGCTAATCAGGCCGATCAGGATCAGCGCCACCGCGACAGGGCGGGCAAAGGCGCCTGGCGTTTTCCCAACACGGCTGGCAGCGCGTGCCTGAATGCGCTGGTCGGTCGCCAGAATGCGGCGCTGGACTTCAATTTTTGCGGCATCGGCCTGTTCAGCGCTTAAAATGCCGCGGTCAATGTCGCGGGTGATTTCGCTTAGCTGGTCGCGATAGACAGTCAGGTCGCGTTGGAGTTCATCCTCGTCGACGAGTTCGGCATTGTGCGCCGCAGCCGACTTTTCGAGGTCCGCGGTGCTTTGGGCATCGCCATCGCCCTGTTGGGCGGGCGGGCGTTTGCCACCTGTTATCACAGGCCAAAGAACATACCCGGCAACAGCAACGGTAACGAGGGCAAAAACAATCCAGACAGTCATGAGTAGGGGGTATCCTGTTTTCGTTTTTGCCGTTTATTCGGCCGGTTGGGCCGCATGGGCGGATTTTTTAGCCTTGCGCGACGGGGTCGGTGCGCCAACCCGGTAACGCCGGTCAGAGAGGGACATCAGCCCGCCAAAGACCATCACCAGCCCGCCTGCCCACATCCACGGGATCATCGGTTTGATGTAAAACCGGGTGACCCAGTTGTTGTTTTCATCGGGATCGCCCAAAACAGCATAGACATCGCCGGTAAAGGACGACTTGATGGCGGCTTCGGTCGTGGGGCGGCCTTCGACGGTGTAAATGCGTTTTTCCGGTGCCAGAATGGTTGTTTTATCGCCCGGATGCTGAACCGTGATATGGGCCTGCCGGGCCATGTAGTTCGGCCCCTGAATTTCCTTGATGTCGTTTAAGGTGAAATTATAGCTTCCGACCTTGACACTATCGCCAATTGCCATCGACTGAACGGATTCAGTGGTCCAGGCTTGCGAACCGGTGATCCCGGCAATGACAATGGCAACCCCGGCATGGGCCAGCATCATGCCATGTGCGGAGCGGGGCAAATTGCGCATACGGCGAAAACTGTTGCCCAACGGTTCGCGAAACAGTTTGAACCGCCCGGCCCATTCCAGAATGGAGCCGACAAACAGCCACACCGCCAGCCCCATGCCAAACAGGGCAAAGGCCGGACCACCCGAAAGCCAGTAAGTCACCAGAACTGTCACCACAACAATGGCGATGGCCAGTTTCAGTTTGCCAATTGCAACAAACAGATCGGCGCGTTTCCAGGGTAAAAACGGGCCGATGGCCATGGCAATGATCAGCGGTGTCATGATCGGGACAAAGGTGGCGTCAAAAAACGGTGCCCCAACCGAAATTTTTTCTCCGGTCAGGGTTTCTAAAAACAGCGGATAAAGGGTGCCTAAAAACACCATTGCCGCCGCGATTGACAGCAACACATTGTTGAAAATCAATGCCCCTTCGCGCGAAATGGGCTGAAACAGTCCGCCGCCTTTTAGCGTGGGGGCACGCCAGGCATATAGCGCAAACGAGCCGCCAACCGACAGAGCCAGCAAAACCAGAATGAAAATGCCGCGTGTCGGGTCGGTCGCGAAGGCGTGAACCGATGTCAAAGCCCCGGAGCGAACCAGAAACGTGCCGAGCAGGGAAAACGAAAAGGCGATAATGGCCAGAAAGATGGTCCAGCTTTTAAGGGCATCGCGTTTTTCAACCACAATGGCCGAATGCAGCAGGGCGGTACCGGCCAGCCACGGCATGAAAGACGCGTTTTCAACCGGGTCCCAGAACCACCAGCCGCCCCAGCCCAGTTCGTAATAGGACCACCACGAGCCAAGCCCGATGCCTGCGGTGAGAAAGACCCAGGCGGCCAGCGTCCACGGGCGGACCCAGCGCGCCCATGCCGGGTCAACCCGGCCTTCGATCAGGGCGGCAATGGCAAAGGCAAAAGCCACGGAAAAACCGACATATCCGAGATAAAGGAAGGGCGGGTGAATGGCGATGCCCGGGTCCTGCAATAACGGGTTCATGCCCTGACCGTTGAGCGGCGGGTTGGCGATGCGCTCAAACGGGTTTGAGGTCAGCAGGATGAATAAAAGGAAACCAACCGCAATCAGCCCCATAACGCCGACCACCCGGGCCAGCAGGCTGGGGGGCAAATTGCGGCCAAAGGCCGAAACCGCCGCACCAAACAGTGTCAGGATCAAGACCCATAACAGCATCGATCCTTCGTGGTTGGCCCATACACCGGTAATTTTATAAATCAGCGGTTTGGCGGTGTGGCTGTTTTCCACAACATTTAAAACCGAAAAATCGGACGTGACATAGGCATATGTCAGCGCACCAAAGGAAAAGGCAACCAGCACAAAGGTCGCAATCGCCGTGCGCGGGGCAACACGCAGCAGCGCACTGTCGTTGCGCGCGGCGGCAAGAAACGGCACAGTGGATTGGGCAAACGCCATCGCGAGCGCCAATACGAGGGCATAGTGTCCGAGTTCAACGATCATGGGGGCTTGCCAATCCTTTATATTCAGGTTCGAGCCGGTATAATGTGCGATGCAAAGTTTGGAAACCTTGCGGAATATCAAATTTGCGCTATTTGCACGGGCACATTAAATAGAATTATTATATACACCCTGCTCAAGCGTACAGTTAGCCATACCGAAGGGTCGTGAAATGAATCAATGTCCTGTGATCGACATTGCACAGCGAGAAATGTGGGCCCGTCGTGCGACGACGGCTTCCATTATCATTGCTGCGACCCTGATTGCCCTTAAGGCCATCGGATGGTTCATGACGGACTCGGTCAGCCTTCTGTCTTCGATGATTGATAGCATGCTTGACATCGGTACGTCCGTGATCAATTTCATGGCCGTGCGCAGTGCGTGGCGCCCTGCCGACCATGATCATCGTTTTGGGCATGGCAAGGCCGAACCGCTGGCCGGGTTGTTTCAGTCGGCCTTTATGCTGGGGGCGGCCATTCTGGTTCTCGCCGAGGCATCCTCGCGCTTGGTAAACCCGCAGCCGATGCGCCTGGCCAATGAAGCGATCTATATCATGATCGTATCGCTGGTAATGACGGTGGGGCTGGTGTTGCTGCAACGCAAGGCCATGCGCATGTCAGGATCGATGGCGGTAGAAGCCGACTCGCTGCATTACAGTTCCGATATTCTGGCCAATGCCGCGGTCATTATCGCCCTGTTGCTGGTCGGATCGGGCTTTTTGTGGGCCGATCCGCTTATTGGCGGCATTGTTGCGATTTTCCTGCTCTATTCCGCCGCCAAGGTTGGGCGCGAAGCCGTTGCCGTACTTATGGACCGGGAATTGCCCGAACCAGACAGCCAGCGCATTATTGAACTGACCATGAAACACAAATCCGTGATCGGCATTCACCGCTTGCGCACCCGGTCATCGGGCGTGCATCGTTTTGCCGAAATTGAACTGATCATGGATGGTGGCATGTTGATGCGCGAAGCCCACACCATTTGCCATCAGGTGATGGACAGCATTCGCGGCGAATATCCCGACCTTGATATTACCATCCACCCCGAACCGCCTGAAGATATCCATCTCGATGAATTTAGCGGTTATACCGAAGACCCCGAATTTTGGCATGCCGCGCGGGCGCGCAAGGTGGGGCTGGATGATATTCCCGCGTCTAACAGCGAGCTTGCCACCGGGCGATAAGTTGTTCGTGTTCGGACTTCAACCCTCAAGATCGTGATCAGAAAAAAAGCAGGGGGCCGCAAAAGCAGCCCCCTTTGGTGTTTTAATGCGGTCGCGAAAGGAGAGGATTACAGAACCGTCAACATGCTGGCGACCAGCGGATGACGGACGATATCCTTGTCGCGCAGTTGAACGCAGGCAATGTCTTCGACATGTTGCAGGCGATCCGCCATTTCCGAAAGCCCGGATAATTCCGGCAAAAGGTCGGTCTGGTCGGGGTCGCCGGTCAGGATCATGGTGGAATTCCAGCCCAGACGGGTGACCAGCATTTTAAGCTGGCCATAGGTGCAGTTTTGCGCTTCGTCAATCACAACAAAGGCGTTGTTGAGAGTACGGCCACGCATATAACCGATCGGGGCAATTTCGATGGTGCCGTCTGATAGATAAGTCCGCAGGCGTTTATTGCCCAGCCGGTCGTTTAGGGCATCATATAGCGGGCGAAGGTAGGGGGCCATTTTGGCTTCGACATCACCGGGCAGAAAACCGATATTTTCCCCCGCTTCAACAGCGGGGCGGGCCAGAACAATGCGGCCCACATCGCCGGCATCAAGCGCCTCGACCGCCTTGGAAACAGCGATATAGGTTTTGCCGGTTCCTGCCGGGCCAAGTGCCAGAACCAGGTTGAAATCGTCAATGGCTTGCATCAGGGCCGCCTGATTTTCGCTTTTGGGTCGAATATGGCGGCGGAAACTTTGATCGCGATGTGTTGGTGGCACGGTCTGGCCCTGCTCTGCCAAGGGGTCCCAGGTTGATTTGTTCTCGTCGAACAGTTCGTGGATGTTGCCATCTGACTGCTGCGGATGGCTCCGACGGCGTGCTGCGCGCTTACCCATGATGATCACCTCGCGATTTGAAGTCGCAACCATCCGAAACACATGAAATTTCAGCGGCTTTCGACTTACATTGTGCAAAAAAGCAAAACGCGCCATTCCAGTGTTGGAAAGGCGCGCGAACATTCTTCATCTTGTAAATAAGAGGACGGCTAGGAAGTGTGCCGGACCCAAATGCATTTCGCATCTGCGATCCGGGGGGAGAAAAGATACGATGTGAGACGCTGATTTGCGGCACTCGTTTGTCCCCTTTTAAGTTCGGTTCATGACCGAACATCAGAATCCTACGCCTGCTAATCCGCACTTGTCACCCTTTTTTGCATTGTTAAATTTGAATGAATTCGCAAACGCCTTGTTTTCAAATGTTTATCTTGCAACTGCGAACAAAAAAATTGCTTCACTGCGACACAAACGGCGCAGTTCGCGGCGAAAGGGATGAATTTTGTCGCATTTGATTGATGCCGGTTGCCGTATCGTTTCGCGCGTTATGTTGTTCGGTGGCCTTTTTTGGCTTGAACCGCCCGCTTCATGCCCGATATGACGATTTCATTGTGGTATCATGGCTAAAAATCAGTACAGTGCGCCGCAATTGAATGTCTCAGGATTATTGGAACCACCATGTCGTCGATCGACCATCAGGTCTCGCGCCGCCGGACCTTTGCCATCATCTCGCACCCCGATGCGGGTAAAACCACGCTAACGGAAAAACTGTTGCTGTTTGGCGGTGCTATTCAGATGGCCGGTGCTGTCAAGGCAAAGAAAGAACAGCGCGGGGCGCGTTCGGACTTTATGAAAATCGAACAGGACCGTGGTATTTCGGTATCTTCGGCGGTGATGACGTTCGAGTTTGAAGATAATATCTTCAACCTGCTTGATACGCCGGGCCACGAAGATTTTTCCGAAGATACCTACCGGGTTCTGACCGCGGTTGACAGTGCGGTGATGGTGATTGACGCCGCGAAGGGCATTGAAGCCCAGACGCGCAAGCTGTTTGAAGTGTGCCGCCTGCGCGATGTGCCGATTACGACATTCGTTAACAAGCTGGACCGTGAAACCCGCGATTTCTTTGAACTGATGGACCAGATCGAACAGGATCTGGCGCTGGATGTCACCCCGGTGACCTGGCCGATTGGCTCGGGTCGTGATTTTCGCGGCTGTTATGATCTGGTCAATGATCAGGTTCTGTTCATGGAAAAGGGCGGCAACGTCGTTAAGGAAGCGATCCAGATTAAAGGTCTGCATGACCCGAAACTGGACGAACTGGTGCCGGATTATCTGGTTGCGCAATTGCGCGAGGATGTGGAAATGGTGCGCGAAATGTGCCCGCCATTTGATGTCGAATCGTACCGCGAAGGCCATTTGACGCCGGTATTTTTTGGTTCTGCCATTAACAATTTCGGCGTGCGGGAATTGTTGCGTGGCATTGCCGAAAATGCCCCCACCCCGCGCCCGCAAGAAGCCGCCACCCGCACGGTCAATGCCGACGAAACCAAGGTTTCGGGCTTTGTGTTTAAAGTACAGGCCAATATTGACCCCAACCACCGCGACCGCATTGCCTTTATCCGTCTGTGTTCGGGGCATTTCAAACGCGGCATGAAATTAAAACATGTGCGTGCGGGCAAACAAATGGCCGTGCATAACCCGATGCTGTTTTTTGCCAATGAACGCGACATTGCCGAGGAAGCCTGGCCGGGCGACATTATTGGCATTCCCAACCATGGCACCTTGCGGATCGGCGATACCCTGACCGAAGGTGAAGATCTGCGCTTCCGGGGTGTTCCGGCCTTCGCGCCTGAATTGCTGCAAAAAGTGCGTTTGGATGACCCGTTAAAAGGCAAACATCTGCAACGTGCACTGGAACAGCTGGCCGAAGAAGGCGCCTCACAGGTGTTTAAACCCATGATGGGGGCCGACTGGATCGTCGGTGTGGTCGGTCAGCTTCAGTTTGAAGTGCTTAAAGAACGCATTTCAGCGGAATATGGCATTAAGGTTCATTTCGAACCAACACCGGCCTATGCCGCGCGCTGGGTGATGTGCGATGACCCGCTGGAATTAAAAAAGTTCCGCGATACCAACCAGTCCGCCCTGTTTGAAGACCATGACAAAACCCTGGTTTTCATTGCCCGCAATGCCTGGCATCTGGAAACAGCCCAGCGTGACTGGCCAAACTGCCGGTTCGAAGCCACGCGTGAGCAAAATATGGTTGCGGCGTAAGCAGCCACAACCAGAGCAGACGACGTTCTGTTGAGGTTACAGGAAAAAAAGCCGACAGTTGATCAAAACTGTCGGCTTTTGTGTCGCAGTGATCGCGACACAAAACGGAACCTTCAGGGTTGAGCTTCAGGCTCCGATAAAATAACGGCCAAAGGCGACCAGCCCCATACCCGCGATCATGGCGGCAAACAGGTTGCGGGTGGCGACCATGGCGATCAATGTGGCCGCAGCGCCGACCATGCCAATCGCCCCGGCCGACAGCGCACTTGGCACCCAGACCGAAATTAAAACCGCACCGGGCAATCGTTCAAGCACATGGGCCCAGCGCCCGGTTTGTGGCAAACGGTCTGCCATTAAAAGCCCGCCCAACCGCATGCCATAGGTGACAACGGCCATGCCCAGAATGGTCAGGATCGCTTCGGGGGTGAGGATCATGAAATCGGCCACGGGTTATTCTCCTGCATGCGGTGCATATTGGCTGTCGGCGGGTGGAGTTGCGGTGTTGCGAGGGGCGGTGTCGCCGCCGGGCCAGGTCAGGGCGGAAACCGCAACACCGGCCCCCGCACCAGCCAGAATCGACCATGTGCCGGGTAACAGGTAGTGGCCGACAATCGACCCCGTGGCCGCGGCGAGCCAGGGCAGCAGGTCGGCCCGGCCTTTCCACATGCCCACCGTGAGTGCGGCAAAGATGGCGGTAAAGGCAAAATCAAGCGCATAAACATTGGGATCGGGAATGCCCCCTGCCAGTAAATAACCCAGTGTATTGCCCGTGCCCCAAACAACCGCAAGAAAAAGGCCGCCACCTAACAGAAAGCCCGGTATCGGTGTTTCCTTTTGCGCCATGGTCATGGCCCAGTTTTCATCGGCGACCATGTGCATGGCGCAGATTTTAACCCATAACGGGCGACCGCGAAAAACCGGCCGCAGTGACGCCCCAATCAGCACATAACGCAGATTGATAATGACGGTGGCGACAATGATGGTCAGCGCGGGAATGGTTTCGCGCCACAAATCAACCGACACAAACTGGGCCGACCCGGCAAAAACCGTGAGGCTCATGAATAAAAGTTCACCAAGGCTCAGCCCGCGCTGGGTGGCAAGAACACCGAGAACCGCACCAAAAATAAAGGTACTGGGCAACAGCGGCAAACAGGCAAGGGCACCTCGCCGCAGGGCGCTTGCGGTAAAATGCGAAGCAGACGACATGACGTTTTCCCAATATTTATGCAAAGGCATTTTTAATTGGGATTAATTATGCGCGCTTGGACCCGTTCCAATATTGGATGAAATTGCGGTTATCGCATATTGGCAATAAAAATGCCGGGGCTGACCCCCCACATGGTTTTAAAATGCCGGTTTAAATGGCTTTGATCGGAAAAACCGGTGGCGGCTGCCGTTTCGGCAATGCTGTGGCCGTCAAACAGCATCCGTTTGGCGCGGCGCAGGCGCATATGGTTCAGATAGGTATGCGGGGGCAGGCCTGTGGCGTGGCTAAAAACGCGCAACAGGTGAAACCGGCTTAACCCGGTCAGGGCGGCGAGCGTTTCCAGCGAAATGTTTTCATCCTGATGCGCCATCATATAGTCGATCACCTTGCGAATGCGCCGGTCTTCGGCACCGGGGTGAAATTCAAACGGTGGGGCATCGGCATGGCGCAGGGCCAGCCGGGCAGCGCCATAAAGAAGCTGGCTGTCGCGTTCCAGGTTACTGGTTAAATGCCGGGTTTCAGGCAGAAACAGGCGGTGCAGTTTTTGCAGTTGCAAATGCAGGGCCGGGTCGTCGATGACATGCTGGCTGAAAAACGGCAGGCCTTTGCTTTTGGGCGATATTTCATCGATCAGATCGGCAAAGATCTGCGGGGCAATAAACATGATCTGGTAGTGATAGCCATCATCACTGGCCGGGCCGCCATCATGGACCTGCATCGGATTCATTAACAAAAGCTGGCCGCGCCGGGCAATGTGGGTGGTGCCGCGTGTCAGAAACTTTTCTGCGCCATTCAGAATGGTGCCAAAGGCGTAATAATCGTGGCTGTGTTTGGGAAAGGTGAACCGTTTATAGTCGGCTTCAAACAGGTCAATGCCGTCCGCTGCCCGCCAATGGCGCGCATGTTCGCGAACATGTTCACGAGGGCGCCCTGCCGCCCGGATCGGTTGGTTTAAACGGGTCATGGGGTCAGTATAACGCGAATTTTCAAGGCCAGCTTGTACAATATTGATGCCATACAATCTTGTTGGCGAGCGAATGGTACAAAAGGCTGAAAATGTTATTGGAACGGCTATAAATCACCGAGTCGCATGGTGGGATGGTAATTTGACAGGCACGGGATGTCCCCCTTCGTAAGGATGGGTTCATTTGATGCGTTATTGCCGTGATAAATGTTCATTTGCTGTTTTGGTGATGGTTGTTGCGCGCATAAAACGGCTGAAACATGATCTTCATTGAAGTGTTACAAAAACGGCGCCCGTTTGATTGTAAGGCAGCAACGTAAACGATTTTCACCGAACCTTCGGAGCCGTTATGTTGTTTGACCGTATTCGCATTGGCCATCGCATTTATGCGGGCTTTTTAATTCTGGTGTTGATGCTGCTGGGTCTTAGTGCGCTGTCGTCGTGGTATTTGCTGGGGTTTTCCAGTGATGCGGACCGCATTGCCAAACGAACGGAACTGGTTGGCCTAGCCAATGACTATGCCTTGACGCTGGAACGGCTGTCAAACCAGGTGCTGCTTTATGCGCAAACGGTTGACCCGGAGGTTCGCAACGAAATTGCCGTCATTCAGGGAAATGCGATTTCCAGCCGTAAAGACCTGGCCGATGCGCTGATCGCGATTGGTGATGAAGAAAAAGCCACTGAATTGAAGGTTCTGGCCGAAAAATACATTGCCACCCTGGAGCCGCTGGTCTTGCGGGCGGAAAATATGACCGCATCGGCAGATACCATGCTGCTGGGCGCGCATCAGATGGGGGGATCGTCCGCCGATCTGGTGGCGTTTATCAATAAACGCGACCCGGGAATTGCGGAAAAATATGGTGACCGCCTGTCGCAGGAAAAATTGACCGCCATTGTCAGCAACCTGGAATATGCGATTGTCCGCACCCCTGAAACCCTGGAATCAGCCCGCAATGCCACATCGTCTCTGACCGGTCTTCTTGACGAGATCAAAACGGCGATAGGATCGTTAAAGCGGGCAGATAAAAAACTGTTTTCCTATGCCACGCGCGATAATGATTTGTTAAAACAGGGGGCGAACCAGTTTGAAGGCTCGTATATCGGTTTTAGCCAGTCGATGACCAATTTCAAAATGGCTGTGCGGGAAGTGCAAAAGATTACCGGGCAGATCCGCAGCGAAGCCATTGCCGGACAGAATGAACTGGTGGACGCGGTTCACAGTAAATCGGGAAGTTCGGCCATGACCAATATGATTGTGGCGGGGATCGGGGCGCTGATTGCCATTGTGATGGCAACAGGGACAGCAACAAGCATTTTGCGGCCATTAGGCCGTGTAAATAGCGATATGACCCGCCTTGCCAGCAACGATACCAATATTGACCTGGTTGATATCAAGCGCCGGGACGAATTTGGCGTGATGGCCCGCACCGTTTCAATTTTCCGCGACAATGCCCTGAAAATTGAAACCATGGCCGAAGATCGCATTGAATTGCAACGCCAGGAAGAAGAAAAACGCCGGGAATCGCTGGGTGGCATGGCCGAGACCATTGAAGGGGAAACATCGGGGCTGGTTGAATCGGTTTCGCGCCAGGTGAACAGGATGCGCGATGCGGTGGGCGAAGTTGCCGCTGCCGCTGATCGTGTAAACGGCCAAACCGAAGCTGCAACATCAGCCGCCGATCAAAGCCGGGAACATGCACAATCGATCAGCGATGCGGCGACACGCCTGTCGGGGGCCATCGGGTCCATCGCCGGGCGGGTTGAACGCCAGCGCACCATTGCGCAATCGGCCGTGGACAGTACCCGTCAATCTGCCGCCGCGGTTGATGATTTGCGCGAAGTTGCGACCAGTATTGAACAGATGGTTGATCTGATTCGCGGTATTGCCGCCCAGACCAACATGCTGGCGATGAATGCGACCATCGAGGCGGCCCGGGCGGGTGAGGCCGGGCGTGGTTTTGCCGTGGTGGCGGCCGAGGTTAAAAACCTGGCCGGTCAAACCGCCGAAGCCACCGAACAGATTACCGCCCATGTGGGCGCGATGGGCAGCGTGACCGATCGCTGCGTTTCTGCGATGGAAAATGTGGGTATTACCGTACGCGACATGATGACAATTTCCGACGAGGTTGCCGGCGATGTTACCCAACAGCGCCGCGAGACCGAGGAAATCTCGGTTGCCATTCGTGCGGCCAGTGATGCGGCAAAAAATGTGGGTGATGCCATATTGGAAGTATCGCGCGATATTGATCATACCCGCAGCCTGAGCCTTGATCTGACCGGACATGCCGATGATGTTAGCGCCCATGTGAGCGAGTTAACTTTGTCGCTAAACCGGGCGGTACGCGATGCCGCCGACAAAGACGATAAAAATGGTGATGACGCGCGGGTGATGGCGCGGCGTGATATTGCCGTAATGTTCGATGACCAGGGCAAACGAACACATACCAGCCTGTATGATTTATCGATTGGGGGCATTTCGGTTGTTCCGTCACAGGACTGGGAACGGGGCCGTAAAATGACGGTGGAAATTGCCGGTCTCAAGGGCCGCTATAATGTTGAAGTGATGAGCCGCAGAGGGCTTGATGGCCCGAAAATGCGCCTGAAATTTACCGATCCGCTTGAACAGCGCGGCGACCTTGTGATGTTTGTTGCCCGCATGTGGCAAAAACACCTGACCGAAGCCCGCACCCTTTATGATGACGAAGACCGTTTACGCGCCGAGGTGGCGAACGATTCGTTTATCGAACCGCGCCTGATTGCCGGTTAATATCAGGTAGTACACGATTTTTCTGGAATGCAACCGTCAGACCGGGGAGCGACCTGTTCGTTTCCCGGTCTTTTTTATGCCGGGTCATTTCATCGGTGGTATTTTGACGTATCGGTTATGATGGTGCACGGCATCATAACTGACGTTTCGTACTATTTGATACAATGACGTACAATTTTGAACTCGTACATTTTCGCCGTGAATGGCAGTGTAAATGTCAGGGCTGTTTAAAAACCCGATAGCGGGTTTTGATGCCTTTTCAAACCGGTTTCGCGGCTTTTCACGAATTGAATTCAGGGGACGGGACATTCGATGTCACGAATGGTTAGGCTGGTTGTAATTTTTGGGGTGGCGGTGGTGCTTGGTGGTGGGTTGATGGCCTATCGCAACGGCAAATTGCCATTTCTGTCTGGTGGGGGGCCGATTATTGTTCAGAATGACGCGGGCCGTGCTCCGGGCGCGTCGGGTAAACCGGCTTTAGCTGTTCCGGCCTTGCCCGTGATTGCCCAATATGCGGTTTTAACCCCGGACAATACCGTGGTAGAAGCCGTGGGAACGGGCCGGTCTGCCATGGGTGTGCAGCTTTATCCGCCGGTTGCAGGCGAGGTTAAAGATGTACTGGTTCATGCCGGCGATCAGGTGAAAACCGGCCAGGTGTTGCTGATCCTGGATTCCGCCCGCGAAAAACTGGCCCGCGACCTTGCCGCTGTGCAGGTGCGCGACGCCAAACAGATGCTGGACCGTTACGAAAAGGCCCGCCCGCAAGGGGCTGTTTCCGACAGCGAAGTTGACGAAGCCCGCACCGCTTTGGCCGAAGCCCGCATTCGCCTTGATCAGGCGGGGGTTGATCTGGATGACCGCACCATTCTGGCCCCGTTTGATGGCATGATCGGTATTCCCGCTGTCGAAATTGGCGACCGGATTGATAAAACAACCATGATCACCACGCTTGATAACGTTGAGAGTGTTCTGGTTGATTTCGAGGTGTCGGAAACCCGGTTTCGCGATGTGCAACCGGGCCAGTCATTGCGGGTAGAAACCTGGAGCCTGCCTGGCGAGAAATTTGAAGGGGTTGTCGATACCATTGGCAGCCGCGTTGACCCCGAAAGCCGGACATTTAGCGTGCGTGCCCGTATTCCCAACCCCAGTGGCCGGTTGCGTTCTGGCATGTCGTTTGCGGTTTATATCGACGTTGAAGGCAAGTCTTACCCGTCGGTTCCTGAAATTTCGGTTTTGTGGGGCGATGGCGGCACCTATGTGTGGCGGATCGAAGGGGAAAAGGCCAACCGGGTGCCGGTTCGGGTGGTGAAGCGTACCAACGGGCATATCCTGCTTGACGGCCCGATTGCCCAAGGCGATCTGATTGTGGTCGAAGGCGTGCAGCGATTGCGCCCGGGGCGGAATGTTGCTGCCACCATTCGCGAAGATGACCAGCAAGGTATTGCCCAACGAAACGGCTCTGTGGACGGGGGCACCTGATATGTCGGAAAATAACGACATTGCATCGCTGAGTGTGCGACGGCCGATCCTGATTGTCGTCATTTCGCTGTTGATTATTTTGGCCGGTCTGGCCGCCATGACCGGGGTGGAAATTCGCGAACTTCCCGATATCGACCGACCGGTTGTGACCATATCGGCAACGTATAGCGGGGCCTCGCCGGAAACGGTGGATACCGAAGTAACCAGCATCATCGAGGGGGCGGCATCGCGGGTAAGCGGTGTGCAGGATATCAGTTCAAGCAGCGAGGAAGGCAGTTCGCGGGTTCGGATTGAATTTTCGCCCGATGTGGAAATTAACGATGCCGCCAACGATATTCGCGAAGCTGTAAGCCGCGCGCAACGCAGCCTGCCCGACGAGGTTGATGATATTCGCGTCGTCAAGGCTGACTCAGATGCCAGCCCGATCATGCGCCTGGCCGTGGTCAGCAGCAGCCTGACCGAGGACGAGTTGGCAAATGTTGTTGAAGACCAGGTGATACCGGCCCTGTTATCGGTGCCCGGTGTGGCCGAGGTGAACGAAAATGGCGACCGCGAGAAAGTTTTGCATGTGCGCGTCGATCCGTTGCGCCTTGCCAGTTATGGTTTTTCGATTGACGACATCGCCGACGTTTTGAAAACGGCAAAGTTCGATATTCCGGCGGGCAGTTTTGATTCCCGCGATCAGAAACTGTTTGTGCGGGCCAATGCCTCGGTTTGGAAACCCGAAGATATCAAGGCGATCTTTGTGCGCGATGGCGTACGCCTGGGCGATGTGGCAGATATTTATTATGGCCCCGACGATGCCACATCCTATGTCCGCCTTGATGGACGGGCGGTGATTGGCCTTGGTATTGTGCGCCAGGCACAATCGAACACCATTTCAATTTCCAAAGGTGTGCGGGCGACCGCCGAAAAGCTCAATACCCAGCTTGACGGTGTTAAGCTGCTGGTCAATTCCGACGATTCGGTTTTCATCGAAGGTGCCTTGTGGGAAGTGATCCGCAGCCTTGTGCTGGCCGTGGTGATTGTGATCGGGGTTTTGTACCTGTTTTTACGATCTTTTAGTGCCACACTTATTCCGACGGTGACCATTCCCATTGCCCTGATTGGCACGGTGGCGGCGATCTGGTTGCTGGGATTTTCGATCAATATCCTGACCTTGCTGGCGCTGGTTTTGTCCACGGGCATGATCGTTGATGATGCGATTGTGGTGCTGGAAAATATTCAGCGCAGGCGGCATCAGGGGCTGGGGTCGCTTGCGGCCGCGGTATTGGGCACCCGGCAGGTGTTTTTTGCCGTGATTGCCACCACGCTGACATTGATGTCGGTGTTTGTACCGATTTCGTTTTTACCCAGTACGGCAGGCCGTCTGTTTCGCGAATTTGGCTTTGTGCTGGCGGTTTCGGTGGCTATTTCGTCCTTTGTTGCCCTGTCACTTTGCCCGCTTTTGGCATCGCGCCTGAAACATATTGATCCCGCAAAGCACCAGAAAGACGATGGTAAATTTCATTTGCTCGATCGTGTTGGTGACTTTTTCGGCGGGTTATACAAACGCATTCTGGAACTGGTATTGAAATTTCCAGTGATGACGGTGCTGGCATCGATCATTGTCGCGGTTCTTGCCGTGGGGGCATTTTCGGCGGTAAAACAGGAATTGCTGCCCGAAGAAGACCGGGGACGGTTGCTGGTGTCGCTGCGTGGGCCGGACGGGGTTGGCCTTGATTATATGGACCGCCAGGTCGAAGCGGTTGAAGATATTTTGCGGCCAATTGTCAACCGTGGCGAGGCCCAGAATATTTATACGATTGTTGGTTTTCGCGACAATAACCGGGCATTGGTCATTGCCAGCCTGGTGCCATGGGAAGAACGCAGTCGCAGCCAGCAGGAAATTACCGCATCAATCCGGGGAAAACTGAATGCATTGCCGGGTGTTCAGGCCTTTGTCTATCAGCCCAATTCATTGGGGTTGCGGGGCAGCAGCTCGGGCGAAAGTCTGGAATTTGCCCTGACCGGGACCAACTATCGCAATTTGGCCGCCAACGCCCAGGCTTTGCAAAAAGAACTGGAAAGGAATTACCCCAATATCACCAGCATTCGGGTGGGGTATCAAACCACCCAGCCGCAGCTTTTGGTGAATATTGACCGTCAGCGCGCTTTTGATCTCGGGGTGTCGATTGACAGCCTCGATACCACCTTGCGGGCCATGATTGACGGGTATGAAGTCACCGATCTTTCGGTGGATGACACAACCGTGCCGGTCAAATTGCGCAGCAGTGCCGGGTCTATCAATGATCCATCCGACCTTGATAACCTGTTTGTACCGGGCAAAAACGGGCGTATTTTGCCGCTGTCATCGATTATCCGTCTGGATGAAGAGGCGGTGGCATCGGAACTGGACCGGGAAGGACAGCAACGTGCGGTGACCGTCACGGCCAATATGGCGCCCGGCTATACCCTGCAACAGGCGGTGGGCGATATTGAAAATGCCGCCAAAATCGTTGTACCGACCGGAACCGGTTTGCTGTTTTTAGGCGATGCGGCGGCCCTTGGCGAAACGTCGCATGATGTTCTCATCACGTTTTTGGTGGCGGTGCTGGTGGTGTTGCTGGTGTTGGCTGCACAGTTTGAAAGTTTCATGTCGGCATCGGTTGTGGTGTTAACCGTGCCGTTCGGGTTGGCTGCGGCGATTTTCGCGCTGGTGATCAGCCACACATCGATCAATATTTATAGTCAGATCGGCCTTGTGATGCTGGTGGGGTTGATGGCGAAAAACGGCATTCTGGTGGTGGAATTTGCCGATCAGCTGCGCGATCAGGGCAAATCGGTGCGCGATGCCATCCATGATGCTGCGATGATCCGCCTGCGCCCGATTATGATGACCATGATCTCAACCGTGCTGGGCGGTTTGCCCCTGGTGCTGGGTACTGGTGCCGGGGCCGAGGCCCGCGCGGCAATTGGCTGGGTTATTTTTGGCGGGCTGGGTTTTGCCACCGTGTTTACCCTGTTTTTGACCCCGGTTTTATATTTGTTGCTGGCCCCGCTGGTGGCGGCGCGTGCCGATGGCAGCCAAAAACTGCAAGACGAGTTGCGTATTGCCCAATCCATTCCCGACACGGATGAATATGAAGGGAGTGCCGGGTGATGCGGAAGGGGTCAGTTTTAAGGCGAAGCCCGGTTTTGGGCCTGTCACTTTTGCTGTTAAGTGGCTGTGTGACGGCAGGGCCGGAATATCAGGCACCACAATTTGACTTAAAGGCCAATTATGGCCCGCAAGTGCCACAAATTGCCGATCATAAACCCGATCAAACCCGTTGGTGGCAAAGTACATCGGATGCGGTGCTAAGCCAGTTGGTGAAAGACGGGATTGATAACAATATTGATTTGAAAATTGCCGCCAGCCGGATTGCCGAGGCCCGCGCCGTTGCCCGGGGTGTGCGTGGCGGCAATGGCCCGCAGGTGACGGCATCGGGCGGGGGCAGCGCCGAACGGCAATGGTCGACAAAGGAAAAAGGAAATTATCAGGACGATTTTGGCGGCAATGCCAGCCTTCAATTGTCGTGGAGCGCGGATATTTGGGGCGGGCAGGCCCGTGAAGGGCAAGTGGCCGAGGCCGATATTTTACAGCAGGTTTACCTGCGTGAAGATGTTTATCGCACTGTCATTGCCGACATTATTCGTAATTACATTACCCTGCGCGGTACCCAGCAACGCCAGATATTGTTGCGCAATTCGCTGGATTTGCAACGCCAGACCCGCAACATCGTTGACTTGCGCGCCAGGTCTGGCCTGGCATCGGACCTTGATTTATCGCGCGCCCGCGCCGAGGTGGCCGATATTGAGGCCACCTTGCCGGTTTTGCAAACCAGCATCGACCGTTCGATCAATGCGATTGCGATTTTAACCGGCGCCCAACCTGGCACCTATCGCGATGCGCTAAGCCGGGCTGATGCCCTGCCGGAATTTGACAATGCCCCGCCCATTGGCGTGCCCGCCGATTTGTTGCGCCGTCGTCCCGATGTGCGGGCGGCTGAACTGGGCCTGATTTCGGCAACTGCCGAAATTGGCGTGCGAACGGCTGATTTATACCCGGAACTGACATTGAAGGGCAGCCTGTCGATGACGGCAACGGGGTTTGGTACCGGGCCGATTGTCCGCACGGCATTGGCTGCGATCAGTGCGGTGATTGACGCCACCCTTTATGATGGCGGGGTGCGCAAGGCCAACATCACCGTGGCCGAAGAACGCGCCCAACAGGCATTTTATCAATATCGTCAAACGTTGCTGGCCGCGATCAGTGATGTTGAATCGGCAATATTTGGCTATGTCGGGGCGGTGTCGCAGCGCGACAGTCTTATTTTGGCGGTGGCCCATCATCGCCAGGCGTTTGAACAATCCCGGGTACGTTACACACAAGGGCTGTCAAATTTCCTCGATGTACTGGATGCACAACGCACCCTGACCAAATCGGAACAGGGCCTGGCCGATGCCCGGACCAGCCTGGAACTGGAAACTATCAATTTGTATTCCGCCGTCGGGCTGGATGCCGAAGAAGTTGATCAAATGGCAAAAACGACCAATCGCGATGGTGTGCCGTTTGATCCTTATTTTGTGGCCCCGGCAACAAAGGATGTTGCCGGGTAACCGCAAATCATACTTGCGATATTGATGTTAAAGGAAACGTGCCTTAAGGGGCCGAGATTAAAGGCAGCCAGATCGCGAGTGCCAGCAGGGTGAAAAACAGCACCGGTGTGGTGATAACGATGCCGATCTTCATATATTGACCCCAGCTTATTTTGTGGCCTTTGCTCGCCAGGACATGCAACCACAGCAAGGTTGCCAGGCTACCGATCGGGGTGAATTTGGGTCCCAGATCATTGCCAATGACGTTGGCATAAACCATTAATTGCTGAATTAACGGGGTGACATGAACCTGATCAATCGCCAGCGCGCCGATCAGGGTTGCGGGCATGTTGTTCATGATCGATGCCAATAGAGCAGCGGCAAAGCCGGTGCCAATGGTGGCAACCACCTGGCCCTGTGTTGCCAGCATTGCCAATATGCCCGATGCCCAGTGGGTTAACCATGCCTGGCCCAGCCCGTAAACCACCAGATACATGCCCAGTGAAAACAGCACAATTTGCCAGGGGGCGTGTTTAAAAACATGGGTTAGCGATATGACATGGCTGTGCCTGGCGCTAAACCAGCGCCCGGCAATGGCGATCAGGGTCAGGGCGGCGGCCCCCATGATCAGCGAAATCGGGGTGTGCCAGTGGGCGGTCACAAACAGGGCGACCAGCAAAATCGTGATGATCGGAAAGGCGGCATAAAACACCTGGCGGTCGCGAATGGCATTGCCGGGTGCTTCCAGCAGGTTCAGGTCATAATGCGATGGAATATCGCGGCGGAAATACAGCCACAGAACCAGCAATGTCGCCAGCAGTGAAACCATATCAACCGGCACCATCACCTGCGCATAGCGGGCAAAGCTGATGTCAAAGAAATTGGCGCTCACAATATTGACCAGATTGGAAATCACCAGCGGCAAACTGGTTGAATCGGCAACAAAACCGGTGGCGATGATAAAGGCCAAAGCCGATTTTGGGCTAAATTCAAGCCGGGTTAGAATGGCAAGCACAATCGGGGTTAACAGCAAGGCAGCCCCGTCATTGGCAAAAAATGCCGAAATGACCGCACCCAGCATGATCACAAGCGGGAATAACAGCCGTCCTCGCCCGTTGCCCCAGCGGGCAATATGCAACGCCGCCCAGGCAAAAAAACCAGCTTCATCCAGAATAAGCGAGATAATGATCAGGGCGACAAAGGTAAATGTGGCATCCCAGACGATATCCCAGACAATGGCGACATCGCCCCAGTTGACCACACCACAGGCCAGCGCAACCACGGCCCCGGCCATCGCACTCCAGCCGATGCCAAGGCCGCGTGGTTGCCAGATCACAAAAACAAGCGTGATTGCAAAAATCAGCACTGCAAGCATAAGCTATTCCCTGATCAGATAGAGGGTTGATTGACGCGCCGGGAGAGTTCCTCGGCGGTTTCGACACGTTCGGAATAGCGGTTTGTCAGATAGGGGGAATGGTGGCGGGTCAGCCAGGTGAATTTCACCAGTTCCTCGCAGACATCGACAATACGGTTATAAAGCGGAGAGGGTTTCATCCGGCCATTTTCATCAAATTCATTAAATGCCTTGGGCACGGAAGACTGGTTGGGGATGGTTACCATCCGCATCCAGCGGCCTAAAATACGCAACTGGTTGACGCTATTAAAACTTTGGCTGCCGCCGCAAACCTGCATGATCGCCAGTGTTTTGCCCTGTGTTGGCCGTACCGCGCCCAGCGACAGGGGAATCCAGTCGATTTGGGCCTTCATCACCGATGTGATGGCCCCGTGGCGCTCCGGGCTAACCCAAACCATGCCTTCGGACCATTCGGCAAGGCCGCGTAATTCATGCACCTTTGGGTGATCGGCCCCCGCATCATCGGGCAGGGGCAAGCCAGCCGGGTTAAAGATTTTAACCTCGCAGCCAAACCATTGCAGCAGCCGGGTTGCTTCCTCGGCGACCCGGCGGGAATAGGATTGTTCGCGCAATGACCCGTACAGAACAAGAATACGCGGGGCGTGGTGCGGGGCATCTGGCCCGGCAAGAGCGGCATAATCCACGCGATGCAGGCTGTCGGCGTCGATATTGGGAAGATCGTTCAAAGTGATGTCTGTCATTATCGGGTCGGGGCCTTGCGTGTAACGGTTTCACCGTCTTCTTTGGTAAAGGTCGTGATCGGGTGGGGCAAAAGATCAAGCACGCGTTCCGACGGGCGGCACAGGCGGGTTCCCGTTTCGGTTACCACGATGGGCCGGTTGATCAGGATTGGATCGGCCAACATGGCCTCAATCAAATCAGCATCGGTTTTGCTGTCATCATCGAGTCCCAGCACGTCATAGGGGGTGCCTTTTTGGCGCAGCAAATCACGCGGGGTGATGTGCATGGCCGTGATCAGTTCCACCAGCTTTTCGCGTGTCGGCGGCGTTTTTAAATATTCGATGACATGGGGCTCTTCGCCGGACTGGCGCATCATGGCCAGGGTGTTGCGCGATGTGCCGCAATCGGGGTTGTGATAAATCAGCGGGATCATGTTTTGGCATCCGATTTACGGGAACTGTCAGGGATTATGTCTGATAATTGGGGGTGGCACAGCTCCGGGTGGCCTGCGCAGCAATCATTGACCATAAACCCCAGCAGATCGTTCATACGGGCAATGCTGGCGCGGTAAATGATTGATCGGCCCCGACGTTGCGAACGGATCAGCCCTGATCGCGACAATACCCCAAGATGTGACGACATGGTGTTGTGGGGTACATCAAGTAGCCTGGCCAACTCGCCCGCAGGCAGGCCACCGGGTTCATTGCGCACCAGCAGGCGAAATACCTCCAGCCGGGTGATTTGTGAGAGGGCGGCGAAAACCGCGATGATTTCATTTGTGTCCATATGTCCAATATTATAGACATATTAGCGCGATGGCAAGCTGGTTTTTAACGGGTCGATAAATGCGAAAGTTCGGCGGGATGTGGATAAAGGAAACATGCTCTGAAAAACAAACCCCGGCATCACAAAATGATGCCGGGGTTCGCATAGGGGCGAGTTTGATTGCGAAAGTTTACTCGACGTTCTTTAGCAAACTCTTAACCTGGTGATAAAGATTATCGGAATGGCTGTTTAAATCGACCGAGAAGCTGGCAAGGCGATTTGCCTGGTCCGATGCCTGATCGGCCAGTGCATCAAGATTGCCCAGATCGCCCGAGATCTTTTTCACGCCATTGGCGACGTCCTGAATATTGATGGTAATTTCCTGCGAGGCCGCGCGTTGCTGTTCGACAACGGCACCCAGATTACCGGCAATTTCTTCGTTTTCCTCGATCACGGTTCGGGTGTCGCCCAGTTCGTTGACAACGCGGCTGGTATTGTCCCGAATGGCGCTGATGCGATCGGTGATTTCCTGGGTCGAACGCGCCGTTTGGGTGGCCAGCGTTTTAACTTCGTTGGCAACCACGGCAAAACCTTTGCCGGCATCCCCGGCGCGGGCGGCTTCGATGGTGGCATTCAGGGCCAACAGGTTGGTCTGGCTGGCGATATCCTGAATGATTTTTACCACCGAACCAATTTCATCTACCGCGTTGCTAAGCTGGTTCATGACCGATCCGGTATGATCCATTTCCTTTACCGCGCGATTGGCGATTTCGGTCAGGCGGCCGATCTGGCTGGAAATTTCGTTGATCGACTGTGTCATTTCTTCAGATGCCGAGGCAACGCGCTGGGCGGTAACGGCGGTATTGTCGGCCGAGCCGCGCACGGAACCGGCCAGATCGGCACTGGTGGCCGATGTTTTGGTCAGTTCGCCCGACAGTTTTTTAAGCGCGACAGCCGAATTGCTGACATCGCTCGAAAGATCAACGCAGCTTTTGCCCAAGGTGATTTCATCGGTGATGATATCGGCTGAAAGGGCGAAACCATTGGGCGTGCCATCATCATTTTTCATGACGGTGATAGCAATCAGGATGGTGTCTTCTTCGATGCGAACCCGGTATTCCAGCGGCAAACGGTTGAGCGACCGGCCAATATTACGGAATTTATCCTGCCCCAAAACCCGGTGCAGATCATTTATCCGTTTTCCTTTAGCCGATGCTGCCTGTTCGCCGCGCCCCGAATAGATCAACTCGCCAAAACCATAGGACATATAACGCACAACCCCGTCCAGGTCGCAGGCAAGCAATCGGCTGGGAATGGCATTGAGAATATGTTTGTAAAGCAGCGCTTCTTCTTGCTGCTGGGCCTGCACCAGCGAAAGGGCGGCCTGGTTTTCGGCGATCTGATTGCGTTTCGACAGAAACATTTTATTCCCCCTGTTAGAACTTCCGACCGCAATTTTGCCAGCCGACCGTCTGTGTACGTTTCCCCGGACCCCTGCCTGCTTTATTGGCATCCAAAGACATCCACCACGTACCATCAGATGTATGTCGCGGGATTTTACCTGCGATATCAAATGGAAAAGAAGAATGAGCATAAAGCTCATTCCAAACGGGTGGGTGGATAGGTTGTTTACCATGCTATTTTATGACCTTAAGTATAGCAAAATCACGATTTTAGCCTATATGGTGTGCCACATATTAACAGGCCACCTGTCGAATCGTTTTTGCGACGCGGCACAAGGAGTCGCACGGCAAACAGACCCGTCAATATCACCGGTTTTTCCGGTACTGCGATCAAATTCGCACAGCAATGTTTATGTAAGCCCATGAAGAATAAAAGGTTTGTTGCGTGCCTGCCTTGGCATTGGGGTAACGGGCCGTTCGACGTATCCCTGAGCCTTTCGGATGCTGTATTGGTAAACCGGATTGGGAGGGTTTTGTTGCGTTGCAATATGAAGAACATCACCCCCGGCGGCGGCGACAGGTGCGACGATGCTTCAAATTTGCGCCAAAACCGCCTAGGGTCCTGATTCTAAAACATTGATATGGACGTTGCCCATTCCAGCCAGGGAAGAACGGGATGATACGCGATCTGTTTGCTGACCAGCCGCCACAAAATATTCTGCCCTGTGATGGCGAGGCATGGCTATATCGTGATGTGCTGCCAACGGCAGATGCTGATCGCGTGTTTGACCGGTTGCACACCGCCCTTAACTGGCAGCAGGAAACAGCCTTTATTATGGGGCGCGATGTTGCGGTGCCGCGTTTAACCGCGTGGTATGGCGAGGTTGCCTATCGTTATAGCGGCGTTTATCACCCGGCAGCCCCGTTTCCCAAGGTATTGGTGCCCTTGCGCAAGCTGGCCGAGGAAAAGGCAGCCCACAGGTTCAACACGGTGTTGTTAAACCTTTATCGTGACGGGCGCGACAGCGTTGCCTGGCATGCCGATGATGAAGATGTGCTGGGCGAAAACCCGGTTATCGCCAGTTTGTCCTTTGGCGGGGAACGGCGGTTTCATTTGCGCCATAAAAAGAACGGCGACCGGGTGAGTGTTGACCTGCCCCATAATTCGTTGCTGGTCATGGCAGGCCCAACCCAGCATCACTGGGTACATCAAATTCCCAAAACTGCCCGTCCGGTAGCGCCGCGCATCAACCTTACCTTTCGCCAGACAATCGCGGATCGTCGCGGTTAGCGCCATGTGCCGCTTGCTGGTTGCGATAATGCCGCCGGGGTGTTGAGACGGTTTTTCACCACATAGCACAAAAAAAGACCGCCCCGACTTCAGGGGCGGCAGGGTATGGAAGTGCAATACGAGATTGCCGGGAAAACCGCAAACACCAACAAGCGCGCGGTCAGCAAATTGCGAAGGGACAATTTGCCATATAGAATCGCAATGAATCGATTCAATAAATGCATTGTGGGGGTGTCATATGGCATCTGTCAATATTATGATGAACCGATTCAAAAAAATGTCATCTGATGTGCTAGGGTATTTGCGCAACGTGACGAACGCAAAGCGGGGGAATATCGGCATATGGGCGAACGGGTTCGGCTGGTGGATGTGGCCAGGGCTGCGGGGGTATCCCAGGGAACGGCGTCGAATGCTTTTGGCAAGCCGCATCTGGTGCGCGATGAATTGCGCGAAAAGATATTGGCCATTGCAAGCGAGCTTGGATATCGCGGGCCGCATGTGATGGCGCGCATGCTGCGCACCGGCAAGGCCGGCGCGTTGGGCGTGGTTTTTCCCGATAACCTTGAATATGCCTTTAGCGACCCGGTTGCGATTGAACTTTTGCGCGGTATTGGCCGTGAATGCGCCCGCCAGGCCGTCAATATGATGATTATTTCGGCCGAAAATCAGGAACAGGCGGTTATGGCCGTTAATAATGCGGCGGTGGATGCTTTTCTGGTACATTGCTATTCTGACAATAACGAAATTATTTCTGCCATTCGGCGGCGCAATTTACCGATGGTCGGGATCGATACCGACATTGTCGGCGCGACGGCGACAGTGGTGCTGGACGACTTTGAAGGGGCGGCAACTGCGGCCCGGCATTTGCTGGAATGCGGAGCACGCAAATTTGCCATTCTGTCGCTTCAGGCCGACGAGGCAGGCCAGTTGGGCCTGATGGATGCACGCCGGCGCGGTTCGGTTAGCCACCGGGTGGTGCGTGAACGGCTGGCGGGTTATCACGCGGTTTTGCGCGATGCCGGAATATCGGCTGCCGATATTGTCCATATTGAATGCGAAAATCTGTCGGAAAATGTGCGTCCGCAGGTGGCGGCACTGATGGAAGAATTTCCCGAAATTGATGGTATTCTGGCGATGTCCGATGTTATTGCGATTGGTGCCCTTGAAGGGCTGTCCGATATTGGCTGTGCCGTCCCTGCCAAGGTGCGGGTTGTGGGCATTGATGGGGTGGCGCGTGGCGCGCGAACCACGCCGCCACTGAGCAGTGTGGCGCAAAATTCGGTTGAAAAAGGCCGGATTGCCGCCGAACTGGCCCTGGCGGGTGAAGATGTGGCCGAACCGGTTTTGTTAAAAACCCGGTTGCTGGTTCGGGCCAGCACGGTTACCAATCCTGCCGATTAACGGCTTTTATTGTGGCCGTTATGGTGTGGTCAGATCGTGATACCGGTAACAATCGGTGGTGTGATCCATGATCAGCCCGGTTGCCTGCAAAAACGAATAGATGATGGTTGAGCCAACAAACCGCATACCCCGTTTTTTAAGGTCTTTCGACAGCGCGTCGCTGACATCGGTGGTAACGGGAACGTCGCTGTGGTTTTGCCAGTGATTGATGATGGGAGCGCCCCCGACAAAACGCCAGACATAGGCATCAAAGCTGCCAAATTCTTCGACGATTTTTAAGAAAACGCGGGCATTGCCAACACTGCTGGAAACCTTAAGGCGGTTGCGGATAATGCCGGGGTTTGCCCGTAATTCGGCCTGTTTGGCATCGTCATAGGCCGCCACTTTTTGCACATCGAAATGATCATAGGCGGCACGGTATTGGTCGCGCCGCGATAATACCGTCAACCAGCTTAACCCCGCCTGCGCGCCTTCCAGGATCAGCATTTCAAAAAAATGCCGGTCGTCATGCACCGGCGTGCCCCATTCGTGGTCATGATAGGCAACATAAAACGGTTTATCGATATGGGTTAAGGCCCACTTGCACCGGTGCGGTTGTGCCCCAGTGGCAGATATATCTTCGTTTGCCGGGGGCGGGGACTGTTTGATGGGCTCGGTCATGATTGATGATGCCTGGATGCATGGATGCGGGGTCACGGTGCACGCAGAATAGCAATTTTCGCAAGCAAAAACAGCGCCGGTTTCAGCATTTTTCAACCCGTGTAAAGGCGGGGTTGCGTAAATACTGTGCAAGTGTGCGCTTGCAGAGCCGATTGACATAAATCTGTAATTAAAATGCAACTGAATATTAAAAATTGAAACAATTTCGGCATGATAAATCCTTGAGCGGTCAATAAACTTGAAAAGTCCGATCGCTCTCATGATCAGTGCTGAAAAATCCTCTGTGCAAACCGGTTCTCCGGTTATTGCGACCGGCGTTTCGCAACGTTTCGGCAACAATACCGTGCTTAAAACCATTGATTTAAGCGTGGCCCCGGGCGAGGTGGTTGCCCTTTTGGGGCCGTCGGGCTGTGGCAAGACAACCTTGTTACGGTTGCTGGCCGGGTTATCGCGCCCTACCACGGGATCGATCCATATTGGCGATCAACAGGTCGCCGATGCCAGCGGCGGGGCGTTTGTACCGCCCGAACGCCGGTCGATTGGCATGGTGTTTCAGGATTATGCCCTGTGGCCGCATATGACGGTGGCGCAAAATGTGGGTTTTCCGTTGGAAATGCAGGGCATTGGCCGGGCCGAACGCGACACCCGCATTGCCGAGGCATTGGGGTTGGTTGGCCTTGGCCATTTGGGCGACCGGCAACCGGGAACGCTTTCGGGCGGGCAGCAACAGCGCGTGGCGCTGGCGCGCGCCATCGTATCGCGGCCGCGCCTTGTTTTGTTTGACGAACCCTTATCCAACCTGGACCGCGAATTGCGCGAAAGCCTCGTGATTGATATTGCGTCTTTGCTGCGTAAACTGGGTATGACGGCGGTTTATGTCACCCATGATCACGGCGAGGCCTTTGCCATTGCGGATCGCGTGGCGATTTTACACAGCGGCAATATTTTGCAAATTGATGCTCCCGAACAATTGGTGGGCAATCCGTCTTCGCCCATTGTGGTTGATTTTCTGAAGCTGGGGCTGGTGCTTCCCGCCGAGGTTGACGGCGGCGATCTGGTGATCCGGGGCGGGGCGCATCGGTTATGCCCGCCTGCCGGGCTTGTGAATGGCAGCAAATCGGGGGATTTGTTTTTGCCGCGTTCGGCGCTGGTGCCATCAATTGGCGGTGTCGGCACCGTTGAAAGCATTGCCGACGGACATGCCATTCGCGGAACGGTTGTTCACAGCATGTTTCGCGGCGACGGCTATGCCGTTCAGATGCGGTTTGAGCCTGATATTGCGCTGGAAATGTTCAGCGCCACCCGCCTTGGCGACGGCACCCGTCATGATCTTGATATTTCGTGGGACCGGGCCTTTTGGTACCCGCATGAAGACGTGCAGATCCACCGTGCATAAGTCATACAATTTTTAAATTGGGGATAACGACGATGAAAAGCCTTAAAACTGTTCTGTTGGCGGGTTTTGCCTGCCTGACCCTTTCCGGCACGGCGATGGCGCAAAGTGTGACGGTTTATACAGCAGGCCCGGGCAGCCTGATTGAAAAGCTGGCGGCCGGTTTCAAGGATGAGAGCGGTATTGACGTCAATGTTTTTCAGGCCACCACCGGCAAGGTGATGGCCCGCCTGGAAGCTGAATCATCCAACCCGGTGGCCGATATTGTTATTTCGGCATCGTGGAAAACCGCCACCAGCTTTGCCAAAAAAGACATGCTGCTGGATTACACCAGCGCCAATGCCAAAAACGTTCCCGATTTTCTGAAAGGCCCGGGATATGTAGCCCAGGGCATTTCGGCACTGGCGATTGCCTGGAACCCGAAAAGCGGCACACCGAAACCCGAAGACTGGACCGATCTGACCAAACCGGAATATCACGACCTGATCACGATGCCGGACCCGGCACAGTCCGGTTCGGCCTATGAACTGGTTGCGGCATTAACCGCACAGCCAGATCTGGGCTGGAAACTGTTTGATGGTCTGGCTGCAAACAAAATGATTGTTCCCGGTGCCAATGCCCAGGCCCTGAACCCGGTATTGCAGGGGGCTAAGGCCGTTGTTTTTGGTGCGGTCGACTATATTGGTCTGGCACAGGCGGCCAAGGGTGAGGCAATCGAAATTGTGTTCCCGAAAAGCGGCACCGTGATTGCTCCGCGCCCGATGATGATTTTGAAAACATCGGCCCATCCGGATGACGCCAAAAAATTCATCGATTATGTGTTGTCCGATGCCGGTCAGGCTCTGGTGGCAAAAACCCAGTTGATGCCGGCGCGCTCCGATGTCACAGCAGATCGTCCGTTGATTGCCGATCTTAAAATTCTGGAAGTCGACCCGAAAACCGACCGTAAAGCGGTTCTGGATCACTTTGCCAAAACCTTTGGCATGGAATAAAGGCCTGTCGTGCGCCTGAAACATCTTACATCACGGGTATTTGGCAATGGCGGCATGATATTTGCCGCCGTTGCCCCTGTTTTGACCGTATTGGTGGCGTTTCCGCTGCTTTTTGTCATTTTACAGGCCATTTTTCCCGATATTGCGCGGGGCATTTTTGCCAATCCGTTTTCGCGGTTTGTTGTAACCCTGTTTGACAAACACTTGCTGTCCTGGACGCTTAACACCCTGATGCTGGGCGGCAGTGTGGTGCTGGTTTCGGCCCTGGTGGCGGTGCCGCTGGGCATTTTGCGCGGCCTGTTTCGCATTCCCTTTGCCGGGCTGTGGGATGTGGTGTTTCTGGTGCCCTTTACCATTCCGCCCTATATTGCCGCCCTTGGCTGGATCATGGCGTTGCAGCCGCGCGGGTATCTGGAACAGATAATCGGCATTAATTTCGGGGGTTTTCTTTTTTCATTCTGGGGCGTCGTCTTTGTTATGACGCTGAATGTTTTTCCTGTTGTCTATTTTGCGGTTTCGCGCATGGTGGCCTCGATTGGCGGGCGCTACCTTGAGGCGGCCCGTGTGGCGGGTTGCCCGCCAATGCGGTCGTTCTGGCGCATTACATTGCCGCTTACCACGCCTGCCATTGCCGCCAGCCTGCTGTTGGTGTTCGCCATGGCGATTGAAGAATTTGGCACACCGGCAGCATTGGCGGCACGCAGCGGTTTTCTGGTGCTGGTCACCGGCATTGAACAACGCCTGTCGGATTATCCGATTGATCTGCCCGGTGCGTCGTTATTGTCGGTTATTCTGGTTTTAATCGCGATGGCGGCCTTTGTTTTGCAAAACCGCATTGTCTCGCGCCGCGATTTTCAAACCGTTTCGGGCAAACCCGGGGCAAGCGGCGCGGCTGAACTGGGCGTATGGCGGATTCCGGTGGTGGTGTTTTTTGCCATTATCGGTTTTTTAGGGGCGGTCATGCCGATTTTATCGGTGATTTTAACCGCCTCCACCCGGACCATTTCCGGTGGTCTGGCGGCGGACAATTTCTCGACCGATAATTTCGCCGAAATTTTCGCCAATTCCGGTGGCGCGATGGAGGCCCTGGGCACCAGCCTGTCGCTGGGGCTGGGGGCTGCGCTGATTACCGGCATATTGGGCACCATGACGGCCTATGTCGTGGTGCGCCAGCGCACGGTGTCGTCGCGCATTCTCGATTTTCTAACCCTGATGCCCAATACCATTCCCGGTGTGGTGGTGGCGGTGGGCCTTATTTTGGCGTGGAACCAGCCGTGGTTGCCGATAACCCCCTATAATACCATCGGTATTTTGGTGCTGGCTTATTGTTGTTTGTTGCTGCCCTATCCGGTGCGCTATGCCAATGCCGCCCTGCGCCAGGTCAGTGTTAGCCTGGAAGACGCCGCACGCGTGGCCGGGGCCGGGGGCATCAAGGTGTTTTTCCGTATTTTAATGCCCTTGATTTTCCCCAGTATTTTGGCGGCAATGTTGCTGGTTTTTGCGGTGGCAGCGCGCGAACTGGTGGCCACCATTTTGCTGGCCCCCATCGGCACAAAAACCGTGGCGTTGTTTATCTGGCGGCAATTTGAACAGGGATCGGTTGGTATGGGCATGGCAATGAGTGTGATGGCGATTGCCATAACCATGACCATTCCGGTTGCTGTGGCGATCTGGGCGCGCAAACAAGGCCGCCTGTTCTGATTTTTGATTGGAAATACAGGGAAATTTGACCAAATCCACCCGTTCGGGTGGCTTGGCGCTTGCGCCCATGTGTCCTTGTCATTACCTTCGCGGTGAATTGGTTTCCGTCATCCATACGGGCCCGACAACAAGAAGGAGCGGTAATGCAGTCTGTCCTGATGCTGATAAGCACAGTTATCAGCCTTTATATCTGGTGTCTGATTCTTCAGGCGATCCTAAGCTGGCTGGTTGCTTTTAACGTAATCAACACCAGTAACCGTTTCGTCTATATGGTTGGGGATTTTCTGTATCGCATTACCGAGCCCGCTTTGCGACCGATCCGGGCGATTTTGCCCAATATGGGGGGCATTGATCTGTCGCCGGTCGTGCTGATTTTGTTGCTGAGCTTTCTTAAAAGCCTGATGTTCGAATTATTTGCGCAGATGATGTCTTAACCGTGCCTTTTCGTTACTGACAACGGCCCGCTGATCATGGCAAAACCCGCATGTGATATTCTGCCAGACGGCAAGGGTGTCCGGCTTTGTCTGCGGCTGACACCGAAGGCGTCGCGCAACAGCGTTGGCGGCGCACAGGAAGATGCCGACGGGCAGAACCGCCTGAAAGCCACTGTGACAACCGTGCCGGAAAATGGCAAAGCAAACGATGCGTTGGTCAAGTTGCTGGCAAAAACGGCCAAGTGGCCGAAATCGGCGATTACCATTGTCAGCGGTCACACCGACCGGAACAAGGTTTTGACCATATCGGGCGACACCGTGCAGATCGTGGCGCAAATCAATCAATGGACGGGCGAGGATTTAAAATGAGCAGTGCAAAAATCATTGATGGCAAGGCATTTGCCGCAAAACTGCGCGGCGACATTGCCCGCGAAGTTGCCAAATTGAAAGACGGGCACGGAGTTGTTCCCGGTTTGGCGGTGGTGCTGGTGGGCGAAGACCCGGCCAGCCAGGTGTATGTCCGCAACAAAGGCAAGCAAACCCTTGAATGCGGCATGAATTCTTACGAGCACAAACTTCCGGCCGCAACCAGCCAGGAAGATTTGCTGGCCGTGATTACCCAGTTAAATAATGACCCCAAGGTGCATGGCATTTTGTGCCAGTTGCCTGTCCCCAAACATATTGACGAAAACGCTGTTCTCGCCGCGATTGACCCGGCCAAGGATGTGGATGGTTTTCACGTTATTAATGCCGGCGCACTGGCAACCGGCGGCGATGGCATTGCCCCGTGCACGCCCTATGGTTGTTTGATGCTGCTAAAAGATACGCTGGGCGATTTGTCGGGCAAGCGCGCGGTTGTTGTGGGCCGGTCCAATATTGTTGGCAAGCCGATGGCACAGTTGCTGCTGAAAGAAAACTGCACCGTGACCATCGCCCATTCGCGCACCCGCGATTTGCCCGAAGAAGTGCGCCGTGCCGATATTGTGATTGCCGCTGTTGGCCGCCCCAACATGATTACCGGCGACTGGATCGGCAAAGGTGCCACCGTGATTGATGTGGGGATTAACCGCATTGAAGGCGAAAACGGCAAAATGAAGCTGGTGGGCGATGTTGATTTTGCCAGCGCGGTTGAGGTTGCCGGTGCCATTACCCCGGTTCCCGGCGGTGTTGGCCCGATGACCATTGCCTGTTTGCTGAATAATACCCTGATTGCCGCGTGTCGCGCCAATGGTGTGACGCCGCCGAAACTGGGTTTTGGCGGCTGATCTGCCAAGTCGGTATTTCAGGTCGGATTTCTGATTGAATTTAAAAGGGGTAGGCAATGTGTCTGCCCCTTTTTTATTGCTGACCCGGGCAGAACAAAAACAGAAAAGCTCCTGCCAAAATTGTCAGCATGGTGTGATAGCATCAGGCCAAACCGTTGATTACAGGATCGAAACAAGAATTGTTTGGGGATGCCATGTCTGATCTGAGCGCGATAAAGCCCGTTTCCATTTCCGCAAAGCAGGCCCGCCATCTGGCCCTGGCAGCACAGGGGTTCGAGCAACCCGACCCCACCCTCCCGGTGGATCGGCGACGGATCATGAAGATGATCCGCAAGACCAACATGCTGCAAATTGATAGCGTGAATGTCTTAAGCCGGGCGCATTACATGCCGGTTTTTTCCCGGCTTGGTATTTATGACCGCGATCTTTTGGACCAGTTAAGCTGGGGCACGGCAAAGCAGCGCAAACTGTTTGAATATTGGGGGCACGAGGCATCGCTGATCCCGGTGGAGGATTATCCGCTTTATCGCTGGCGCATGGAAGATGCCCTGCGCGGCTTGGGCATGTGGGGCCGCATGGCCCGTATTGCGGATGATGAACCCGATTTTGTTGCCAGTTTGCTGCGCCATCTGGATCGTGAAGGCACGACAGCGGCAAGTGAACTTAATGAGGAACCCCGCGAAGGGGGCAGCCAGTGGTGGGGCTGGACCAAGGCCAAAACGGCGATGGAATATCTGTTTTGGAGCGGGCAGGTGATGGCACGCAAACGGCGCAGTTCGTTTGAACGCGAATATGATTTGCCCCACCGGATTATCGGTGATGCTGCCCATGAACCGGCATTGCCGCGCGATGTGGCCCAGCGCGCACTGATTGCGAAGGGCATTGTGGCGATGGGCGTTGCGACCATTGCCGATTTGCGCAAATATTTTCGCCTGCCGACCGAGGATGCCAAGGCACGCGTGGCCGAAATGGTTGAAAATGGCGATCTGGTTCCGGCCGAGATTGAGGGATGGGCACAGCCGGGCTTTATTGCACCCGATGCCAAAATACGCCGTCGGGCAACGCCGTCGGCCCTGATGGTGCCGTTTGATCCGGTAATGTGGGAACGCGATCGGGTCGAACGCATATTTGGTTTTAATTACCGCATCGAAATTTATACCCCGGCCGAAAAGCGCCAGTTTGGCTATTATGTGCTGCCCTTTATGCTCAATGGCGCATTTGTCGCCCGTGTGGATTTGAAGGCCGACCGGCAGGCAAAGCTGTTACGGGTTTTTTCCGCCCATGCCGAACAGGGCTGTGACAATGATGATGTTGCAGCACAGCTATATGCACATTTGCATCACCTGGCCCGGTTCCTTGATATGGACGGCGTGGATGTGACGCAAATGAACGCATTTTCCAAACGCCTTGCCGCGCAAGGGGCGGTGATTTAAAGGAAACATGCATTAATTAGATGGACCGTTCATATAAACGGCCCTGAAAAAGCGAACGGGGCGTAGGTCCCACAACCACGCCCCGTTCATCCGTTGTCTTGGCCCGATCACAAATACATTTCAGGACAGTGATCGTCGGCTAAACCTGCCATTTTACCAGCAGGAATAGCCCCCATCAGCCAAAACAACGGAACCGGTCATCAGGCTGGCGGCGTCAGATGCCAGGAATAGGACCACAGACCCGATTTCATGGGTTTCCCCCAGGCGGGCCATGGGGGTGCCGCTGATCCAGGCGTCATACATTTCCGGCTTTGATTTGACGAATTCGTTTAACGGGGTTGCGATATAGGTTGGCGCAACCGCGTTAACGCGCACCCCGCGTGCGCCCCATTCGGCGGCAAGGGATTTGGTCAGGTGATGAACGCCTGCCTTCGATGCATTGTAATAGGCCTGTTCCTGCGGTTTGTTGACGATAAAGCCCGACATGGAACCGATATTGACGATGGCACCGCGTTTTTTATCCAGCATCTGTTTGCCAAATTCGCGACAGCACCAGAATGTGCCATTCAGGTTTACATCAATGACATTGCGCCAATGTTCATCCTCAACCGTTTCGGCCGGTGTTTCCGAACGGGCAATACCGGCATTGTTGACCAGAATGTCAATGCCGCCCTGTGTGGCCTGTTTGGCGGCACTGGTGCGGACCTGGTCGGGGTTGGTAACATCCATCAAATCGATGCTGGCATCATAGCCTTTGGATTTCAGGTAGTCGCGGCCTTCTTCGGCAACTTCTGCACTGATGTCGCCGATAACCACATGTGCTCCTGCCTCGGCAAGGGCCTCGCAGCAGGAAAGACCAATGGCGCGGCCTCCGCCTGTGACATAGGCGCGACGTCCGGTCAGATCGAACATTTTCAGATACATTTTAATCTCGCAGTTTTTTCGGTGGAAAAATAGGATTTTGACCGGAATTTATTTATATATCCGATCAAAAGTCCGGATTTTTGTTAAGCCTGATGTGCAATTGCCTTGCCGTTTTTATCAAAGCGGTGAATGCGTTCAGGGTCCGGCGTTAACCAGATACGGTCATTCTCGCCCAGCGGGACTTCGCCGGTGGCACGAACCGTCATCGGGCCAATCGTGTCTGCATTGACATGCAAATAGGTTTCAGCCCCCAGATGTTCGGCAATTTTGACGGTTGCGGCGATGTCGCCCCGATCTGCCCCCAGCAGCAAATGTTCCGGGCGCACGCCAACACAGGCACAATCGCGTGCTTTGGCATAATCGCCTTCAATGAAATTCATTTTCGGCGATCCGATAAAACCCGCGACAAATTTGTTGGCAGGCCGTGCATACAGATCCATCGGCTTGCCAATCTGTTCGACCCGTCCTGCCTGCAAGACCACAATTTTGTCGGCCATGGTCATGGCTTCGACCTGATCGTGGGTCACATAGATCATGGTGGTTTTCAGTTCCTGATGCAGGCCGGTAATTTCAAGGCGCATATTGACGCGAAGGGCGGCATCAAGGTTTGATAGCGGTTCGTCAAACAGGAAAGCTGCCGGGTTGCGGACAATGGCCCGGCCAATGGCAACACGCTGGCGCTGCCCGCCCGAAAGCGCGCCCGGACGACGTTCAAGATAGTCGGTCAGGTTCAGGATCTTGGCAGCATTGCGCACTTTTTCTTCGATAACATCCTTGGGTTCGCCCGCCATTTTAAGGCCAAAGGCGATGTTTTTATAAACCGTCATATGCGGATAAAGCGCATAGGACTGAAACACCATCGACAGGCCGCGTTTGGCCGGTGATTCATTGACCATATCAACATCGTTGATCATGATCTTGCCGCTGGTGACATCTTCCAGCCCGGCGATCAGGCGCAGTAGCGTTGATTTGCCACAGCCCGACGGGCCGACAAATACAACAAACTCGCCATCATTTATTTCAAGATCGACACCGGGAATAACATCGATATTCCCGAAGCTTTTTTTGACATTTTCCAGTCGGATTGCACCCATGGTGGTGTTCCTTCCCTGTATATTTTGGTTCGGCGGCGGTTATTTCACCGCGCCGAAGGTCAAACCACGGACAAGCTGTTTCTGCGAGAACCAGCCGACGATCAGAATGGGCGCAACAGCAAGGGTCGATGCCGCCGATAATTTTGCCCAGAACAACCCCTCGGGGCTGGAATAGGACGCGATAAAGGCAGTCAGCGGGGCTGCATCCGAGGTCGTAAGGTTCAAGGTCCAGAAGGCTTCGTTCCAGGCGAGAATAACGTTAAGCAGCATGGTTGATGCGATGCCGGGAATTGCCATGGGCAACAGCACAAAGAGAATTTCCTTGGGCAGGGTGGCCCCGTCCATCCGGGCGGCTTCAAGGATATCTTTCGGGATTTCCTTGAAATAGGTGTAAAGCATCCAGATCATAATCGGCAGGTTCATTAAAAACAGAACCATGATCAGGCCAAACCGGCTGTCGAGCAGGCCCCAGTCGCGAAAAACCAGATAGATCGGCACCAGCACACCGACCGGTGGCATCATTTTGGTCGATAGCATCCACAACAAGGTATCCTTGGTGCGTTTGGTCGGGTTAAAGGCCATGGCCCAGGCGCAGGTCACCGCAAAGATCAGGCCGATAAAGGTTGATCCGAACGACAGGATGATCGAGTTCATGGCGAACTTGAAGTAGTTCGACTGTTCTAAAATCCCGGTATAGTTTTCCAGCGTCCAGTTAAAGTCGATGAACAGGGGCGGCATGCTGACCGCATCAAGTTCGGATTTAAAACTGGTCAGCACCATCCACAGGATGGGGAAGAAAACGGCAAGGCCGACGATCCAGGCAAAGACCGAATAGGCAAGTCGCCCGAAAGGTGTTTTGAATTTGCTTTCCATTGTCGTCCCCTATGCGTCGAGGTTTTTGCCGATGAGGCGAACAAGAAAGATCGCAACAATATTGGCAAGAATGACAGCAACGATACCGCCCGCCGAAGCACCGCCAACGTCATATTGCAGCAGGGCCTGGGTATAGACGAGGAAGGCGATATTGGTGGTCGACAAGCCGGGGCCGCCGCCCGTGGTGACGAAAATTTCGGCAAACACGCTGAGCAGGAAAATGGTTTCGATCAGGATGACAACCGTGATCGCGCGGCTGAGATGGGGCAGGGTAATGTAAAAGAAAATCGACACCGGACCTGCTCCGTCCATCTGGGCGGCTTCTTTCTGGTCGCGGTCAAGCGACTGCAAGGCGGTGAGCAAAATCAGAGTGGCAAAGGGCAACCATTGCCAGGCCACCATAATGATAATCGCGGTGAGTGGGGCATGGGTAAACCAGTCGATCGGTTGAAACCCCAGTGATGTCGATATCCAGGCAAAAAAGCCTGACACCGGGTTCATCAAAAGGTTTTTCCACACCAGGGCATTGACCGTTGGCATGATAAAAAACGGTGAAATGACCAGAATACGCAAAATGCCACGGCCAAAAATGGGTTGATCAAGCATTAATCCCAGCAAAATGCCGCCAATAACGGTAATGACCAGAACAGAGCCAACCAGAAGCAGCGTATTGGTAAGAGAGGCAAAAAAGGCAGGGTCGGTTAAAAAGAACTTGTAATTAACCAGGCCAATCCATTCCTCCGTCCCCGGGGTGAGCAGGTTATAGCGAAGGAATGAGAAATAAATTGTCATGCCCAAAGGCACGATCATCCACAAAAACAACGCGATGATCGACGGTGTGGCCATAAAGCGCCCGGCCAGGGTCGAGGCCCGTGTCGACATGGTGCGCTCCCCGTTTGCAGTGTCTTTGACAAACCCGGGAAGAAAAGGGGTGGCGAAATTGCCCGCCACCCAGTCTACCAGGTCAAGGAGGTCAGATTACAGAACCAGGATCAGTAATATCCGGCTTTCTGCATGGTGCGATCCGTGGATTGCTGTGCGTTTTCCAATGCCTGATCAACAGTGACCTGACCGGCAAGGGCGGCTGAAAACTGCTGGCCGACAACGGTGCCGATGCCCTGAAATTCAGGAATGGCGGCAAACTGAACCCCGACATAGGGCTTGGGTTTCAGGGTTGAGTTGATCGGATCGGCACTGTCGATGGCCGCAAGGGTCTTGATGGCGAACGGGGCGGCATCAAGATATTTCTGGTTCTGGTATAGCGACATGCGGGTGCCCGGGGGAACGTTCGCCCAGCCGTCTTTGCTGGCGACCAGTTCAAGATAGGATTTCGAGGTGGCCCAGGCGATGAATTTTTCGGCGGCATCGGTGTTTTTTGACGAAGCCGGGATTGCCAGGTTCCAGGCCCAAAGCCAGTTGGCCCCGGTGCAGGTTACAGCGCAGGGGGCTTCGGTGAAACCGACCTGATCGGCAACCTTGGAATCTTTGGGGTTGGTCACGAAAGACGCGGCAACCGTTGCGTCGATCCACATGGCGCATTTACCCGCGTTAAATAGCGACAGGTTTTCGTTAAAGCCGTTCGATGTTGCGCCCGGAGGACCATAGTTGCCCAGAATGTCGACATACATCGTCAGGGCATCTTTCCATTCCTGATCGTTAAATTCGGGCTTCCATTCTTCGTTAAACAAGCGTGCGCCATAGGCGTTGCCCATGGTCGTGATCAGCGCCATGTTTTCGCCCCAGCCGGCTTTGCCACGCAGGCAGATGCCGTAAACGCCATTTGCCGGGTCATGCAGTTTTTTGGCAATGTCGAGTGTCTGGTCCCAGGTCAGGCGACCATTGATTTCGATGCCTGCTTTCTCGAACAGGTCCTTGCGGTACATCATCATCGAGCTTTCGGCATAGAACGGTGCCGCATACAGCTTGCCATCGTTGCTCAGTGCCGAGCGGATCGCGGGCATGATGTCGTCTACGTCATAGTCCGCACCCAGATTATCGAGCGGTGCCAGCCAGCCTTTTTTCGCCCAGATCGGCGCTTCATAGGTGCCAATCGTCATGATGTCGTACTGGCCGCCCTTGGTGGCGATGTCGGTCGTGACGCGCTGACGCAGGGTATTTTCTTCCAGCGTCACCCATTCCAGCGAGATGTCGGGATTTTTCTTGGTGAAGTCATCCGTCAGCTTTTGCATGCGGATCATGTCACCGTTATTCACCGTGGCGATGGTCAGTTTGGTTTCGGCGTTGGCACCAAATGCGACGCCACCGGCCAACAACGCACACAGCGCTGCTCCCTTGATATGTCTCATAATTCCTCCCTAAAGGACGCTTTCCCGTCAAGCAAACTGCGTTGCTTATTTTGATCATTTGTTCATGACATGAGCATTCACTCAATTTTCAATCAACTTGTCAACCCAATTCGATTGTGCGCCGCAACAGAAAAAACCCGCAGCTATGGGCTGCGGGTTTCGATAGGGATTTGATTTATTTAGATTGTTTTGGCGTTTTTAGCGCAGCAATGCCCGTGCAGTGCCTTCATCTGTAACCAGCGATGTAATTAAATTGCCTGCCATTGCACCGCGAATCGCCGCAATCTTTCTCGCGCCCTTGGCGACGGCGATGGTGTTTTGTGCCGGAATTTGCAACGGCGCGCTGGTCACGCGGTTGTTCACGTCATGGTCCAGAATTTGCCCGTCTCGATCAAAGGTCCAACTGATAAGTTCGCCAATGCCACCGTGATCTTGCAGGCTTTTAAGTTCGTCGGGGGTAATGAACCCGTCCACCAGCAGCGGGGCGTCATCGCCCATTTGGCCAATACCCACAAATTTGACATCCGCGCGCGCTGCCAAATGCAGGATATTGTCCATTGGCGCCTGTTCCTGCATCGGTTTGCGCTGCTCGGCACGTGGCACAATCACCGGGATCGATAACGGGTAATGCGGCGCACGGGTCAGGTCTGCCAGTTCGGTCACGGCATCATAAAAGCTGGCGGCGCCGTCGGTTGCAATGGTGCCGACCAGCGACACAATTTTGTGGTGCCTGGCATCAATGCGCTGAACTTCGTTTACCATGCCGCGCATGGCACGCCCGGTACCCAGCGCAATAACCTTTGGCTCGGGCGATTGTAAAACACGTTCCAGCATTGTCGCTGCGGCCTGGGTCATACCAAACATGGCATCGGGGGCGGCCGGGTCGGTTGGCACAACCTCGCAATGTTCCAGTTCATGGCGGTCGCGCAACCGGGCGGCAAGTTCCATGCAGTCGGCAATCGGATGATCCAGCCTTACCTTGACCAAACCTTCGCTGACGGCGGCCGAGACCAGCCTTTGTGCTGTTGGCCGCGAGACCCCCAGTTTTGTTGCGATTTCGTCCTGGGTGTTGCCTGCGCAATAATAAAGCCATCCCGCACGGGCGGCTTCATCAAGGCGGGCGGCTTCTTTTCGGGTTCGTTTGACCATCCCTTTTATCCGATTTTATTTTTGTTGGCCGTGCGCGCCCATGGTGTGCGCTGCTGTTGGTGTCATTTTTGTTCCCTAACGCCGGTTCTGGCAACAGGACAAAGGAAAAATTGCCAAATCATTCTGCCGGTTGCTGCCATGCTGGGGGCCTGTTTGAGGCGGCAAGCAAAGCATTGCCAACGGGTTGGCAAGATTTTTATTGCTTGTTTTAAACTGGCCGATAAAAAAGGTGGCCGCCCAAACCCGGGCGACCACCTTAAACAGACGCCCAATTAGAAAATGGCGTTATTTCTTTGGCAGATAATCCGAAACAAGCAATTCGGCAATTTGCACTGCATTAAGGGCCGCCCCTTTGCGCAAATTGTCGCTGACACACCACAGCGACAGGGTGTTGGCGTTGCTTGGGTCTTTGCGAATACGCGAGATAAAAACATTGTCTTCCCCCGCCACTTCCTGCGGGGTAACATAACCTTCGTCCCGGCGATAATCGATCACCGACACGCCCGGAAAAGCCTTCAGCGCCTTGCGGGCTTCTTCAACGGTCACCGGCATTTCAAATTCGATATTGATGCTTTCGGAATGACCAACAAAAACCGGCACCCGCACACAGGTGGCATGAACGGCCACGTCGGGGTCGAGAATTTTGCGGGTTTCCGCCATCATTTTCCATTCTTCGCGGGTCGCACCATCATCCATAAATTCGTCAATATGGGGGATGACGTTAAAGGCGATCTGCTTGGTGAACTGTTCCCTGGTCGGAAGGTCGTTCACATAGATCCCGCGGGTCTGGTTAAACAGCTCGTCCATAGCCGCCCGACCAGCGCCCGAAACAGCCTGATAGGTCGAGACGATAACGCGCTTGATCGGCTGAAGGTTATGCAGCGGCTTTAACGCCATCACCATCTGGATGGTCGAGCAATTGGGGTTGGCGATGATGTTTTTCCTGGCGTAACCGGCAAGGGCATCGCCATTAACTTCGGGTACGATCAGCGGAACGCCCGGTTCCATGCGCCAGTAGCTGGAATTGTCGATAACGACGCACCCGGCTTCGGCGGCTTTGGGGGCCATGTTTTTCGACGTTTCACCACCTGCGGCAAACAGGGCGATATCGGTCTGAGAAAAATCAAAGCGGGCGGCGTCCTGAACGATCAGGTCGTCATCGCCATACGAAACCGTACGCCCGATTGAGCGCGATGATGCCAGCGCAAAGATTTCCTCGGCGGGAAAGTTGCGTTCTGCCAGTGTGTTGAGCATTTCGCGCCCGACATTGCCGGTGGCGCCAACAACGGCGATTTTGTAACCCATCAAGTGCCTCTTTCTGTTTTGGTGCGGTGTGCATGTGCATCGGATGTCCCCCTGGGCAATTGTATAGGGTTACCCTGAACCGACCGGTAAGCTGCGCGAGATGTAAGGCTTTCTGCGGCGTCGCGCAAGGATGGTTTCAGTTTTTACTGCTTGAGATTGCAGTGAAATATGTCACTATATCGTACGGGGGTTGTGAAATGTTTGTTGATGTTTCACAATTTTGGGGGTTGTCGCATTTCCGGCTTGAGAAGGACGGCTATGACGTACCCGATGACTTTGAATTGGACTGACAAGAAAGTCCTGGATTTTTTCCGTGAACATGTAACGCGCGGCACGCTTGTCGTGCGTGCAAATGACCGCCACGAGGTCGCCCTTGGTGATGGCGGTGATCCACGCGCAACCATGACGTTGCCCAATTGGACCAATGCCATGAAAATGGCGTTAAGCCCCGACCCGGGATTTGGCGAAGTTTACATGCAGGGGGGGCTCGATATTACGTCAGGCGAGCTTGAAGACCTGATCCGCGTGTTGCGCCTTAATTTTGATGGTGGCCATTCCAGCAGCAGCTTTGGTTTGCTGATCGAAAAATTGCAGGCATTCAAGTTTAGAATTGCGCAATTTACCTCGGTCGAGGCCGCATCCCGCCGGGTGCGCCATCATTATGATATCGGCAACGATCTTTATACCCGGTTTCTTGATGCTGACATGCAGTATTCCTGCGCATTTTGGGATGACGGGGCCAAAAACCTGGCCGAGGCCCAGCAGCATAAAATGACGCTGACCACGGATCGTCTGCAAATTACCGATCCCGCAACCCGGGTTGTGGATATTGGCTGTGGCTGGGGCGGGCTAAGCCGCTTTATCCGCCGGACCACCGGGGCCGAGGTCCACGGTATTACCCTGTCGATCGAACAATATAACTGGGCACTGGAACGCAAGGCGGAATTGCCGGACGATTTCCATGAAGGTCTGGATTATCACTTGCAGGATTACCGGGTATTTGCCGAAGCCAACAAGGAACGTTATGACCGTGTGGTATCGGTAGGAATGTTTGAACATGTGGGGCGTCCGCAATTCAAAACCTATTTCGACCAGGTCAGCCACTTGTTAAAGGCGGGCGGACGTGCGGTTATTCACACCATTATCAAGCCCCGGCCCGATTTTACCTCGCCGTGGATCGACCGCTATATTTTTCCGGGCGGTTATATTCCCGCCGTGCATGAGGTGGTTGAAGCAGCCGAACAGGCCGATCTGGATGTGGAAGCCTGCCATTTTCATCCCGGCGAAAACTACGCCCGAACCTTAATGGCATGGCGGGACAAATTTCGCGACATTCAGGATCAGCTTGACCCGGAAAAATACGATACCGAGTTCAAGCGGATGTGGGAATTTTACCTGGCGGGCTGCATCAATGCCTTTGATGCGCGCGAGGGCGGTGGTGGCATGCGTGTGGGCCAGTTTGTATTTACCAAATCCGGCTTTCGTCACAATTAAAGATGCGGGCAGCAAGGTGGGGTGTTTTTCATGCCATTTTGCTGCCGCCGTTACCTGATTTGCCAAATAATAACTCATAAATAACAGCATTACGGTTTGTATTTTTGAACGTGCCTACCCAGCGGACCGCAAGAGTCCGCCAACCGGGACACAGGGATGCAACCGGCCCTGGATACTCCGGATATGAACGGTTGATTTCCTTTTAGGGAGGAAAACCATGCTGTATTCAAGCCATTCTCAGCCCGATTCCAGGCCGTCTCTCAATTCGCATGCCCGCCAGCGCGACGGGCGGGATTTTGTGAACTCCAATATGCAAACAACATTAGACGCAGCGGATACAGGGGACCGACCGGTCTATGTCGGGTCGGTTGATCAATATTGTGCAGCCCTGGGCTGTGTTGATTTGTCGAGTTGCGAGCGCGATATGCTGCGCGCGCATTTACGTGCCCCGCATCATTGTATTACCGGGTTGGACCTTGCCTTTGCTGCCGGGCATTTTGGCCCGCGTATCGGCCTTAAAAAATACGGGCGCATTGGTCGCAAAATTGCGATGGCGGCCGGGTTGCCACAATGCCAAACCGATGTTAGCGAGTATCTTGCCGCTATTTTTAGTCTGGCCGACGGCAGGCAGATGGAAACCGGGGACTGGCACTGGGTTTTGCATCCAACATTGGCCGCAGCCCTGAGCAAAAGGGGAATTTCCTGAGCAAAAGTGGAATTTCCTGAGCAAAGGCGCGGTTTTCTTTGCCAGCGGACGGGTTAAAGGCGGCGGTCGCACCAACATCAACGCCAGTTAGACCTTACCAGGCGCCGTTAAATTCCATGCTGCGTCTGGTATGAGGGGGATGTTAACTCAATAATGGTTATTTGGGGTTTTATAACTGTGCCGCCGGGCCTGAATTTGACGATGATTGTTTTTTGGGAAAAAATCCCGGCGTGATGTAACGGCACGCCATGCTGTCTCGTCCTGTTTGTAGCGAATGTTTTTCGCCATTTGCAAACAGGAGATTGCACCATGAGCCGCTTTGATTTTGCCAAAACCAGCCCTGCTTTGTTTAAAGGGCTGTATCATGCCTCGACCGTGTTCGAGACTGAAAACACGGTGCCAAAAACGGTGACCGAGCTTGTGAAATGCCGGGTGTCGCAGCTGAATGCCTGCTCGTTTTGTCTGCGCATGCATCGTGACGATTATTTGAAACATGGCGGGCAGCAGGATAAAATCGACATGCTGGCTGTGTGGCGCACTGCCCGGGACTTTGATGCGCATGAGCGTGCAGCCCTAGACTGGGCCGAAAAACTGACTGCTGGTGCCGATTCCACGGCAATTGACGCCAGCTTTGAAGCCCTTGGCGCGCATTTTAATGTTGAACAAATATCGGAACTTACCACCGGTATTGCCCTGATCAATGCGTGGAACCGGTTGGGTGTCGCTCAGCATCAACGGGCCTGATTTGGAATTTTCGGGTTTAACGGGTCGGCCTGTCCCTCCCGCTATAGTACGGCCATGATGTAAACACGGTGATAACAGCAATTAAAAGAAAGATGCTTTAAGCGGTACAGGCGCAAGCCTGTGCCGCTGCGTGTGTTGGATAGGGCAAGGCGGTAAGATGTCGACAGCAATTTTTGAACAACTTCGTCCCAGGCTTTTTGCCCTGGCATTTCGTATGTTGGGTAGCCACGCCGATGCCGAAGATGCGGTTCAGGATGTCTGGTTGCGCTGGCAGAACACAGATGCTGCCAGCTTGAAAGATCCGGTCGGTTGGCTGGTACGGGTGTGTAGCAATGTATGCCTTGATGTGTTGAAATCAGCCCGCCGTCGCCGCGAAAGTTATGTTGGAAACTGGTTGCCCGAACCCTGGGTGAACCCGTTTGCCAATGACACCGAAGCCGCGCTGATGGATCAGGATTCCCTGTCTCAGGCTTATCTGATGATGCTTGAAAAGCTTTCGCCGTCTGAGCGTATCGCGCTGGTTTTGCACGATGTTTTTGACTGGGATCATACCGCCATTGCCAAAGCACTGGGAAACCAGCCCAACAATGCCCGGCAAATATTGTTTCGAGCACGTCGAAAAATGCAAGATCAGGGGGCATCGGAACAGGGCAAAACCGCAACAGGTATGCGCGGTGTTGCGGCGGTTCTACCCAGCGAAGCCGGGCGTACGCAGCGATTAAAACGGGATGATCTGGCAGATTTCATTGCTGCCTTGCAATCGGGCCGGGCCGACAGGATTGCGGCCCTGCTTTCGCCCGAAGTGATGTTGCAAAGTGACGGCGGCGGTAAAGCCAGCGTTAATCTTAACATATTGTTCGGGACGGAGCATGTTGCCCGGTTCTTTGCCGGGGTCTGGCGCAAAAATTTTGCGACCTCGGATATACTGATCCGGGAAAGTGAAGCCGATAGCTGGGTCCTGTTTGCCAGAGATGGTGTTGTGCATAGCGCCATTACGTTTGCCGTAAATAAAGGCAGTATTGACCGTGTTTTTGTGCATCGTAATCCCGACAAGCTTGCCGTATTTCAACCGATAGA
>TARA_R110002033_G_scaffold29181_2_pt1 | contig 105466 bp, 97 predicted proteins | sample TARA_R110002033 | Tara Oceans TARA_R110002033 (sample SAMEA4397051) | marine metagenome | biome: Polar Biome; feature: [SRF] surface water layer (ENVO:00010504); material: water (ENVO:00002006), including particulate matter (ENVO:01000060) such as... | depth 5 m | reverse complement strand
CAGAATGTTAAGGCGCGCAGCTAGACTTGATCGCATGCTCCTTAGCTTATTATGCAAGGCGACATTGCGGAAACCGGCACTAACATTTTCACAAAACACCTGAAGTAAATTAATTTCATTGCCGGCAAGGTTTCGATCAAGCTTTACCACTACCATGTATTCTCGATCTTCCAACTCTTTATTCGAAAAATACAACACCGAAAAGCCATCCTGGAACACATGACTTTTCTGCGTATTAGCCAACTCCACAGCCTCTCTTAAAACACCTTCTTGAATTGCCGATAAAAAATATTGATGTATATGAGACGAGAACTCGCCACAAGCAGCCACAATTAAGGCTTTTTCTAGATGTTCTTCTTCTGGGTGAAAAAAGCACACAATACCGCCACTGCTCATTTTTAGCAGCAACCCAATTTCTTCTAAAATAGAGTGTGTATAGTCAGTAATGTCGCTCTTTGAGGCGATTCGTTGACTGGAAGCCAACAACAGTTGCATACCATGACGGGCTTCTTTCATATCAGAAAGATGCTCCCAAGTACGCAAGTTACTTAGAACTATGGTTTGTAAGTGCGCCTGAGTGAGATCAGATTTACACCAATAGTCGTCGATATCGTATTGGCCAATAAGGTCATCCACTGGTGCCATACCCGGTTGACCAGTTAACAAGACAATACGCACCAAATCATTGCCAATAACGTCACGAATAGTACGAATTAAGCGCAACCCCGCAACATCGGTTTCCATGACAACATCAAGAAAAATAACCGATATATCAGGATTGGCGGCGATAACTGTCGCCGCTTCACTAGCGGATGATGCAGTCAGAAACTCCACCTGTTTACCATCATAATTGAGCGCACTAAGGCCGTTCATTAGCGCTTCTTGGTAATCAGGGTCATCTTCAACGGATAAGACTTTGCAGTAGTTTCTTTTTTTGGAGATTGCTTTCAGTGATTTCTTTTCGTAGGGTAAATCCATTGCATTTCCCTTCCTTGTCTTCCATCATTTATCTGTTGAATGCTTATAATTAAAGCTTAGTCTTGTTTTAAAAAAATGCATCTAGGACAAAGAAAAACTTTGTAACGAATTATTACTGTTCATCAAATCAATAGAATATTGTCAGTTAAATTCAAAACTCGGCTTGAACATTTAATAACATACCTGTCAAAAAACACTAATATCGACAATAATATCCAACTAACTAACAGGCATTTTGTTTGTGATATAGTAAAACGCAACAAAGTCAAAAAAGTCAAAAAAGGCGGATTAAAAGAACCCCATGGACAAACATAAAGGCAATTTATTCATCTTATCAGCCCCTTCTGGTGCTGGTAAATCAACCTTATATAAGGCACTTCTTAGCCAAGACAATAACGTGCGGATTTCTATTTCTCATACCACACGTACGCCACGAACTGGCGAAGAACATGGCCGAGAATACTATTTTATCGATGATGAATCCTTCTTGGACATGATTGCTGAAGACGCTTTTTTCGAGCACGCTCAAGTTTTTGATAATTATTACGGCACATCAAAAGAGTCCATTTTTGGTATGCTAGAACAAGGCTTAGATGTGATTTTAGAAATAGACTGGCAAGGCGCTCGCCAAATACGTCAGCTCTACCCTGAAGCCATCGGAATATTCATTTTACCGCCGTCATTACAAGCGCTAGAAGAACGTTTAAGAAAACGCGCCACAGACTCAGATGAAGTCATTCAGCGTCGTATGGCAAAGGCGGTTAATGAGATGTCGCATTATCACGAATATGATTTTGTTATTGTAAATGACGATTTTGATGAAGCACTTTCACAAATCTCGTCGGTTTTTACCGCAATGCGCTCCAAAACACCTGTTATGCAGGAAAAATATGGCAATCTTATAAATGATCTCTTGTCATTGTGAGAAGCCGTTAAGTAGAATTACCCTTGGAAAAATAGATAACCGAATACAGAGGTCAAAATGGCTCGAGTTACCGTAGAAGATTGTTTAGAAAACGTTGATAACCGCTTTGAATTAGTTATGGTCGCTTCAAAACGCGCCCGTCAACTTGCTACTGGTGGTGAAGACGCAAAAGTGCCTTTAGAAGGCGACAAAGTTACTGTAGTTGCACTACGTGAAATCGCGGAAAATTTGATCAACGCAAAAAATGTTGATCAGCAAAAACGCCCATTGCACGAGTTTTAATCTTTATGGTGTCGCTCATAGCACAGCTGTCGCGCTTCCTTTTTGCCTTAGTGAGGTGAGCGATGTATACCATTGAAGATTTAGCCCTGACCTTGAGTCAGTATTTACCTTATGAGCAAATTGCTAAGGTAAAACGCGCTTACTATTACGCCGAGCAAGCCCACGATGGGCAGCGACGTAAAAGTGGCGAGCCCTATGTCACCCATCCTCTCGCTGTCGCCGAAATTCTGTCGGAACTTCGAATGGATTGTGATGGATTGACAGCGGCACTTCTGCACGACGTTATTGAAGACACAGGCATTAGCCGTGAAGCGCTTACCGAACAATTTGGTGAAGGCGTTGCGGGACTTGTGGATGGTGTGAGTAAATTAACGCACCTTGAATTCAATAGCCAAATAGAAAAACAAGCCCATAACTTCCAAAAAATGGCCATGGCCATGGCCGATGATATTCGTGTCATCTTGGTTAAGTTAGCGGACAGATTGCATAACATGCGCACATTAGATGCCATGCCTGCCCACAAGAAACGCCGTATTGCCCGCGAAACATTAGACATTTATGCACCTATCGCAAACCGTCTAGGTATGTACAAGGTTCGGGTAGATTTAGAATCCCTCGCTTTTCAAGCTTATTACCCAATGCGCGCGCGTATGTTGCAACGAGCCATCCATAAAAAATATGGCCAGCAGCGCATTAAAGACACTCAAAAGCTTGAAGATACGATTCGATCGGAACTGGCCGCAGATTACATTGAAGCCAGCATCAGCGTTCGAGAAAAACACATTTACAGCATTTATCAAAAGATGGACAAAAAGCGCCGTTCTTTAGATGAAATCATGGACGTAATGGGCGTACGTATTGTTACTGATCGCCATGACAGCTGTTATCGAATTCTCGGCGTTATTCATGCTCTGTTCAAACCGATCGAAGGTCGTTTCAAAGATTACATCGCGGTTCCTAAATCCAATGGCTACCAATCTCTTCATACAACGGTATTAGGCACCAACGGTATTCCGATGGAAGTTCAAATACGTACTGAAGAAATGGATTTGGTTGCCAACAATGGCATTGCGGCTCATTGGGCTTACAAGGTCAGCGGCACTTCTAATATGCCAAGCAACCATGACCGCGCGACAAAATGGGTAAAAAGCTTATTAGAAATTCAACAAAAAGCACGCAACCCCGTGGAATTTGTTGATAACGTGAAAAGTGATTTGTTCCCTGATGAGGTGTATGTCTTTACGCCAAATGGCCAAATCATTGAATTGCCTTCTGGTGCGACGCCAGTCGATTTTGCTTATGGTGTTCACACAGAAATCGGCAACACCTGTATCTCTTGTCGAATTAACCGTCGTCTTGCACCACTAAGCACACAGCTAGAAAGCGGACAAACGGTTGAAATCATTACTGCGAAAAATGCACAACCAAATGTTGCTTGGTTAAGTTTTGCGATTACAGGTAAAGCACGTACCAACATTCGCCATTATTTAAAAGACAAACAACGCGAAAATGCGATATCTATCGGCCATCGTCTGTTAACTCGTTCATTAAATGCATTTAAAACCAACGTCGAAGAGCTGACTGCAGAGCAAATCGCACAAGTATTAGCAAACCACCAGCTCGAATCCATGGATGATTTATTAGAATCCATCGGCAAAGGCCGTCATGTTGGTTATCTGGTTGCTCGCGAGCTTTTCCCGAACATTGATGAAGATACCTTGGTTACGCCGAAATCCTTTAAGGTGAATGGTTCAGAAGGCATGCTTATTTCTTATGCTAAATGTTGTGCTCCAATTCCTGGCGACCCAATTGTTGGTTATGTTCAGGTTGATAAAGGAATCATCATTCATCACCTCAACTGCCCTAACGTTCAAGATCATTTATCAAACCCTGAACGCTTTATCCATATGGCATGGGGCAAAGAGATCGAAGAAGAGCTAAATATTAGCCTTATCGTCACCTACATCAACGAGCGTGGCGCTGTGGCGAAAATTGCCAGTTCTATCAGTGATACCGATTTCCAAGTGTCGAACCTCGATATCATTGAGCGAGGCCGAGTCAGTCGTTTACGGTTAAGCATTACTATTTCTAGTCGTATAGGGTTGGCTGATGTTATGCGCCGCATTAAAGCGGTTCGTTGTGTGGAAAAAGTCTCACGCGAAACCATTGTTGGGCGCTAATCAATTTTCACTTACCTATTTAACTTACTACTTCCAAGATAAAGGATACTTATTATGTCAAAGCAAGTGATTCACACTGAAAACGCACCAGCAGCGATTGGTCCATACTCACAAGCAGTACGCGCTGGCAACACTGTGTATTTGTCTGGTCAAATTCCTTTGGTTCCTGAAACCATGGAAGTTATCAGCGAAGACATCGTTGAACAGACAACACAAGTATTCAAAAACCTACAAGCAGTTTGCGAAGCGGCTGGCGGTTCTCTAGAGAACGTCGTTAAATTCAACATCTTCATGACTGACTTGGGCAACTTTGCCACAGTCAACGAAGTGATGATGCAATTCGTTAAACAGCCTTACCCAGCTCGTGCAGCAATGGGCGTTCGAGCATTGCCAAAAGGCGTTCAAGTAGAAATCGAAGGTATCATGGTACTAGAAGACTAACCTCTTCACTGTCATCTATACCCCATGAAAAAAGAGGCTGCGGCCTCTTTTTTCATGTCTATTTTTTATTTGGCGTTTATCGCTCAGCTGATTTATCGCAAAGCCTTAAACTCACGCAACAGCTCATGATAACCCGGCACATAACTTGGATACTGCAAACGCCAACCTTGTGACAACAAGTATTGTCCTTGAATGCGTTTCCCAGAAGTGGGAACAAAGCCTTCACCGCCACTCACAGCGACTTTGGCTTCAAGGCAAGTTGCCAGCCAAAGCTTTACTTCCCACATGGAAACAGGCGTTTGATCCGTCACGATCACATGTGCTGGTATGGCTTTCTTACTTAAAGCGCAGTTTGCCAGTAATACCAAAGCAGAAACAACATCGTCTCGATGAATGCGATTAGTCCAGCTATTGGTTCCCCAATCTTCACCACTTAAAACCGTTTCCAATAATCTATAACGCCCAGAGCCATAGATACCCGAGCAACGCACTGCCACACTGGAAAATGCAGCCGCTAATGATTGTTCTGTTTCCAGTAAAATATTGGCGGTGGCTGAGGTCGGTTGTGCTGGTGTGTTTTCATCAATCCACTCGCCTTGGCTTTGGCCATAAACACTGGTGCTTGATACAAAAAACACCTTTGGCTGCTTAGCCATGTCTTTGTATCGACGAATTAACACCTGCGCCGTATCAAAGTAAGCCGCACGATACGCCTCTTCATTCCGACCATTCGGCGTCATGATCAGAAACACCACATCCGCATCAGGCAAGGTGTCGTCGCTCATTTCAACAAGATCACCTGTTATGCCCATTACGCCATTAGGGAAATCATTTTTTGTGCGACGAATACCCGTGACCATATGGCCTTGCGCGACTAACTCGGTTGCCAAACCAGAACCCAAGTCACCACAACCAGCGATTAGAATCTTTGCCATTTATCCTCCCCAAATAACCTAAGACATTCTCAGTAACTAAAGAACGAGTATACTTTATCAAATTATGTATTATCATAGTTATTAACAATGAATCAGCCTAAGTAAAAGGTGTGCTATGACATTAACGGAATTGAAATACATTGTAATGCTAGCCGAAGAGAAACATTTTGGCCGAGCAGCAGACCGCTGCTATGTATCGCAACCAACACTCAGTGTCGCTGTGAAGAAGCTAGAAGAAGAGCTTGGCACGGCCATTTTTGAGCGCAGCAAAAGCTCTGTTTATATCACACCACTAGGCGAGCAAATCATCACTCAGGCCAAGCGGGTGCTGGATCAAGCCAACATGATTAAAGAGCTGGCGACCTCTGGTAAAAATCAATTGAAAGGCCCTCTAAAGGTCGGTGCGATCTATACCATCGCTCCGTATTTGTTCCCTTTTATGATTCCTGCCTTGCATAGTGCAACATCTGGCATGCCATTGATCATTGAAGAAGATCTAACTGAAAACTTACGCCCTAAACTGCGTAACGGCGAGCTAGACGCCATCATTGTAGCGCTTCCGTTCCGTGAACCAGACGTGGTGACACAGCCGATTTACGAAGAAGAATTTGTGGTTCTTATGCCAAAGAATCATCCATGGACGAAGCTAACGCACATAGAAACCGACCAGCTTTCTACTGATAATCTGTTGTTACTTGGCAAAGGCCATTGCTTCAGTGAGCAAGTATTAGAAGCCTGCCCTCTGGTAACAGAAGGCGAATTTGGTGATGGTCGTACTATCGTCAATGGCAGCTCGTTAGAAACCATTCGTTATATGGTGGCATCTGGTTTAGGTGTGACAGTATTACCGAAATCCGCCGTGACCAATATTAATCACGATATGTTGGAAGTGCGCCCTTTCACCGAACCTGCACCCAAACGCACAGTGGCTTTAGCATGGCGAGCAAGCTTCCCGCGCCCAAAAGCCATTGAAGCCGTGAGCCAATCTATCCGTGATGCTTGCAAGCATCTGAATTTATAGAGAACAGTATGATCGACGGATTAGACACTCAGGATGTTCGTGAGCTAAAAGGTGTTGGTGATGCGATGGCCGAAAAGCTGGCCAAGCTCCATTTAAATACAGTACAAGATTTGCTGTTTCATTTGCCGATTCGCTATCAGGACAGAACGCGCGTTGTTCCAATCGGAATGCTGCGCTTTGGTGACGAAGCCGTTATCGAAGGCCAAGTCACGGGTGCTGAAATCAAAATGGGCAAACGTCGTAGTTTACTGTGTCGTATCAAAGATCACACTGGCACCTTGTGTTTACGCTTCTTTCATTTTTCAGCTGCGCAAAAGAAGCAGCTGGAATCAGGTAAGCGCGTTCGCTGCTTTGGTGAAATCCGTCGTGGTAGCACTGGGTTTGAAATCTATCACCCTGAATACAAAGTCATTGGTGAAGACGAAACACAAGAAGAAACTGCGCAACTTACGCCCATTTATCCGCTGACTGATGGATTAACGCAAACCAAGATTCGACAACTGTGCGAACAAGCATTAGAGCGTTTAACACCCTACAATCTGCAAGAATGGCTACCGGATGAAATCCGCACCCAATTCAGTTTGCCACCGCTGAGCGACGCTATTCATTTTCTGCATCACCCATCGCGAGAGGCCAATCTCGAATTACTAAGATCAGGCACTCACCCAGCGCAATATCGTTTATCTTTTGAAGAGCTTATGGCGCATCAGCTTTCTCTGATTGGTAAGCGCATGAAAGCCAAGCAAGATGCCGCAATCAAAGTTCAAGCCGCCGGCGAATTAAGCCAACGACTCTTACAACAATTGCCATTTTCACCAACCAGTGCGCAAAGTCGAGTGTTTCAGGAAATCCTTAACGATCTCGGCACAGGTCACCCTATGCTACGTTTGGTGCAAGGTGACGTAGGATCAGGAAAAACCTTGGTTGCGGCGTTAGCTGCGGCGTCTGTCGTACAGGCTGGCTATCAAGTTGCCATCATGGCACCGACCGAAATCCTTGCCGAGCAGCATTATATTAACTTCACCCAATGGTTTGAGCCGCTTGGTTTAAAAGTCGCATGGATGATCGGCAAACTTAAAGGTAAAACCCGCGAGAAAGAGCTTGCTGATATAGCTTCTGGCGCCGCGAATATTGTCGTCGGCACCCATGCATTATTTCAGGACACTGTTGAGTTTGATCGTTTAGCGCTCGCCATTATCGACGAGCAACATCGCTTTGGTGTACATCAGCGTATGGCGTTGCGTGAAAAAGGCATGAAGCACGGTTTCCAACCCCATCAGCTGATCATGACTGCTACACCGATTCCCCGAACCTTAGCCATGTCTGCCTATGCCGATTTGGATTGCTCCATCATTGACGAGCTACCACCAGGTCGAACGCCAGTTAATACTATTGTGGTATCGGATCAGCGCCGACAAGAAGTGATTGATCGAGTGAAAAGCGCCTGTGAAGAAGGCAAACAAGCCTACTGGGTCTGTACCTTGATTGAAGAGTCTGAGGCTTTACAGTGCCAAGCCGCAGAAGACACGGCAATATTACTACAAGAGCAATTGGGTAATTTATCCATTGGTTTAGTGCATGGTCGACTTAAAGCCCAAGAAAAAGCCGACATTATGGCCAGATTTAAAACCGGTGAGATTCAGCTCTTGGTCGCCACAACCGTCATCGAAGTCGGTGTAGATGTGCCAAACTCCAGTTTAATGGTGATAGAAAACCCAGAGCGTCTTGGTCTTGCTCAGCTTCACCAGTTACGTGGTCGTGTCGGGCGAGGCCAAACCGCTAGTCATTGTGTGCTGCTTTATAAAGCACCATTAGGACAACAGGGCAAAGAGCGACTTTCTACCATGCGAGAAACCAGCGATGGTTTTAAAATTGCTGAGAAAGATCTCGAATTACGGGGTCCTGGTGAGCTACTCGGCACCAGACAAACCGGCCTTTGGGAATTCAAAGTAGCAGATTTACAGCGCGATAAAAACTTGCTGGATGATGTTCAAAAAGCCGCTTCTCTGCTGCACAGTCGTTATCCTGATCGTGTCTCGCCTCTTTTATCTCGATGGCTGCCTAATCACGATCAATATTTAAACGTCTAAATACTCTTTTCATCTAAATAAACGGTATTTGCTTGCACATGTGTAAAATTTAATCAAAAATTCCATTAGCTAAAACGCCCTACTTAATCGATTCGCAAGAAGGAACTGACATGAATGCTTCCAATCAAGCACATCTAACGATCCAAGGCTGCGGCTACCGAATCGAAAATGACAGAGTCATCATTTCCATTCAGCGCATTGCTAATGATAGAGACGAAGGAAATCTAAGTGGCACGTTGCAACTACAGTTGTGTGCATTTCATCAAGGTATTGGGGATTCAGAAAAAATAGTCCTCGCGTCAACTATTCTTGGTGAAATGAAAGGGCAGCATTTTCTTTCCGATTGCTACTACGATTTGTTTTTTCAACCACCACAGGTTGGCTCTTGGCAATTAGCATTGCAACTTAGCGAATGGAACGGAGTAGATTACACCTTGTGTGACTCAGCTTATTTCGACACGGCTTATCAGGTTGAAGCACCATCTAATCCCTCTGTCCCAGCGATGCAAGTTGACGAACTAGAGAACGAAAAAGCAGCATCTACGCCGAAAATAGCAACAGAGCACCCCACCGTAAAAAAGCCGAAAGAAGTAAAAAAAAACGCCACTGGTTACGCCGATGGCTATCTCGCCATTAATAAATCAAAAGTGGACAAGCTTCTAAAGGTGAAAGGCGTACCGAAAAAAGTACTAGAAAAGTTGATAGCAGAGCGTCCTTTTCACTCAGAAAAAGCCGTTCTTAATATCAAAGGGATGGGGCCGGTTATGATGGGAAAAATACTTGCTGAATTAACAAAATAAGTAGCATTAAGCCTGCGAAAGCAGGCCATTCACTAACCTTATTCTTTAAGGGATATTAACCACAGTAGTATTCTTCACCTCTTCCATAGCTACATAAGTACGAGATTCTCGAACATGTGGCAGCGTCAGTAGGGTTTCTCCAAGCAAAAGGCGGTAAGAGTCCATGTTGGATACGCGTGCTTTTAGCAGGTACTCAAAATCACCAGCTATCAAGTGACACTCCAAAATTTCAGGGATTTCAGTAACCGCTGTTTTGAATTCATTAAAACCTTCTGGAGACGTTGTCTTTAGACGAATCTCGACAAAAACAAGCAATCCTGCGTCCACTTTCTTTGGATTAACCAAAGCACAATAGCCCGTAATGTAACCATTACGTTCCAAGCGGCGCACTCGCTCCAAACAAGGAGTAGCACTTAGCCCTACTCGACTAGCCAACTCTACATTCGATAAACGGCCATTAATCTGCAGTTCTCGAAGAATTTTTTTGTCTAAGCGATCAAGCGGTTTTGCTGAGTTATCCATCTGATGTGGATCTCCTTACATGGCTTCAATTGATGCTTAAGTCTACCATGCAGATTACAAATTATGGAAAGCGCTTTATTCAATATATTGCGTATGGGTATTCAAATTAAGCACAACAAAGCACATGAAAGCACCAAAATGATGCAAAAAATTCATCTAGCACAAAATAGATCCATCACCTTTGTGTTATGCCCTATATTTGTGCAAAAAAATAAACCCTATTATCTCACAGAGCCTTGTTTTCTCTAGCTTTAATAAAAGAGGATATTCAACTAAGCTGATTAGAAAGTATCTCGTTTCAAACTCAAAAAGTGCAAAAAACTAGCATTCCACACATCTTTCCTGACATTTTATCCTTGACTACTCCTCAAAAGAGTAATTCTATAGGGGTATGTGATGATCTTTTAGAGGAATCGTCTACATATACCTAACAACAAGAATAATTAAATGTTGGCACTAACTTTGCTAGTTTTAAAACACGGATTTTAAAATCTGAAATATAGAATCAAGCAAGATAACAACATATATAAAAACGCCTGGGAGGCTCAATATAATGAAATCGAATGTTTGTAAATTACTTTCGACCGCTGCAATCGCCGCAACTATCAGCGCTGGTGCTGCTGCGTCAACACTTGAAGATGTTAAAGCAAAAGGCTTCGTTCAATGTGGTGTCAGTACTGGTGTTCCAGGTTTTTCCAATGCTGATGATAAAGGTAACTGGACTGGCTTAGATGTTGATGCATGCCGTGCAGTTGCTTCCGCTATTTTTGGTGATGCTCAAAAAGCCAAGTTCACTCCCCTTTCTGCAAAAGAGCGTTTGACCGCTTTACAGTCTGGCGAAATTGATGTTCTTACTCGTAACACGACTTGGACTTACACCCGTGACGCTTCTTTGGGTCTGGACTTCACTGCAGTTAACTTCTATGACGGTCAAGGTTTCATGGTACGTAAGGACCTAGGCGTAAAATCTGCGATGGATCTTGATGGTGCAACCGTTTGTACAGAGCAGGGTACAACAACAGAATTGAACATGGCGGATTTCTTCCGTAAAAACAAACTGTCATACGTACCTGTTGTGGTCCAGAAAGCAGACGAAGCACTAGCGGCTTATGATTCTGGCCGTTGTGACGTATATACAACAGATAAATCAGGCCTAGCGGCTCACCGTACTAAACTAGCCGATCCTTCTGCTCACCTTATCTTGCCAGAAACAATTTCTAAAGAGCCTCTAGCTCCTGTTGTTCGCCATGGCGACAACCAATGGAAAGACATTGTCACTTGGGCTTTGTTCGTGCAAGTTAACGCAGAAGAAATGGGTATTACTTCTAAAAACGTGGCTAAAATCAAATCAGAAACAAATGATCCGAGCATTAAACGCCTACTAGGTGTTGAAGGTGATATGGGGTCTCAGCTTGGTCTTCCTGCTGATTGGGCTTATAACATTATCGCGAAGGTAGGCAACTACGGTGAAGTGTTTGATCGCAACGTTGGACCATCTACGCCGTTAGATATTCCACGTGGCCTTAATGCTCTATGGACTGAAGCTGGCGGCATCATGTACGCGCCACCAGTTCGTTAATACCTAAAGCAAAAAAACTGCTTGGGTATTTACCCAGCGACTAGAGAGTCGCTGGGTTTCTCCCCCCTTTCTTACACATCTGACGAGCATTTCATTGCCTGAACCAAGATGAGCGATAAAACAACTCCGAGCAATAACAGCTTTTTGAACGACGCGGGTAATCGTGCCTTAATTTTTCAAATTTTGCTGCTAGCGATGGTGGTCTTTGCGGGTTATTACTTATTTAGTAACCTTCAAGCCAACCTCGATAACCGAGGGATTTCCACTGGTTTCTCATTTTTTAATGAGCCTGCTGGTTTTCCAATTCTTATTCACCTTATTGAATACACCGAAGCTAATACTTACGGACGAGCGTTTGTTGTTGCTTTAATCAACACCTTCGTAATCTCTCTATTAGGTATAATATTAGCCACTATTATTGGTGTAATAATGGGCCTAGCCCGTTTATCAAAAAACTGGTTAGTGGCACGTTTAGCAACTGTCTATATTGAAACATTGCGTAACATTCCATTATTGTTGCAGATGTTCTTTTGGTATTTTGCGGTACTTGCTGCGCTACCAGCACCTGCTCAAAGTTATGAGTTTGCCGATTTTTTACTTAACAAACGCGGCATCTACTCACCAAACCCAATAACCCAAGATGGCTTTGGATTGGTAATCGTCGGTTTCATCCTATCGATTGTCGCATCTATCGGCGTCATCGTTTGGGCCAAAAAACGCCAAACTAGAACAGGATTATGGTTTCCTGCTTATTGGGCTTCATTGGGTGTCATTGTTGGTATTACCTTTATCTTTCTTGCCATGGCAGGGTTTCCAATAGAGTTTGATTTACCAACAAAAAGTCGCTTTAACGTGACTGGTGGTATGGTGCTACCGCCTGAATTTGTTGCGGTATTAGTTGCCCTATCAACTTACACTGGCGCTTTTATTGCCGAGATCGTTCGCGCTGGTATTTTGTCCGTAAACTGGGGACAAACCGAGGCAGCTCGCTCTTTAGGCTTACGTGATAGCATGACACAGCGTCTAATTGTCTTGCCTCAGGCGTTGCGCGTTATTATTCCGCCACTAACAAGCCAATACCTTAACTTAGCGAAAAACTCTTCTTTAGGGGCTGCTATTGCATACCCTGAATTGGTAGCTGTCGTGATGGGTACAACGCTGAACCAAACAGGTCAAGCGATTGAAACCATTGGTCTTTGTATGTTGGTTTACGGTTCATTGAGTCTATCGATTTCGGTATTCATGAACTGGTACAACAACAAAATGTCATTAATTGAGCGCTAGGAGGCAGATCATGGCTATTATCTTTAAACCATCACCAAGCCTCCCACCACCGGTTACATCGGTTGGTGCCGTGGCATGGGTACGTCAGAATTTATTTTCGTCCCCGCTTAATATTTTTCTAACGTTCTTTAGTATCTACATATTGTATTTACTACTTCCACCCGTTGTTGAGTGGGCTTTAATTAATGCTACTTGGGAAGGTTCATCTAAAGCGGCCTGTACTGCTGGCGGTGCTTGTTGGGCTTTCATCGGTGTGTATTTTGATCAGTTCATGTACGGTTTGTATCCAGAAGCAGAAACATGGCGTATTAATTTAGCCGTGATTCTATTAGTGGTTATGGTTGGTGCTTTTGCCATTAAGACGATTAACAAACTGTATCTTTCGATCGCTATTCTCGTTGCTTACCCCATTGTGGCTTACTTCTTGTTTGCTGGTGGAGTATTTGGTCTAGAAGTAGTAGAAACCTCTTTATGGGGTGGCCTTTTCCTTACTGTATTACTTGGTGTTATCGGTATTGTGGCATCTTTCCCATTAGGGATCGTGTTGGCTCTTGGTAGACGCTCAGAGATGCCAATTGCGAAGTCTGTTTGTGTGGTCTTTATCGAAACCATTCGGGCTGTACCACTAATCACTATCTTGTTCATGGCATCTGTAATGATTCCATTGTTCTTGCCGGAAGGTTTGAACTTCAACAAGTTATTACGTGTTCTGATTGGTATTACTTTATTCTCTGCAGCCTATATGGCCGAAGTGGTTCGTGGTGGTCTACAGGCAATTCCTAAAGGCCAATATGAAGCTGCTGACGCAATGGGTTTAACCTACTGGCAGTCAATGATTCTAGTTATTTTGCCACAGGCACTAAAACTAGTTATTCCAGGCATAGTGAACTCCTTTATAGCTTTGTTTAAAGATACGACCTTGGTGTATATCGTTGGTATGTTTGACTTCTTGGGTCGAATTCAGGCCGCTAACCATGATTCAAACTGGTTAGGAACTACCATTGAAGGTTATGCCTTCGCAGCCTTGATTTATTGGGTTATCTGCTTTGGTATGTCACGTTATAGTATGGCACTAGAGCGTAAGTTAGAAACTGGGCACAAGCGAAATTAGTTAGGAATTTGAGGTCTTTATCATGACAAATACAAATATGGCTCGTGCCCAACTTGCGCAGGGCGAAGAAGCAATCATCGAATTTAACGATGTAAACAAGTGGTACGGTGATTTTCACGTACTAAAAAATATAAACTTCAGTATCAAGAAAGGCGAGCGCATCGTTGTGTGTGGCCCTTCCGGTTCTGGTAAGTCAACCATGACGCGTTGCATCAATCGTCTAGAAGAACACCAGAAAGGAACGATTCTGGTTGATGGCGTTGAGATGAACAACAACCTAAAGAACATCGAAGCGATCCGTAAAGACGTGGGCATGGTGTTTCAACACTTTAACTTGTTCCCTCACTTAACCATTTTAGAAAACCTGACTTTGGCGCCAATCTGGGTTCGTAAAACGCCTAAGAAACAAGCAGAAGAAATGGCTATGCATTACTTGGAGCGAGTAAAAATCGCTAACCAAGCGCTGAAATATCCAGGTCAGTTATCTGGTGGTCAGCAACAACGTGTAGCGATTGCGCGTGGTTTATGTATGCAGCCTCGTATCATGCTTTTTGATGAGCCAACATCAGCACTTGATCCTGAAATGATCAAAGAAGTATTGGACGTAATGGTTCAGTTAGCAGAAGAAGGCATGACCATGGTGTGTGTAACACACGAAATGGGCTTTGCTAAAACCGTTGCTGACCGTGTTGTTTTCATGGATGCAGGCGAAATCGTAGAAGCTAACGAGCCTCACGAATTCTTCGACAATCCTCAACATGACCGTACGCAAATGTTCTTAAGTCAGATTTTGAATCACTAATCACTTACTATTCAGAACTAGTACTTAAAATCTGTTATATTGACAAAGCCCCTTATCGGGGCTTTTTTATGTCAGCCATTTTAGCAGGAAAATGTATGGAATCTTCCGTAGACCTTCAGCCAAACCAAAGATTACGGGTGGTACATTTAGCTGATCATACAGGCCGTCTTCAGGTTATTTTTCCTGACAGCAACATGCTGGATATTTCTGCGGTTTCCCGTATTACTAAGCGTCGTTTTGAACCCGTCAGCAATTTTCAAAGTTCAGGCGACCCGCTGATCAAGCCAAACAGTATAACGACCATTCTAGAAGCTAGCATGCTAAAGGATGCTATGTTTTCGATACGAACTAAAGTAGATGGCCAATATCATGATATTAGCTCTGTAGAGTTAGCCGAGATGTTCTCTGGCCCATTGAACCGTTTTGAAGCTATTTCCATCAATACACAGCTCATAAAGCGTCCTGTCGATAATCACGAAAACGACGAAGAACAGATTCTCCATGCACTTGGGCGATTTCAGTCCATTCGACTCAAGCAGCGTATCGAAGAGACATTAGAAATCCCGCCTCTGCCTGCGTCATCTCACCGCATTATTCGCCTGTCAGCAGATAAAACAGCGGGAACAGATGAACTGTGTGAGGTCATTGCACTAGACCCAAGTCTGGCAGCTCAAGTTATCAGTTGGGCGTCATCCGCCTATTATGGTGCACCGGGCACCATAGAATCGGTAGAGGATGCGATCATTCGAGTGTTAGGTTTTGATATGGTGATGAATTTGGCCCTTGGGCTGTCGATGGGCAATGCGTTTCAAGCCCCTCAAGACGGCCCGCGTCACTATGAAGACTTTTGGCTCGATTCCGTATCAAATGCCGTATTGATGGAATCCTTAGTAAAAACTATGCCAGTTCCGAACCGTCCAAAGCTAGGCCATGCCTACCTTGCTGGTTTGCTACACAACTTTGGTTACTTGGCGATTAGCACTATTTTACCACCGCATTTTTCGATTCTGTCACGTTATCAAGAAGCTAACGCTCACTTGTCTTCTGAATTAATAGAAATGCAAATACTGCACTTTACCAAGGAGCAATTAGGCTCTTGGCTATTGCGCTATTGGAGTTTGCCTGACAACATTTGGACGGCCATTCGCTATAGTAAAAAACCTCATTATTATGGTGAGCACGCCATTTTGGCAAGACTGCTGTATGTGTCATCTCAGCTGCGTAATAACGCAGCCATTGAGCCATCAGTGTTGTTAGAAATTGGATTGACTCAAGAAGAAGCCGAAAACTGTAGAGATAATATTTACCAAAAATCTACCGAGCTCCATAAAATGGTCGCTTTAATTAATAAAATGAATACCTAGTTAATTATGACGTTAATGAACTCTTCTGCCGCGCAGCAATTTGACTATCGTTGGTCACCTGTAGATCAGATTAATAAGGTAAAAGTACCTAAAAATCTATGGCCTTGGCTTATTACTGAAGATTCCTTGACGGCAAAACTTAAAAGCCTAGGAACATTAACAGTTGATGTACTTGAAGATACTTGGGGAACCCCAACTGCGAGAGAACGAAAACGCCTAAAGTTGCGGCCAAGAGAAGCCGCACGTATTCGTACCGTCTTGCTCAAAGTCGACAACGAAGCCGTGATTTATGCTCGCTCGATCATTCCTGCCAGGTCTTTAAAAGGCCATTGGCGACAAGTAAAACATTTAAAAGACAAGCCATTGGGCGGCTACTTATTTCAACATAAAGGGCTATCTAGGAGTTGTATTGAAGTCACTCAGCTGCCAAAACGTATGTTTCCAAACCAACCTAGTGCGTTATGGGCGAGGCGCTCTGTGTTCCACCAGTTTGGCCCTGGAATATTGGTCAATGAAGCTTTCTTTGATGAAATTAACCAACTAAAAACGCCGTTTGGATTGTTATGAACAAACTTAAAGACTACGCAGAATTAACTCGATTCAACCGCCCTATCGGCTCATTTTTGCTGATGTGGCCAACATTGTGGGCGCTATGGCTGGCAGCCGATGGTATGCCTCAATGGCATTTGGTGATTATCTTTATTTTAGGTGTTTTCAGCATGCGCTCAGCGGGCTGTGTCATTAACGACTACGCGGATAGAAAAATCGATGGTTTTGTTGATCGCACCAAAAATCGCCCTTTGCCTTCTGGTCGAGTATCCGAAAAAGAAGCGCTGATGCTGTTTTGTGCTTTATCGATTTTAAGTTTTATCCTAGTGCTATTTACCGATCTGAGGACTATTTTACTGTCGTTTGCAGGTTTGGGCCTTGCTGCACTGTATCCATTTATGAAACGATATACCCATCTGCCTCAGCTTTTCCTTGGTTTGGCCTTTTCTTGGGCGATCCCTATGGCCTACAGCGCCCAAGGTGGGGACTTAACAGATCCCGAATTATGGATGTTGTTTGTCGCGAATTGCTTTTGGACCATTGCTTATGACACGTATTATGCAATGACAGACCGTCCAGATGATCTCAAAATAGGCGTCAAATCCACCGCAATCTTATTTGGGCAATACGATTTATTCGTCATTGTTTGCCTGCAAGGGCTAACCTTATCTTTATTGACGTGGATTGGCCTACTAGCAGGACTACATTGGCTATACTTTGTATCACTAATCGTTTGTGTCGGACTCTTTTATCAACAATTTAAACAAGCAAAAGAACGCGACCGCCAAGCTTGCTTCCGATCTTTTTTAGATAACAACCGCGTTGGTTATTGTGTCTTCATTGGTCTAGTCGCAAGCTATTTTATGTAATATATGGCAAAGTTGTGACAATGTAACCGAATTGTCACATTAGATCGCTTTAATGAAACCGTTCCTGAGATGAGGATAAATCCTGTGACCGGTAAAAAAGTATTAATTATTGACGACGAATCTTCCATACGCGAAATGATCGCCATCGCTCTTGAAATGGCAGGCTACGAGTATTTGGAAGCAGAAAACATTCAGCAAGCGCATGAAATCATTGTGGACCACCGTCCAGATCTAATTCTTGTAGATTGGATGATGCCCGGCGGTAGCGGTATTGAGCTTACTCGCAGATTGAAAAAAGACACTACGACGGCTGAAATTCCGGTCATTATGCTGACCGCGAAAAGTGAAGAAGACAATAAGATCCAAGGTTTAGAAGTTGGCGCGGATGATTACATCACCAAGCCTTTCTCACCTCGTGAATTAGTTGCACGACTCAAAGCTGTCTTGCGCCGCGCGACACCTCAAGGGGTTGATGAGCCAATCGAAATCGAAGGCCTAACCCTTGATCCAATTAGTCAACGAGTTACCATAGGCAGCCGTCCTTTAGATATGGGGCCGACAGAATACCGTCTATTAAAGTTTCTCATGACCCATCAAGAGCGTGCCTATTCAAGAGCACAATTGTTGGATCAAGTATGGGGTGGAAATGTCTACGTTGAAGAACGTACCGTTGACGTCCATATACGTCGTTTACGCAAAGCCATTGGTAGTACTCATGATTTCTTGATACAAACTGTACGAGGAACAGGCTACCGCTTCTCAGCAAAAAGGTCCGTATGAAAACAGTTTGGCGAAACACCATTATTACTTGGCTCGCGGGGCTCGCAGCCTGCATTGTCATAGGCCTAGTCATTGGTCAGTTGTTGGGTGTTTTGCTGCTGTACGTTTTAGGCTCTTTGTACTGGCAACTTTATCAGCTATATCAATTCCATAATTGGCTGCGTCATTCTGGTCGTGCAGCACCGCCAGAAGCCAGTGGAATTTGGGGTGAAGTATTCGATGCAGTCTATCGATTGCATAAGAAACAGCGCAAATCCAAACGTCGCATGCGCCAAGCCCTAACAAGAATTGAAAGCTCTACAACCGCCTTAAAAGAAGGCGTTATCATGGCTGATAACCAAGGCAACTTGGAATGGTGGAATAACTCGGCAGCACATTTTCTTGGATTAATGCGTCCTGTCGATCGCGGCCAAGTGATTACCAATATTGTCCGTAGTCCTGAGTTTTTCCGATACTTCAGCCAAAAACGCTTCGGTGAACCTTTGGTCATCAAGTCTCCAGCCAAAGATGGCGTGTATTTAGAAATTCAAACCACGCTGTACGATAAAAACGATCACTTGATTTTCGTTCGTGATGTGACCCGCTTACACTTGCTAGAGCAGATGCGTAAAGACTTTGTCGCTAACGCATCACATGAGCTGAAAACGCCGCTAACGGTCATTAAAGGCTATTTAGAAACCCTAGACATGTTTAAGGACAGCCTGCCCAAAAGCATGCAAAAAGGCATTGTGAATATGTCAGAGCAGTCTGAGCGGATGGAACAACTTATCGAGGATCTGTTACTGCTGTCTCGATTAGAAAGTAATGACAAGCGTGAAGAAAACCAATGGCATAAGGTCTCAGACCTAGTAAAAACCATTACCAATGCGACCACGCCTATCTTGACTGACAAACATACTCTTGTCTTGGATATCCCTGTGGAAGCTCGACTGTACGGCTCTTATAAAGAGCTATACAGTGCTTTTTCGAATCTAATTTTTAACGCCATAAAATACTCACCAGATGGTGGCGAAATCGCTATTAAATGGGAATCCAGTGAGTTTAACGGTGTATTTTCGGTGAAAGATTCCGGACTGGGCATAGAACCAAGATACATTCCTCGACTCACAGAACGGTTTTTCCGCGTCGATAAAGGAAGAGGATCGAAAACTGGCGGTACAGGTCTTGGCTTAGCCATCGTAAAGCACGTGTTATTGCATCACGATGCCAAACTACAAATCCGTAGTCAGCCAGGTTTCGGCAGCACGTTTTCTTGCCACTTCCCAGCGAATCGCACCAGAAACGATACAATTCCGGCGATAGCATTTAATACCGACGACACACCGCCAACAGACCAATAATAAAAAAGGGACACATGGCATTCATGCGTCCCTTTTTACATCATTCAAATCAAACCCGAAAATACTTATAGGCTATCAAACAACTGGCTAATAAACGCCTCTTTCTCGCTATCCTGATCGATTAAACTCAAGATAACCGTCAAAAAAGTAGAATCGTGTTTTTTCTCTGTGGTAGCGACGGATTGAACATAATAATTCAAACGATTCATCGCGCCCTTATGTTCCAGATCCAATACCGCCTGCCCCAAGACTTGTGGCACAACATCATCACTCTTTATAAACATCGTTGCTTCAGTTTTACTAAACTGAATAATCATGCAGCGAAATTGTTTTCCCTCAAAACGTACTTGAGTTGGAATTTTAACGTCTTTAACTGTCACAACTGGTGCGTCTGGATTCGTAAACTTGGTAGCCTTCACAGGAGTGCTTTTGCCTGCTCCCATTAATACATCCAGCGATGCCGAACTGACGCCACCAGGCGAGACAGATTCACGGGCTTTTTGAGACGTCAGCTTCTTTTCAAGTCCATGCTTTTTCGCAGCCGATATGACTTTGTTAGCGAGCTGTTCACTAGAAAATGGTTTGCCTAGATAATCCGTCACACCTGATTGAACAGCTTCCACCACATGGCTTTTATCACCACGGCTAGTAATCATCACAAATGGCACGTCTTCTTTTTTGTATTTCGGTTGTTCTCGGCACCACTTAAGCAGCTCAACGCCTGTCATTTCAGGCATTTCCCAATCGCACAACACCATATCAAACTGAATTTTATTTAACATTTGTTGTGCTTTACGTCCATTCACCGCCTCTTCAATTTCAACAGCAGGAAACTGCTTACGCAATGTGCGCCGAATCAAGTCACGTGTAAAAGAGGCATCATCTACTACCAAAATTTTTAACGACATCACAAAGTTCCATTAGTACGATCTAACAAGGCAGAAAAATCCCCATGTTGTGATCTGAAAACCGAAATCCACAATAATGTGGCAGCTACAACAGCAATCGGCATAACGAATAGGTTAAAGAAAGGAATCGTCAAACCAACCATTACTATGCCGCCAAATGTCCAACATAACAAAGGTTTGGAGCGTAATGCCATTCTCATGTCATGAAATTTAACCTTATTATTATCAAAAGCATAATCCATATATTGCAGGGATAACATCCAAGCCGAAAACAATAGTAATAATACTGGAGCAATAACATTAACAAGAGGGATAAAAGACAATAACAGTAACAAAATAAAACGAGGTAAAAAATACAATATTTTCTGGCATTCTCGCTGTAAACTGCGGCCGATAATAGCCATGATAACTCCTGTAGTTAGAGCTTCATCAAAGACTTTTCCTGTTTCTTTCTCTTCTACTTTTTCTGCTAGAAAAGCCATAAAAGGTGCAGCCAAAATATTCACCCCAACAGAAAAACTATAGAACAAAAGTACACTAATAATAGCCGCAAAAATTAAATAAAACAGCCAATTCAAAAAGGAAACCCATTCGGGTAAATACCCCATTGCAGAGTCCATTAAGGTCTGAAAATAGCTAAAGGCGACCATATATAGTAAGCCTACTAGAACAAAGTTCGCCAACAAAGGCGCCAATATAAACAGCCTTAAATCTTTCGAAAAAACCAAAGGAAACGCTTTTAAAAAAGCCCCAGCGGCTTTAAATGGGTGTGTGATCACGATGCTGTATTACTCCTGAATTTAAACCTTTTCATCAAACTTATCTAAGAACCACAGAATATCATGACGACTTTCGCGGCTCCACAAAGCCTTTCAAAATGAAGGTTCATAAACTGAAACAGCAACGCCTTCAAGCCTTATAGACACCAAACATGCAATTTTCACCGCTCTTTTATAAAGCTTACATTTATTAGACGCATGACCTGATACGCAATTTCGATTGTGACCTTTAGCGAATTGGTGAACTATGAAACCGTAAGACGAATACGAACCAGTGCAGGTATCGCGTCTGAATATAAAAAGCACATACGCAAAAGCTAACTCACAAGGGACAATATAAAAATGAAAATGACATTACTCGCCAGTGCTATCATGGCTACATCAATCTTCGCTCTACAAGCTCAGGCTGCAGACGTACCAGCAGGCGTAGAATTAGCGGCTAAACAAGAACTTGTTCGTGGTGGTGGTGCAGAACCAGCAACCCTTGATCCACAAAAAATGGAAGGCACACCAGCTTCTATCCGCTCTAAAGATCTTTTTGAAGGTTTATACAACCAAGATGGTGACGGTAACCAAGTACCAGGTGTCGCAGAAAGCTATGACGTAAACGCCGACAACACTCAATACACCTTCCACCTCCGTAAAGATGCCAAATGGTCTAATGGCGACCCAGTCACAGCAGAGGATTTTGTTTACGCTTTTACTCGTGCTGTTGACCCTGCACTTGCTTCTCCATACGCATGGTTCATGGAAATTCCATCTATTGTTAATGCGACTAAGATCATCGCCGGTGAAGCAGAGCCTTCAACTCTTGGTGTAAAAGCCCTAGACGCCCACACATTCCAGGTCACACTTGAACGTCCAGTGCCTTACTTTGTAAAAATGACCTCTCATCAAACCATGTTCCCTGTACCGAAAAAAGTGGTCGAGAAATGGGGGGATAATTGGACAAAACCAGAGCATATGGTGTCTAACGGCGCGTATAAAATGGACGAATGGGTCGTGAACGAAAAAATGGTTTTCACCCGCAATACGAACTATTGGAATGATGCCAAAACAATCATCAACAAGGTTACCTATTTACCAATTGAATCACCTAATGCTGAGCTAAAACGCTTCCAAGCGGGTCAAATGGATCTTAGCTATGAGATACCAAATGACCACTTCAGACAGCTCATGCGAGACATTCCTGATGAAGTTGTCGTTACGCCAAAACTAGGCACCTATTACTACCAATTCAACGTAACAAAAGCACCATACAACGATGTTCGAGTACGTAAAGCTTTGTCCTATGCCATTGATCGTAACGTGATCACAAAGTTTGTAACGGGCACTGGTGAATTACCTGCGTATTCTTTCACACCAGAAGTAGTAAACGACTTCTCTCCAGCAACACCTGAGTACGCAACTTGGTCACAAAAAGAACGTGACGATAAAGCCAAGGCTCTATTAGAAGAAGCCGGATACACTCAAAGCAACCCTCTGTCTTTCAGCTTGCTTTACAACACCAACGAAAACCATAAGAAAATCGCCATTGCGATTGCTTCTATGTGGAAAAAAACCTTAGGCGTTAACGTTACCCTGGAAAACCAAGAGTGGAAAACTTACCTAGAAACGAAAAAGCATCAACAATTTGATATTGCACGTGCGGGTTGGATTGGTGACTACAACGAAGCCTCTACTATGTTAGATCTTCTAACAACAACTCACGGTAATAACGACGGTAAGTACAGCAACGCAGAATACGACAAGCTATTGCACGATGCGCGTACCATGCAGCACCCTACCGAGAACTACAACAAAGCAGAAGAAATCGCCATTGAACAAGACATGGCAGTTGCTCCTATTTATCAATATACCGAAAAACGTTTAGTAAAAAGCTACTTAGGCGGTTACATGCCTAACCCAGAAGATAACGTTTACGTGCGAGATATGTACATCATCAAGCATTAAGGCGCTGTTTATAGATTGAATAGTACTTAAAAATTAAAAAGTACTTTGTGTTAAACCATGCCCAGTGCTTTAGCGCTGGGCATCTCTTGAATTCCCTACAGGTTCCTAGCATTAGCCGCCATTTATAGCGCCTAGTCCGGTAATTTTTATGCTGACATTTATTTCAAAACGCATTTTAGAAGCCATTCCAACATTATTAATTTTGATTACGGTTTCTTTTTTCTTAATGCACTCTGCTCCAGGCAGCCCATTCTCCAGCGAGCGTACTTTGCCGCCAGAAGTATTGGCAAACATTAACGCCAAATACCATTTAGATGAGCCGGTCATTAATCAATATTTTTATTACCTTGGTGGCTTACTTCAAGGCGATCTAGGACCTTCTTTTCGCTATAAAGATTTCACCATTAACGAACTGATTGCACAGAGTTTTCCTGTCTCTGCTGAAATCGGCATTTGGTCTTTTCTTGTCGCTCTGCTCATTGGTGTGGGCTGTGGCATTATCGCAGCACTGCGCCAGAACTCTTGGTTAGACTACGGAGTCATGGGCTTTGCAAACCTTGGGATCGTGCTGCCGAATTTTGTTTTGGCTCCTTTGTGTATCCTGTTTTTCTCTATTTATAACCATTGGTTACCGCCCGGTGGCTGGAATGGAGGGGCTTGGCCTTATTTGGTGATGCCTGTTATTGCCATGTCCACCAGCTATATTGCGCAGATCGCACGTATTACTCGCGGTAGCATGATAGAAACCATGCACTCCAACTTTATCCGTACCGCACGAGCAAAAGGCCTACCGAAGTATCGCATAATCTTTCAGCATGCTTTGCGCCCCGCCATGCTGCCTGTTGTTTCCTATCTTGGGCCTGCGTTTGTCGGCATCGTGACAGGTTCTGTGATTGTCGATGTGTATTTTGGCACCGGCGGTATTGGTCAGCACTTTATTAATGGCGCACTGAATCGCGACTATTCCATGGTCATGGGTGTCACCATTTTGGTAGGTACATTAACGATTCTATTCAATGCGGTTGTCGATATTTTATACGCTGTTATTGATCCAAAAATTCGCTACTAAGGCCTCCTATTATGATTACTACAAAAGACAAAATTCAGGCCGTCGAACAGTTCGCCGAAAAAGTGGTGGAAGTCGAAGGTCGCAGTTTATGGCAAGACGCTCGTCGTCGCTTTTTTTCAAACCATGCCGCTGTAACCAGCTTAATTGTTCTGACTATTATTACGGCCATTGCTTTGCTAGGCCCGTTTTTCAGCCAATGGAATTACGACGATATCGACTGGGAAGCACTTGCTGATATTTCTACCTTGGGCCGCCCAAATATTGAAAACGGTCATTACTTTGGTACCGATACGCTAGGCCGCGATATTTTTGTTCGTACTATGCAAGGCGGACAAATCTCGCTATTGGTCGGCATCATGGGCAGCGCGGTAGCTATTGTAATAGGTACGCTTTACGGCGCGGCATCGGGTTACATTGGTGGACGCGTTGACAGTGTGATGATGCGTTTCTTGGAAATTCTTAACTCTTTCCCTTTCATGTTTTTCGTGATCATTTTGATGACCTTGTTTGGTCGCCATATCTTCTTGATCTTTGTCGCCATTGGCGCGATCTCTTGGCTCGACATGGCGCGGATTGTACGCGGCCAAACATTGAGCCTAAAAAACAAAGAATACATCGAAGCGGCTTACGCTTGCGGCGTGTCTACACCAAAAATCATCTTGCGCCACATTGTGCCAAACGTACTCGGTATCGTGGTCGTTTACGCTACTTTATTAGTGCCGAATATGATCTTGCTTGAGTCTTTTATCAGCTTCTTGGGACTTGGCGTTCAAGAACCAATGACCAGCTGGGGCGCGTTGATTTCTGAAGGCGCTCAGAATATGGAAATTGCTATATGGCAATTGGCTTGGCCGCTTAGTTTCCTTGTCGTTACTCTGTTTTGTTTTAACTTCCTCGGCGATGGCTTACGCGATGCGCTTGATCCAAAAGACCGCTAAGGAGACCTTATGAGCTTATCAAGTACAAAAAATTTGCTAGAAGTTAATAATTTACGCGTTAACTTCAGAACCCCAGATGGTTTTGTTACCGCAGTGAATGATCTGAACTTCACACTGGCACAAGGGGAAACCCTCGGCATCGTGGGTGAATCTGGTTCTGGTAAAAGCCAAACCGCTTTCGCTCTTATGGGATTGCTAGCCGGCAATGGTGTCATTGAAGGGGAAGCGCGCTTTAACGAGCAAAATATTCTTACCCTGAATGAAAAAGCCATGAACCGCATCCGCTCCAAAGAAATTGCGATGATTTTCCAAGATCCAATGACTTCATTGAATCCTTATATGAAAGTCGGTAAGCAGCTAATGGAAGTCTTAATGCTACACAAAGGCATGAGCAAAGCCGAAGCCTTTGAAGCCTCGGTCAAAATGCTCGACGCGGTAAAAATGCCCGAAGCGCGCAAACGTATGAACATGTACCCGCACGAATTTTCTGGCGGCATGAGACAGCGCGTGATGATCGCTATGGCCTTGTTATGCCAACCTAAGCTGTTAATCGCTGATGAGCCAACCACCGCCCTAGACGTAACCGTACAAGCTCAGATTCTGACCTTGCTAAACGAATTAAAAGACGACTTCAACACCTCCATCATCATGATTACTCATGATTTGGGCGTGGTCGCTGGCTTATGTGACAAAGTGTTGGTGATGTACGCCGGACAAACCATGGAATATGGCACCGCAGAAGATGTGTTTTATCGCCCTACGCATCCGTATACGCAAGGTTTATTAAAAGCCATTCCACGCCTAGATGCCGATGACGAAAAACTCTCCACCATTCCGGGCAACCCACCTAACTTGCTGCATATGCCATCAGGCTGTCCATTCCAAGCCCGTTGTGAGTTTGCCAGAGAACGCTGCGGAGAAAGCATGCCTGAGCTAAAAGAGTTTGCATCAGGTCAACTACGAGCTTGTCATAAATCCGTTGATGGATGGATCGCCTAATGAACACTTCAAATAACGTATTAATGGAAGTGAATAACTTAAAAGTACACTTCAACATCAAGCCAGATAATGCATGGCCATGGGAAAAAGGCCAAGCGCTAAAAGCTGTGGATGGCGTTAATTTAACTATTTATGCTGGGGAAACTCTCGGTGTGGTAGGCGAATCTGGTTGTGGTAAATCCACACTCGCGCGAGCCTTACTGCGTCTTGTGCCAATCACCGAAGGCAATGTTGTCTGGCTAGGACAAGACCTAACGGATCTGGACAAAAAACAAATGCGCAGCAAGCGCCAAGAACTGCAAATGATCTTTCAAGACCCATTGGCGTCTCTTGATCCTCGTATGACAGTGGGCGATATCATCGCCGAACCGCTTAGAACCTTTCGTCCAGAACTATCAAAAGAAGCAGTAAAAGCTGAAGTTCGTAACATAATGGATCGCGTGGGTTTATTACCTAACGTGATTAACCGTTATCCTCATGAGTTTTCCGGTGGCCAGTGCCAGCGTATCGGTATTGCTCGCGCTTTGATCCTCAAACCAAAATTAGTTGTATGTGACGAACCTGTTTCAGCGTTGGACGTTTCCATCCAAGCTCAAGTAGTCAATCTGTTAAAAGAGTTGCAAGCGGAAATGGGCTTGTCTTTGGTGTTTATCGCTCACGATTTAAGTGTGGTGAAACACATTTCAGACCGTGTATTGGTGATGTACTTGGGCAATGCAGTTGAATTAGCCAGCAAACGAGCGCTTTATGAAAACCCTCAGCACCCATACACCAAAGCCTTGATGTCTGCTGTGCCTGTACCGGACCCAAAAGTAGAGCGTGGTAAGAAAATTCAGCTCTTGACGGGGGATTTACCCTCTCCGATAAGTCCGCCGTCTGGTTGTGTTTTCCGTACGCGTTGCCCCCATGCAAATGAAGGTTGCGCGCAACAAAAACCTATCTTGCAAGTGTTATCAAATGAGCACCAAGCCGCCTGCTCGCGTCTTGCTGACATAACTTAATACATCTATTAAGTACGAAGAAGATACAGGCAAAACCAATTAAGCCGTTTTGAGGTTTCTCAATTAAGAGTACCAAAAACGGCTTAATTGTCTCTAAAACCCGCTATTCTTTCATTTCAAAGCTAGTATTCATCACACAAGCTCGCTATTTTTGTCTATCATAGAGTAAAAATCAGTCAAGCAACTAAGTTAGGCTCTTATTCATGCGTTTATGCTCTTCTTATACAAATCTAAATCCTCTTGTATTACTGTTGTTAGGTGTTATTTCTATTGCGTCCTACGCAGCAGATAAACCGAAAGGTAGAGTAATACTGACTGTATCTGGGGCGATTAATACCTCAAATTCAGAACAAGAATCGGCTTTTGATTTAGCCATGTTAGAGACCTTGCCACAACATTTCATTACTACCCATAATCCATGGACAAAAGGCATTCACACTTACCAAGGTTTTTCTGCCGCGGACCTATTAAAACAGTTAAGTAGTACAGCTACATTTTTACAAGTCACAGCTCTTAATGAGTACATGACTGAAATCCCCCTTAGTGACTTTACGGAAAACGGCGCGATTTTAGCAACTCATCTAGACGGAAAGCCGATGAGTGTTAGAAATCTCGGTCCCATTATGGTGATCTATCCATTCGATGAGCGTGAAGAGCTCAAATCAGAAATATTTTATGGTCGCTCCATCTGGCAAATTGATCGCATCAAAGCAATTGTGGTAACGGAGTAAAAATGGAGCGCTTGTTTAAGGGGAATACTTGGCTATCCAAATTCAAGCTATGGGTACTGTATGGTTTTATAGCTTTTATTATTGCCATCACCATTGCTGTATTCGGCATTATCACTTACACCAGTGATAGCTCAAAAAACAACAGTCGGCGCGTTTTTGAAAGCTCTTTATGGAACACTCTACAACTACAAATACAATCATATCGTTTTCTTAATTACTTAATAGCATTAGAAGATAGCGATTACCCTCTGAACGGCAATGCCTTCTTTGAATATGACTTGCTAATGAGTCGAGTAGACTTGCTTAGACAAGGAGATGTTGGCTCTCTAATTCGCACTTTCGAAGGAGGACGTACAACGAGGCTATTGAATATTATTAACGGTGAGTTAGAGCTACTCAGTTTCAATTTATCTAAAATAGAAAATGGCGATACTTCCTATCTACCCGACTTAATTGAACGTATTCAGCGTATCGAAGATCAAATCAACGAATTTGTCACTTTAGTAAACAAAGGCAGCAATGAGTTCATCAGTAACCAACATAGAACCTTGCAGAAAAACTTAGATGATATTCAACTGCTCTCAATGGCACTGTTAGCCTGTTTACTGTGTTTATGCTTTTTTACAGTAAAAGGATTAACTGAACTTAAAAATGTCATCAGGCGTAACAAAGATCTTAAGCTAGGCATCCAAACAATTAACGAAGATAAAGCCAATTTACTCTCCTTCGTGAATCAAGAAATACGCTCTCCTATAAATGCTATTCTAGGAACGGCTAAAACACTAAATTGTACGACGTCAAAAAATGACATAAAGGTGCTATCAAAGCATATTGACGAATCAGGTCATCAATTACTTCAAACCATAGAAATGCTCTCTGACTTAGCATTAATTGATGCCAAGCAGCTAACGCTTAATCCAACGATCGAGTATCTCCAAAATAGTGTTGAAGATTGCCTTGCTATTTTTGAGCCTCAGATGGCGCGGAAAAACTTACAAAGCATCCTCTATATTGACCCTCTTTTGCCCAAAGATATCAGCCTAGATTTTATTAGGACGAAAGAAATCATTGTTGCGCTGCTGCAAAATGCCATCACACATACGCCATCAGGTAGCATTAGTTTGCAAATTAGACCCTCAGCACTAAGTGCGCCTCAAATGCCACTAGCTACAGACACAAAAGAAATCCGAGTACTACAAATTGCCCTTAGAGACACTGGGCTAGGCATGCCAAATGAGTTACAACAAAATTTAAGAGTAAACCCGTATTTACCTATGCAAAAAGAAGGACCTCTACCCTGTAAAGTCGGCTTGAGTCTGGCGTTATGCCACAAATTGGTTTATCTAATGCAAGGTGAGATGCATTTTTCCTGCGCACCGCAAAAAGGCTGTGAATTTTGGGTAGATATACCTTTTTATGTACCCAACGATTGCCCGTCGACAAAACAGCTAAACTTTCAATGCCCAGATCAAACGCAAGCATTGATCATTGAAACAGACATACACCTAGCTAAAATTATTAGTTTGCAGCTAGCAGCATTTAATATCGACGCAGTTATTTCAAAAGATGGTAGCCTGCAAGAATACAAAAACTACGATATGGTTATTCTGGGTAATACTCCTAGATTCGAACGCGATGGCAATGATGCACTACAACAATGGAAAACAAAGTCATGCCCTATTCTTGGCTATCACCCTCAAGCGGTTAACAACTCAGAATACCCAATCATACCTTTACAATTTCCACTTACTCAGACCCAACTAGAGCCAATTATTGCGAGCCTCTTTTCATATCAAACAACAGCATCCCAAGAAACATCGTCAAAGGCCCATAAAAATGATTGATCACGACCATTTAGATTCTCTTATTCAGCTACTAGGAAAGGACACAATTAACACAATACGCTTGGAGTTTGTTGACGACAGCAATGAGAAAATGGCCCAGCTCATGCAAGCTTGGGAAAAAAGAGACCATCAAGAATTGAAGCAAGTGAGTCATTCACTCAAGTCCGCCAGTTTAAATATGGCTATGCAGATATTTGCTAAACAATGCCAGTTGATAGAAACAGCAGCAACACAGCATAGTGAGCAAGGAATGCAAACCATCATCGATGGCCTGCCCGCCATTCATCAAGCATCACTAGACGAGCTTGAAGCGTACTTTTTATAACAAAAAATTAACACAGTTAAATTGACCAGCTAAAATCTGTAGCTTCAATAAAAGTCGCTACAAAAGACTCTAGACCGGCTTGGTCAACATCAGAGAATCGACCTACTTTTGGGCTATCCATATCAAACACAGCCATTAGCTGACCTCCCACCACAACAGGAATGACGACCTCGCTCGCCGATGCTGCATCACAGGCAATATGGCCGTCAAATGCGTGAACATCTTCAATACGTTGAGTCTGCAAAGTAAGTGCTGCCTTACCGCATACTCCGCGACCGAATGGAATACGAGTACAAGCCACCTTACCCACATAAGGCCCGAGTACTAATTCCTCGCCACGAGCAAAATAGAAACCCGACCAATTCAGATCCGTTACAGTTTGCATAACAAACGCTGAAAATTGCGCGGCATTACAGATAAAATCGCGCTCTCCGCTTAGCAAAGCAGCTAACTGAGCGTTGAGCTCTTGATAAAACTCTTCAGAAGAGCCAGTAGAATGAGTTTCTATGGTAAACATCGTATTTCACACCAGTTAAAACGAAAAACTGATGATAACAAAGTCAATGAAAAGAAGAAGGTAGGAAGGACAATAATAAAAAATGGAAGGACCAGAAAAATTCGATCTCTTGGCTCATGAAGAGGACCAAGAGATCGACAATAACACTTATTTTTTATTCATATCGGCAGAAAGGTCATTCACATTCACATGACGAACATCGACACCTTTTACCATGAAGATCAAATGCTGACAGGTATGACGAGCATGATCGCCAATACGCTCCAAAGAACGTAATACCCAAATCACGTTAATCACACGAGAAATACTGCGAGGATCTTCCATCATGTAAGTTACTAAAGAACGCATTGCGGTATTGTATTCTTGATCCACAGTACGGTCTTGTTTCGCCACCTTGATAGCCGCTTCAATATCCAAACGCGCATAAGCGTCTAAAGAGTCATGAATCATGCGAGACACCATTTGACCTATGCGATTAATCTCAACATAACCACGAGGAGATTCACCTTCATTGATCAGGTTTAATGTCAGGTTAGCGATTTTCTTCGCTTCATCACCAATACGCTCAAGCTCACTAACCGCTTTGCTGATCGACAAAATCATCCGCAAATCAGAGGCTGCCGGTTGGCGTTTTGCCAAGATACGGCGGCACTCTTCGTCAATTAAGCCATCTAGCTGATTTACTGTAGCATCTTGGTTTTTCACGTCTTCTGCCAAAGAGCCGTTCGCGTCTAATAAAGCCTGTACCGCGTCTTGCACTTGGTTTTCAACAACACCACCCATGGTCAAAAAGTGTTGGCGAAGCAGTTCCAGCTCGTTGTTAAACTGCTGAGAAATATGATCCGTTGTTAATTCTTTCATAATGCGTCCTCCGCCTAGCCGTAGCGGCCCGTGATGTAGTCTTCTGTTTGTTGTTTGCTCGGGTTTGTGAACAAGGTGTTCGTGTCGCCAAACTCAACCAAATCACCCATGTACATAAACGCTGTGTAGTCAGACACACGAGCTGCTTGCTGCATGTTGTGTGTCACAATCGCGATCGTGAATTCATTTTTCAACTCATGAATCAGTTCTTCTATCTTCAAGGTTGAAATAGGATCTAACGCTGATGCAGGCTCATCCAGCAATAACACTTCTGGTTTTACCGCAACCGTACGAGCGATAACCAAACGTTGCTGCTGACCACCAGACATTCCCAATGCGCTTTCGTTTAGACGGTCTTTTACTTCGTCCCACAAAGCCGCTGAGCGCAGTGCCCATTCAACGGTTTCGTCAAGCAAACGCTTTTTATTGATGCCTTGAATACGAAGGCCGTAGGCGACATTTTCATAAATACTTTTTGGGAACGGGTTTGGCTTCTGGAACACCATGCCAACACGGCGACGTAGCTCAGCAACGTCTGTGCCCTTAGCGTAAATGTTCTCATCACGTAAGTTAAGCTCACCCGTAATACGGCAACCATCTACCAAATCATTCATGCGGTTAAAACAACGCAATAGCGTCGATTTACCACAACCAGAAGGCCCGATAAACGCAGTCACCTTCTTCTCTGGAATAACCATGTTAACGCCTTTCAGCGCTTCTTTTTCACCGTAATACAGGTGCAAATCGTTTACAGATAGGCAAACGGTTTCATCTTCAATGCGCAACGCCTGTTGGCTACGCTGCATTGCTGAAATATCAATTGAGTGTGTTTTAACGTCGCTCATAATAATCTCTTCTCCGCCGCTTACATTTCCAGCGATTTGTATTTTTCACGTAAATGATTTCGGATCGTTACTGCTGATAAGTTTAGCAAGGCAATAACCACCACAAGCAATAAGGCTGTTGCGTACACAAGAGGTCGTGCCGCTTCCACGTTTGGACTTTGGAAACCAACGTCATAAATATGGAAACCTAGGTGCATGAATTTTTGATCTAAATGGATGTAAGGGTAATTACCATCCAATGGCAATGATGGCGCTAGTTTCACTACACCCACCAACATCAATGGCGCCACTTCGCCTGCCGCACGAGCGACCGCCAAAATAACCCCAGTCATGATAGCCGGACTCGCCATTGGCAAGACCACTCGCCATAAGGTTTCCGCTTTCGTTGCACCCAATGCCAAGCTGCCTTCACGGACGTTGCGAGGAATACGTGACAATCCTTCTTCGGTTGCCACAATCACCACAGGCACAGTCAATAGCGCCAGAGTAATAGACGCCCACATCAAACCACCGGTACCAAAGGTTGGTGATGGCAAGGCTTCTGGGAAGAAAGCTTGGTCAATGCCGGAACCGAGGAAGTAAATAAAGAAACCTAAACCAAATACACCGTAAACGATAGAAGGTACACCCGCCAAGTTATTTACCGCGATACGAATAATACGAGTTACCCAACCTTGAGATGCATATTCACGCAAATAAACTGCCGCAACCACACCAAATGGTGTTACCAGAACCGTCATCAGTAGAACCATCATGACCGTACCGAAAATGGCTGGGAACACGCCGCCTTCTGTATTGGCTTCACGCGGCTCGTCTGACAAGAATTCCCATAATTTAGTGAAGTAAAAACCCATTTTCTGAGGCACACCCATCGCATTAGCGCGATAAGCATGAACAATTTTCGCTACTGGCATTTCATGCACAGAGCCGTCCATCACTTGCACAACAAATGTATCGCGGTTGATTTTGGCATAAAGGTCGATCAGGCTTTGCTGAAGGCCTTTGTACTCTTCATCGTATTGACCACGTTCTGCCGCAAGATCTGCGGCTGCCGCTGGTGTTAGTTTGTTTTCTAGTTCTAAACGACGTTGCTCAAGACGAATACGCTCAAGTGCGTAGTTGATCTTACCAATGTCTTTTTTCTCAATTTCATGAATCTCATCGAAAATAACCGCTGCACGTTCAATGCTCTTCTCAAACGTATTCCAAGTCGCCATAGCCGAGTCAGTTGGCGTCAAATCAGTCGTTTCAGACACGATTTTGCCATCTTCTTTCACTGCTTTAAGGTAGCCATATAAGTTACCCCACTCACGACGCTCAGCGGTGAATAACATTTCTGGACGCTTAGTGTCTGTTAGATATTCATCGATGACCCAACGGAAATCTGAACCGTACACGTCACGGTTACCGGTTTTCATCAAAGTACGTTGCATCAACTGATGTTGATCTGGAATAGCAATACCCGCTTCACGTAACTGAGCTGCTGGTACTTCTACGCTTTCAACTCGTTCAGCAACAAGATTGTATTCCGATTCACCAGGTAAAGCGTAATGCGTTTCTACCACATCCGCTGGCCAAAAATGCCCTAGACCACGAACGGCAATAAGTAATAACAAACCGACGACCATGATGACAGAAATCGCCACGGCACCCGCATTTAGCCACACCCATGGATCACCAGACTTGACCCATTCGGATACGGATTTTTTCTTCATTTTCATTGGAGTACTCATTATAGCGACCCGTATTTTTTGCGTAGGTGCTGACGCACGGTTTCAGCGATTGTGTTCACCACAAAGGTGAAGATAAAGAGCACAAACGCCGCTAAGAACAAGATACGATAGTGAGAACTTCCCACCTCAGACTCTGGTACTTCTACCGCCAAGTTGGCTGCTAGAGTCCGCATACCTTCGAATATGTTGAAATCCATAATCGGCGTATTACCCGTTGCCATCAGTACAATCATGGTTTCACCCACGGCGCGACCCATACCAATCATAACGGCAGAGAAAATACCAGGGCTCGCGGTCGGTAACACCACGCGAGTCATGGTTTGCCAGTAAGTAGCACCCAATGCTAATGAACCTTGAGTTAAGGCTTTTGGCACACTAAAGATGGCATCTTCAGTAATAGAGAAAATAGTCGGGATAACCGCAAAGCCCATGGCAAAACCAACCACCAGCGCGTTACGTTGGTCAAAGGTAATACCAAGATCATGAGTAATCCAGCCGCGAATGTTGCCACCAAAGAAGTTCAATTCAATGATTGGACTCATCGCCAAACAGAACCAAGCTAAAAATACGATAACTGGAATAAGCAACAATGGCTGCCAGCCATCAGGCACCAACCAGCGAATTTGCTGAGGTAAACGTGACCAAATATAAGCAAATAGTAGAATACCAACCGGCAGAACGACGAAAATACTGAACGTTGCTGCTAGGTTTTCTTCTAAGAAGGGCGCGAAGAACAAACCCGCTAAGAAGCCCAAAATTACCGTTGGTAGGGCTTCCATCAATTCGATCACAGGTTTGATCTTACGACGTAATGCAGGCGCCATGAAGTAAGCTGTATAGATAGCACCACAAATCGCCAAAGGCACCGCCATTAACATCGCATAGAATGCTGCTTTCAAGGTACCAAATGCTAATGGCATCAAGCTGTATTTAGGTTCGAAGTCATTGTTCGCCGCAGAAGACTGCCAAGTGTAAGTCGGCTCTTGGTAACCTTCGTACCACACCTTGCCCCACAAAGAGGACCAAGATACTTCTGGGTGTTCGTTGTCTACGTGGAAGAAATGCACACCTTTGCTGTCTTCTAACAACAAACCGTTTGCTCGTGGTGCAAAGCTGATTAGGCGAGCGGTTTTATCACTCAGTTTTTCATTCAAAACTTGGCGAGTAGATGTTGCATTATAGATAGCAACCAAGCCACGCTCATCCAAGGTAGCAAAACCTTTACGACGTTGCTCCATTGCCAAATCGACTAAGGCAACAGGTTGTTTAACATCGCGAATAAAAGTGAGTTTTTCTTCGTTGGTATCATCGTTACGAACGTTAAACCACTGGCTCACTCGACCAGAAGAGTCCGCTACCATGATAGAAGACTTACCCAATAGGTAGGTCATCGAAATAAGTTTGGTACTAGCGTCTTTGAACAGTGACATTTCATTTTTAAGCTCGATATTATCGAAATCTCGCAGATCAAACTCACTCATGGCACCAGAACGCGTCGCCACATATAAATAACGCTGATCACCACTCAGTAGCATGCTGGCTACATCAGGAACGAAAGGTAATGGCTCGCTCTGCTCGCTCAATTCCACTTCATCAGTGATAAAGTTAACGTCTTTCGTTACTTTAGTGATGGCGCTGCTTGAATCACCAATCGCCGCCATAGTTAAGCTGTCACTGCCATCACGAAGCGCTAGCTTCTTGATAGCGAAATCAGCTACATCAACAGGCTTTTTACCATAAGGGTATTCAACTACTGGAGTGATTTTACGTTTGCCATCTGGGTAAGAGGTTTTGTAATCGTGTTTTACAATTAGCGCTTTGCCATCTTCATAACCAAACGCCATTAAATGGCTAGTATCTGATTCAACAGCAAAGGCGGTGACTTTTTCAGTACGAAGATTTTTTACAGTGTCGATCACGCTGCCATCAGCAACAGAGAAGAAGACGATACTACCATTACTCGCCACTCGCATACCGACTTCAGCTTGTTCTTCGGTCGTTAAGTAGAGACTTTCACCTTGATCCTGTGCAGGCAAGGCATAGCTCGCCTCTGGATCAATACTGGCGCTTGAGAACAATGGCGCCACTTCATAAAGTAAGTAGAAGCAAATCAGCAGCACAGCCAAAATAACACTGCTGCCACCCACGGCAATACCCATTCCAGCCATACGGTCTTTCAGGGCGCGAATTTTACGATGACGCTTTAAAGCTGGCGTATTGAAATCCAGTTCAGGCATCTGATGGTCAGTTGGTTTAGTCATCCGCATTCATCTTTGTTGTGTGACGTTTTTTTGTGTGACAGTAGTGTGACAGCCTACTGCACAGAGAAAAATAGGAGAGCGTTTCGGCCCTCCTACTTTAAGCATCTAATCCGTAGCTCGCTACAGCGTTGCTTAGTTAATACCTAGATCTGTCAGGTATTTGTTAGCAACTTTCGCTGGAAGAGGTACATAACCGTCTTTTACAACAACCTCTTGGCCCATTTTAGAAAGAACCATTTTTACGAACTCACGTTGTAGTGGTTCAAGCGGCTTATTAGGCGCTTTGTTAACATAAACGTAAAGGAAACGAGACAGTGGGTATTTACCCGTTGCTGCGTTTTCAACGGTAGCATCAACAAACTCGCCGCCTTCTTTCTTAGTCAAAGGTACAGCACGTACTGAAGACGTTTTATAACCGATACCAGAGTAACCAATACCGTTAAGAGAAGTAGAAACAGACTGAACAACAGAAGCAGAACCTGGTTGTTCGTTCACACTGTTTTTATAGTCGCCTTTGAAAAGTGCGTGCTCTTTGAAGTAACCGTAAGTACCAGACACTGAGTTACGACCAAATAATTGAATGTCGCGTTTTGCCCAAGCACCATCTAGACCAGCTTTCCCCCAAGTAGTGATGTCTTCGCTGTGGCCACCCTTACGAGTAGAAGAGAAGATTGCATCCACTTCTGGAAGAGACAAACCTTTGATTGGGTTATCTTTATGTACGAAAACTGCTAGAGCATCGATAGCCACTGGGATTGCTGTTGGCTTGTAGCCGTATTTTTTCTCAAACGCTGCGATTTCTTTGTCTTTCATTGTACGAGACATAGGACCGAAGTTTGAAGTACCTTCAGTCAAAGCTGGTGGCGCAGTAGAAGAGCCAGCCGCTTGAATTTGAATGTTTACATTTGGGTATAGACGCTTAAAGTCTTCTGCCCACATTGTCATCAAGTTTGCTAAGGTGTCAGAGCCAACACTTGAAATATTGCCAGAAACGCCACTTGCTTTGCTGTAAGACATCAAATTTGAATCAACATCTGCAAAAGCGTTAACAGAAACGCTTACTGCCGCTGTCATCGCTAAACCTGCAACTAGTTTTTTCATCACATAAACCTCAGTGGTTGTAGTCAAATATTTATGAGCAACTGCCCATAGCTCGTTCGATGCTTTGTACTATAGGAAAGATATGTGACAGAAATGTTAAACAATGAAATATTTCAAAAATAAATTATGAGTCTTTACAAAACCAATAGGAAATCGTCACGAGCAAACAGCAAGTTTCTTTGTCCATACGATTTTAATCGCTGTAACATATTCCAACACTACGCCATTGAAAGGGCCCACTAAGTTGCTCAAACGTCAAAATAAACGCTTATCTAATCGTTACTTATTATTGTCCCTAGTAGTAGCGCTCGTGCCATTATTGGTTTTTTCCGGACTCTATGACACTTATCTGAATCAGCTAGTTATAAAAATATCGAGTGAACAATTAAGTACTCGCGTTGCGACTGTTCAGAATGAATTTCAGGCTAATCTTCGTGAGCGACTTTATCAGCTTGATGTCCTAGCCGATGAATTAGACAACCCAAAAATTTATACACTTGATGGAGCTCAGTCGTTGTCGTCTGAATTGCAAACCTTGCTAAGAATTCAAACAGACTTACAAAATGTCTATGGCATTGCATTTTTTGATGAGCACAAACAATACTTGTGGAGCTTTCCTGAATACGCCTACTCGCAAAATCGCTACGATCAATCCTTGATCTATCCTGTTACACAATTTGAAGACGCTGGCATTTATGGTCCAGAAACCTATTCATTTGATCGGCCCTCTTCCGTCTTATTATTAAAACAAATCAACACCAGCAGTTTTGCCATCGAAAATGCGCCATACATCGGCATTATTCTGCGCTTTAATTCGCTCGCTTCTATACCCAAGATACTCGGTGTCGATGGTATTTATACACCATTATTAGATGTTCCTGGTGACCGTTTATTTGATATCGTCGGTCAGCCTGTAGACAAAGATACAAGCATTAACACCAGTTATGATTTGCTGCCCAACTGGTCACTAAAGCTGCGTCAAAACAAAGATCTTTCTAGCCCACCAAGTGCAGAAATGCGTTACTGGCTGATTCTCTTGGTACTATTTACCGCCGCAGGCCTATTACTGCTGCATTGGTATATTTCAAAACGCTTAAATAGACAACTAGATAAACTCATTGATCGCGTCGAAAGTATTGCTGCTGGCGATTTAGACTCACCAGTGCCATTGCAACCAGGAACAGAATTAAAACGGTTAACCTTAGCCATTGATCGCATGCGCTTACAGCTACACCACGTAATTCAAGCATCAGTAGAAATGGAGAGGCAAGCCTCATTAGGACAACTGGCGGCGGGATTAGCTCATGACATTCGAAATCCGCTGACCATTATCCGTATGACGATACAAACTTTAATTAAGCGAGAATCCAACCCGCAACATAATGAAATGCTGGTAATGGTTGAAGAAGAAATAGAGCGCGTTAATCGAGTCATTGAAAACTTGCTAAACTTCGCTCGACCGACACAACCAAAATTAGAGAAAATAAGCTTGCTAGAACTGCTAGAAGGTATTCGAGCACTGGTAAACGCGTCAGCCAGAAAACAAAATGTTGGGATTGCGCTAGACTGTGACCCTTTACTTGAGATAACTGCCGATTTGTCTCATATTCGACAGATTTTAATGAACTTAATACTCAATGCGATTCAGGCAATGCCAACAGAAGGTGGGCAAATCACCTTGCTTGGCTCAAAGAAAGATGGGCAAATTATTTTATCCGTAATCGACAATGGTAAAGGCATTCCAGCATCACTCATGCCACGAGTATCGGAACCTTTCTTTACTACTAAGTCTGCGGGCACAGGATTAGGATTAGCAATCTGTCATGTATTAGCCAAGTCCAACCATGCTGAACTTTCCATCGAAAGTCAGGAGAATACAGGCACTAAAGTTCAACTATGTTTTCAAAACGACCGGATAGAAGAAGATAAATATGAGTAGCCTAACTGTTTTGGTAATAGATGATGAACCCAACTTGGTTCGCAGCATCCAGTTCTCCCTTAATGACCAAAACATGGATCTCCACGCGGCGTATTCTGGAACCGAGGGTATAAAAACATTTACAACCTTAGTTCCAGACGTCGTGTTATTGGATTTAGGCCTACCAGATATGTCCGGCTTAGACGTATTAACTCAGTTAAAAAGCCTATCTGCTGACACGCCAGTCATCATGATTTCTGCACATGGTGATACTAGAACCGCAGTAAAAGCAGTAAAAGAAGGCGCGCTCGACTACATCACCAAACCGTTTGATATCGATGAGTTAGAACTTTTAATTCGTCGCTGTGGTGAACAGCAGAGGCTATCAAAAGAACTGCGCTTTTTGCGCTCTAAGCAAATCCATACGCATCGTATTATTGGCAATAGCCATAGCACCCAACAACTCCGTGACATGATAGAACAAGTAGGTAGTAGTGCTGCTAAAACCATTTTGATCTCAGGCCAATCTGGAACAGGGAAAGCCTTAATTGCACGCAGCTTGCACGATGTTCGTTTTGATGATTCCCCTTTTATCGAAATAAATTGTGCCGCCCTACCTGAACAGCTTATCGAGGCAGAGCTATTTGGTGCAGAACGCGGTGCCTATACTGGCGCGGTACAAAAGCGAGATGGTCTTATTTCATTGGCAGATAATGGCACATTATTTTTAGATGAAATTGGCGAAATGCCATTAGCCATTCAAGCAAAATTACTGACGTTTCTAGAGAATCGCGTTTATCGCTCCATTGGTGGAGGAAAAGAACGCAAAGCCAATGTCGTGGTCATTGCTGCCACCAACAAAGACCTTAAAGAGGCCGTTGATGCCGGTACTTTCCGCGCCGATTTGTACTACCGACTCAATGTGGTACCAATTAATGCCCCAGCGCTAAGTGAGAGAACGGAAGACATTGCTTTATTAGTAAGTTTCTTCAGTGAGCAATTTGCAAAACAAGAAGGCTGTAACCCACCAATTTGGAGCGATGACGTTATTTTCCAACTTAAAGCCTACTCGTGGCCGGGTAACATTCGGGAACTCAAAAACTTAGTCGAACGCATTACTATTTTGTATCCAGGCCAAGCAGCCATGCCAAAACATTTACCAAGCGAATATCGACAAGGCCCACTGCAGCCTAAAATAGAGGACTCAAATTACTCTTCGTCAGTAGAAAACAAAGAACGAGAGCTAATCCTAAGTGCTTTAAGCAAATGTGGCGGCAGAAAAGGCCTTGCTGCCGAACAACTCGGCATATCTAGGCACGCTTTAAAACGCAGAATACAAAGACTTCATATAGATCTTTAAACTCAGAAAAAATAACAATAAGAATGCCCTTATGAAAAAATTAACTTGGTTACTCACCCTATTAGGATGTTTCACAGCAACAAACAGCCAAGCCGAAATAGTGCTAGGCAATCAAGACAAAGCTGACATAAATGTTGGCTGCCTTTTTCCGCTTACTGGACGTGGCGGTTTATATGGCGAAGACAGTAAAATTGGCATTCAGCTAGCACTGGAACAGTTGGCAAACAAAACTGATCACTATCCTAGTTTAAAAATCATTATTGAGGATTCTAGATCGAAAGCCTCACGAGCCACACGTTTAGTAAAAGAATTGGTAAGAGATCATCAAACTCGCTTCATTTGTGGCGTGGTGAATTCATCTATTGCGTGGCAAGTTGCCCAAGTTGCAGAGCAAGAAAACGCCTTTTTTATTGGCACTGATCACGCTTCATCTCGCATGACAGATACAGGCAAGCGCCCTTTATATTTTCGAGTCAGTAATAACACTCAACAAAGTATGCTGGCAGGAGCCAAATACATTCGTGAGCATTTTCCGTCTTCCGCCAGCAAACCCATTAAAATTTCCTATATTGGCCCAGACTACGAGTACGGCTACACCATGTGGGATGATTTAGAACATGCTCTTAAACAGCAACAAGTTAACTATAAAGTCGTCACTACTTTATGGCCCAAACTTTATGAACCAAACTACTTTACCTTTATTCAGGCACTCCTAGAGAAGCCAACAGATTTGATCGTAAATGCCATGTGGGGTGGCGATCTTGTCACCTTTATTCAACAAGCCAATAGCGCTAAGCTTTTCCAACATGCACGTTTTGCTAATTTCGACACTGGCGCCAACTTTGAAGTCCTTGCAGCATTAGGCGAAGACATGCCCGAAGGACTCATTTTGGCATCTCGTCATCACAATAACTGGCCAGACACAGCATTCAATCAATGGTTTGTATCACGCTTCCATGAGTTAAGCGGACGCTATCCTTCTTATGCTGCCGAAGGTGCGTACTCAGGAATAATGGCCATTGCTGAAGCCGTTCACCTTGCGGGTGTCGATGCAACTAACGAAGAGTTGCAAACTGTACTCGAAAACTTAGTGATTAAACTACCAGAAGATCCCACAGGTTTTTCGTCCTACATGGATGCAAACACTCACCAACTTCAGCAAGTTATTTCCATCGGAACCTCGACTAAAGACACCTCCCTTCCCCCAGCAGCACGTTTGCTGCATAACTGGTCGGTTTACTACCCTGATCGTCGTCAATCGCACTAATCTTTTGAGCGGATACCGATCATAAAATGGCGATCATCATGATCGGTAACCGCTCAAAACATTCATATAGACATACCTAAAAAAAACACTTTTTTATATTAATCAAATAGATAGATGTTATTAAAAAACTGGCATCCTGCTTGCTCTTATCTAAAAAGCAACATTGTTCTTAGTAAAAAAATAATAAGAGCGCGCATTAATACAAATGCCATCCTATCTCATAAGACCTCCCAGCGACTTGAGTGGCTTCTTATTTATTATTTCTTTTGAGCAATGACGTGTTCGTCATCTGTTTATGGGTCCTTTGTGATCCTAGCAACGACAAAAACAGAGCGTCTTAAAATAACCAATATAAAGGTGATACTCATGTTAAAAGACATGTCACTTCTAAAAACTCACTGCTTAGTCAATGGCGAGTGGGTCGAAGCCAAAGCAAAAACCACACACCCTGTCACTAATCCTGCTACAGGTGAAGTCATCGCTGAAATTCCTCATCTTTCACCAGAGGAAATCCCTGCCGTCATCGAAGCGTCTCGCATTGCACAAAAAAAATGGGCGGCACTCACCGCCAAAGAGCGCTCTGTAATATTAAGACGCTGGTTTGAGCTAATGATCGAGAATACCGACGACCTAGCCCTATTGATGACTACAGAACAAGGCAAACCGTTAGCCGAAGCAAAAGGCGAAATTGGCTACGCTGCATCTTTCATTGAATGGTTTGCTGAAGAAGCAAAACGCATTTATGGCGACACGATTCCAGCACCTCGCGCAGACCAAAGACTGACCGTTATCCGTCAACCGATCGGTGTTACGGCAGCGATTACGCCATGGAATTTCCCAGCCGCGATGATTACACGCAAAGCCGCGCCAGCACTGGCAGCAGGATGCTCAATGATCGTTCGTCCTGCGGACTTAACGCCACTTACTGCGTTAGCCATTGGCGAATTAGCACAACGTGCCGGTATTCCTGCTGGCGTTTTTCAAGTCATCACGGGCTCTGCTAGCAAACTAGGCAAGGTTCTTACCGACAGCCAAGTCGTTAGCAAGCTGTCTTTCACAGGATCAACGGAAGTCGGTCGTTTATTAATGGCGCAATGCGCGCAAACCATCAAAAAAGTCTCTTTGGAACTTGGCGGCAACGCGCCCTTTATCGTCTTTGATGATGCAGATCTTGATAAAGCTGTTGAAGGCGCTATGGCTTCTAAATATCGTAACGCGGGACAAACCTGTGTTTGCGCAAACCGTATTTTGGTTCAGCGCGGTGTTTACGAAGAATTTACTGCGAAACTGACCGAAAAAGTCAAAGCTTTAAAAGTAGGTAGCGGTGTTGAAACTGGTACCGACATTGGCCCAATGATCGAAGAGAAAGCCATCTCTAAAGTAGAAGATCATATCCAAGACGCCGTCAGCAAAGGCGCCAAACTGGTCTTTGGTGGCGAACGTTTGGGTGGACTTTTCTTACAGCCAGCGATTTTGACTGGTGTCACTGCTGACATGAAAGTCGCACAAGAAGAAACCTTTGGTCCGATGGCGCCATTGTTTGCGTTTGATACCGAAGAAGAAGCCATCGCCATGGCAAACGATACGATTTTTGGACTCGCCGCGTATTTCTATACTCGCGATCACGGCCGCATGATCCGCGTATCAGAAGCGCTTGAATACGGAATGGTCGGTCACAACACTGGATTGATTTCAAACGAAGTCGCGCCTTTCGGTGGCGTCAAACAGTCTGGTCTTGGACGCGAAGGCTCTAAGTATGGCATCGAAGAATATCTCGAAATGAAATACGTATGCAGCGCTCTATAAGCCCGCAACAGTAGCCAACAACAATAAATTGGAGATCATTATGACTGACGGCATCAAACCTTTTTCTTTTAATACGCCCGGCTCTATGCACCTTGAATGGGGCGGCGCAAAGCGTCTTGGTGAACTGCTTAGTGAGTGGTTCAAAGAACGTAACTTATTAATAGTCACAGACAAATTTTTGAATGAAAGCGGTCTATTGGAACAAACCAAAGACTCGCTAAAAAAACACGGTTTCACGGTAACTGTATTTGACGATGTGGTCGCTGATCCACCAGAACACGTGCTAATGGAATGTGTCGAGCAAGGCAAAAAAAGCCATGCGGATATCGTTCTAGGATTGGGCGGTGGGTCTTCTATGGACATAGCCAAATTAGTTGCTGTCATGCTTACATCTGAACAACCACTATCTGAGCTATACGGCATTGGTAAAATCACTGGCACCAGAACGCCATTGGTACAAGTTCCTACCACGGCAGGCACAGGTTCGGAAGTGACCAACATCACCATTCTTACCACTGGCGAAACCACCAAAATGGGCGTGGTATCGCAGCAGTTGTACGCAGATCGCGTCTTGTTGGATGCAGAGTTAACTGTTGGTCTTCCAGCGTTACCAACTGCAGCAACAGGCATTGATGCCATGGTTCATGCTATTGAAGCCTACACTTCGGTTCATCTTAAGAATCCGTTGTCAGATGCATTGGCAAAAGAAGCCTTGCGTCTCTTGAGCCAAAACCTAGTTACTGCGTGCCAAGATGGACAAAACCGCGCGGCCCGTGAAGCTATGTTGTTAGGTGCAAATTTAGCGGGCCAAGCCTTCTCTAATAGCCCAGTGGCAGCGGTACACGCCCTTGCTTATCCGTTAGGTGGTCATTATCACCTACCTCATGGCTTAACGAACGCTCTCATGCTTGGTCCAGTCTTACGCTACAACATGGCAGTTGCTGCGCCATTGTATGCGGAACTTGCCGATGTCGTTCTGGGTTATTCAGATGAAGATATGGAAATACGCTCAGCGAAATTCGTCGATTTCATGCAAAAACTGATGAACGAATCTGGCGCACCGCAGCGCCTACAAGATGTTGGTGTCACCGAAGAAAGCCTACCAACACTTGCCAAAGACGCCATGCTACAAACTCGCCTGTTAGGCAACAACCCTGTTCCAGTAACTGAAGAAGATGCATTGGCTTTGTATCAAGCTGCTTTCTGATTCTAAGCAACCTTGCCCCATGAAGGTGGGGCTAATAACTAAAAAAATAAAAGGAAATAACCATGAGAGAAGAACGCATTGATGGCCAAGAAACACCCTATTGGAAAATGGGGCCTTTTAAAGTCAGGCTGCCTTTTGTCCATTATCGTTTCGAATGGCCGGATTACTTTCAGGGCCTACTAATGTGTGCGGTCGACTTAGCCGCCATTCCGTTAATGACAGAACTACTAGGGATGCCATTTGAAGTCGCATTGGCAGTAGTCATGCTTAATGGCTTGTTCTATTTGTTACACCATTTGTTAGGCGACCCTGTCGTACCTGGTTGGATCACGCCAGCGATTCCACTACTTATGGCATATTGCTCAACCTTCCCTGAAGGGCCTGAACGAATACATGCTCTCGTATCATTCCAGTTACTCTTAGGGGTATTTGCGATTTTCATTGGTGCCTCGGGATTAGCTCAGAGGGTCGTTTCTCTCATACCACAGGCAATAAAATCTGGCATTATCATAGGTGCCGGTATTGCTGCTGTCATGGCGGTATTTAAAGTAGACGGACGTTTTGATACTTATCCTGTGACCATTACGCTTGCGGTTGGCGTGGCGTTCTATGTGATATTTTCGCGTCATTTTGCAGAACTAAAGCAAAACAATGCCTTGTTTAATCTTATTGGTAAGCTGGGCATCTTCCCTATCATAGTTTTAGCAATTCTCATTGCACCAACGGTTGGTGAAACCTCTTGGCCAACAATTCAGTGGGGATTCTCATCTCCAGACTTTGTTACTCTTTGGAAAGAGTACACAGTATTCGGTCTCGGTATGCCGCCAATTATGATGTTTATTACCGCAATCCCAACCGTCCTTGCAGCCTACATTGTGTTGTTTGGCGACGTATTACAAAGTAAAGCGATTTTAGATGAAGCCGATCTAATTCGTACCGACGAAAAAATTGATTATAGTCCAGACCGTGCACACTTGATTTTTGGCGCAAGAAACTCAGCAATGTCGATTCTTGGCCCAGATGTAACAATGTGTGGACCATTGTGGGCTGCTATGCACGTAGTAATAACAGAGCGTTTCAGCCAAGGTAAAAAAGCCATGAACTCCATCTTTGGGGGCGCGGGCTCTTTCCGCTGGGGAACCAATACTGGTTTGCTATTCATGCCTATCGTCACACTGGTTCAACCTATTCTGGGTGTAGCTTTAGCACTTACTTTGCTGATTCAAGGCTATGTATCAGTGAAAATAGGTATCATGGAAGCTAGATCTCAACGTGACCTTGGTATCGCAGGTATCGTTGCAGCTGTTCTGGCGACTCGTGGTGCAACATGGGCATTCGCTGTTGGCGTAGTATTATGCCTTCTAGTCTACGGTCGTGATTTCTTCAAGGGTGAAAAAGACACCACTTTTGTAAAAGATCAAACAAAATAAAGATCCAATCAACAGACACGGCTCAGTCGTGTCTGTTTTCGAAAAACCAGAACCGTTTCCTCCTCGTTATTGACTAACTCAACAACAAAAGTACTTACTTAAAAAAACAGGCACTCTCTCGTTCTCAATATTTTATTATCAATAAACCACCTAATTTCCGTTATATGCCTTCTAACTTGCCTTTCACGCCGTCTGGAATATTCCCAAGCGTAGCGTTATCCAATAGACTAACCGTCCGGATTTTCTGGGCTTTAAGGCCTTACTAAACTTCCGATAATAATGATTAAAACTGTGGGTATTTTAATGTTAAACAAACTGGTCAGTTCAGCTGAGGCGATTTCCCATTACATGGGAAGATGCGTTGCTTGGCTTACGTTAGCGATGATGCTGCTTACCTGCCTCATCGTGCTGTTGCGTTATGGCTTTGATATTGGTGCGATAGCGCTGCAAGAGTCCGTGCTTTATATGCATGCCATGGTCTTTATGTTGGGTGCGGCGTACACCTTTAAAGACGATGAACATGTTCGCGTTGATGTTTTTTATCGTGACTTTTCTGTCACTAAAAAAGCGTGGGTAAATATCATTGGCGGTCTTTTCTTTCTTTTGCCATTCACGCTTTACACCGCATATTTGAGCTTTGATTACGTGAGTGCTTCTTGGCGAGTATTAGAAACCTCCCCTGAACCTGGCGGTTTGCCTTTCGTGTATCTGCTAAAAACACTTATTCCCATCATGATGATTAGCCTGATCATTCAAGGTACGGCTGATATTTTGAAGAATATTGGCGTTGTGACTGCGGCTCGCTCTCTCATTAATAGACAGGCTAAAGGACAAAACTAATGGCTGAATTTATTCCTTTATGGCTGTTTGCCGGCGTTTGTGTCTGCTTGCTTTTTGGTTACCCTGTGGCGTTTTCTTTGGGCGGCACCGCGTTGATTTTTGCCGCGGTTGGTTCTATGTTCGGCACCTTTGATAGTGTTTTCTTAGAAGCCTTGCCAAACCGTTTATTTGGTATCGTCGGCAATGAAACCTTGATCGCAGTACCACTGTTTGTCTTGATGGGCGTTTTGCTCGAAAAATCCAAACTAGCTGAAAAACTACTCGACTCCATGGCCATGCTGTTTGGCACCTTACGTGGTGGTTTAGGCATTTCAGTTATTTTGGTGGGTATGTTACTGGCGGCAAGTACCGGTATTGTTGGTGCAACCGTGGTCACCATGGGCATGATCTCGTTACCAACCATGTTGCGTCGTGGCTACGATCCAGCGTTAGCGGCCGGCACTATTTGTGCGACAGGTACTTTGGGACAAATCATACCACCCTCCATCGCTTTGGTTCTATTGGGCGATGTTATGTCCAATGCTTATCAAAAAGCACAATTGGAAATGGGGATCTTCTCGCCTAAAACCATCTCTGTGGGAGATTTGTTTGTTGGTGCGCTGATCCCTGGCTTAATCTTGGTTGGGCTTTATATCCTTTACGTCATCATGGTAGCTTGGTTGCAGCCGCACAAAGCACCTGCTGTGCCTCGTGAAGAATTACGTAATGGCTCAAACGAATCCTTAGCCGTTCAGCTATTTAAAGGATTGGTGCCGCCTTTAGTACTTATCTTCGCCGTATTGGGTTCTATTCTTAGCGGGATTGCGACACCAACCGAAGCTGCTGGCGTTGGTGCACTAGGCGCTGCGCTATTGGCGTTAGGCAGCGGTAAACTGAACTTGCCCACCTTAAAAGACGCGGTATATTCGACTGCAAAAGTCACCTGCATGGTGTTTATGATCTTAATCGGCGCCTCTTTATTTTCGTTGGTGTTCCGTGGCTTTGGTGGCGAAGAGTTGATTCAAGACTTCTTCTCGCAACTACCTGGCGGTGTTGTTGGTGCGATGATCGTCGTTATGTTGCTGATGTTCTTCCTTGGCTTCATCTTAGACTTCATTGAAATCACCTTTGTGGTCGTGCCAATTGTTGCACCCGTATTGTTAGCAATGGGCTTAGATCCTGTGTGGTTAGGGATTATGATGGCAATCAATTTACAAACATCTTTCCTAACACCACCATTCGGATTTGCGCTGTTTTACCTGCGTGGCGTAGCGCCACCGGAACTGAAAACTCAGTCTATTTATAAAGGCGTAATACCTTTTATTCTTATTCAGGTTTCTGTGTTGATCATGTTATCTATCTGGCCAGATCTAGCAACTTGGCTACCTGAACAAGTCTATGCCGACTAAGGATCTCAATATGAAAGCAATGCAAATAAAAGACTACGGCCCAGCCAGCGATTTATCGCTGGTTGAGGCTCAAAAGCCAAGCATCAATGAGGACCAAATTTTGGTTCAAGTTGGTGCTGCTGGCGTGAATCCTGTGGACACTTACATTCGCTCAGGCACCAATAATTATTCAGCTAATTTTCCACACACTCCTGGCTCTGATGGCGCAGGGACTATTGCTGAACTAGGCGCTAAAGTTGTTGGCTTCGAGATTGGCCAACGTGTTTATTTTAGTCGTAACCTAACCGGTTCCTCTGCTGAATTTGCCGCTTGCGCAGCGACTCACACCTATCCACTAGCGGATGCTTTGTCTTTCGAAGAAGGCGCTTGTGTTGGTATTCCTTACACCACAGCTCACCGTGCCTTGTTTGGCCGCGCTAATGGCGAGGCGGGCGACAAGGTATTAGTACATGGCGCAACGGGCGCTGTCGGCATTGCTACAGTGCAATTAGCCTTAGCAGCGGGAATGGAAGTGGTTGCCAGTTCAGGAACAGCCGCTGGCGCAGATTTATTACGCCAGCAAGGCGTGACTAACATCATTATGCACAATGAAGCAGATCATCTTGCGCCTTATCAGTCGTTAGAGACGGGGTTTGATATCATTATCGAGATGCTTGCCAATCACAACTTAGATCAAGACTTAAAAGCCTTGGCCTTTAGTGGTTGTGTTAGTGTCGTGGGGAACCGCGGCACGATAGAAATTAATCCTCGTGACTTAATGGCTCGAGATGCTTCTGTCGTCGGTGTAGCATTGGCTAATGTGAAGCCTGCCGAACTTGCCTTGATTGCAAAATCCTTACGCCCGCTGTTTGAAAAAGGCGTACTCAAGCCTGTTATTCGTCATAGCTACCCGCTTACCGAATTAGCGCAAGCACACGAAGATGTCTTAAAATCTGGTGCGCTAGGTAACCTTGTTATTCGTATAAACTAGAATAAATCAATACAACTCAAACATGGCGCTTCATAAGCTTTTTTATAGGCTTTTTATAAGTTCTAAAAAAAGGAAAGCGTCGTGTTTTTTTTCACCTTCAATCTGCCTATATATGCACTCCAAGCCTCCATTTATGCAGTAAAATACGACATCTTCAAAAAAATACGCTACTAAAGCCACCTTAAGGTAGCTATACTTTCTCACTTATGTTTATGCAAAAGGCACATTTTGACTCAGTCTGATTCCGATGTTTTCAGTCTGCCTAACGAAGCGGACGCCCACGATCATGACTACCATCAACTGGTGGTTGTGCTAGATGGCAATACCGATTTCGATATAGAAGGCAAAGGCAAGCAGTTGCACACTGGCGAAGGTTGTATTCTTCCGTCAGAGAACAGCCATGCGTTTGCGGGTCTGGGGGAAAATCGCATCATGGTGGTCAATCTGCCTATCCCGCCGCAAAAAGGTATTACCGACGAAGAATACGAAGTCGTATCGCGTTTGTTTGACCAAGCAGCGTATTTTCAGCTTAATCCGCGTTTACAGATATTGGCCTCGGCTCTATCTGGTGAATTACAGCAATATCCGAATGATATGATTCTGGCTCGTGCTTGCGGCAATACTTTGTTGAGCGCCATTCGCCATCAAATCAACAATAAAGATGTTCGTTCTCGTGGCAACCATCTTGATATCGATAAACTAGATCAGTTTATCGAGCTGAATTTATCTCGTCGTGTTCATATCGATCAGTTGGCAAACTTCTGCTTTTTGAGTGTCAGCCAATTTCACGAGCGCTTCAAAGACCGCACCGGCATGACACCGCATCAATATCTAATGCGTAAACGCTTAGAGCGTGCCCAAAGCTTACTCGCTGAAGGCTTCCCGCCCATTCAAGTGGCCGAAATGTGTGGTTTCTCTAGCCAAAGTGCCATGACCAATGTGTTTTCTCAAACCCTTGGAATTACGCCATTAAAATACCAAAAGCAATTTGGTAATCGCTAATTCTCTTTCTTCCTAAAACACCATAAAACGCCCTATTTATAAGCATTTCGATAATTTCCTCAAATCTTCTGCACAAGAATGAATATATGTCCCATTTATTCTTATCCAGTCGGACTTTCTTATAAAAAAAAACGATTTTTTCGAAAGACAATTTATCCCTTCTGTCACTAAAGTGTCAGCATTATCCAGACATGCATTTTTTTGATTACGCTGAGTAAAAAGTAGTCAAAAAAGCGCTTAATGCTCTATAACAATATGCGGCCTTAATAAAAAATCATTTGGTTTTTTATGTTAACGCGGGAGAATCCAACCATGTTTAAAGCGATTGAGGTGTTACAGCCTAACTTCATTCAGCGCCCACTCAATGAATTGTGGCAGCTAATTTCCCCTCTTTATAATATGGATGAAGAGAAGTGGTTAAATGAGTTATTACCTTTGGCAAACCCCACTGAAGGTGAGCTAGAAACCCAAACCAATGCCGCTGCAAACTTGATTGCCGAAGTACGCAAAGACGACGATAGCATGTCGATGATTGACGCTTTGCTATTGGAATACAGCCTAGACACAAAAGAAGGCATTTTGCTGATGTGTTTGGCAGAAGCGCTAATGCGCGTGCCAGATAAAGAAACTGCCGACGCCTTCATCAAGGACCGCTTGAGCGTTGCCGATTGGGCATCTCACGCTAAAAACTCTGACTCTTTCTTCGTTAACGCTTCTACTTGGGGCTTATTGTTGACGGGTAAAATCGTCACTATGGACGAGAAAAAAGACGGTACGCCAGCTAACTTGGTAAACCGCATGGTAAACCGTGTTTCTGAGCCGGTGATTCGTAAAGCGATGAACCAAGCGATGAAAATCATGGGACATCAGTTTGTTCTAGGCCGCAGCATTGAAGAAGCTTTGTCTCGTGGTAAAGGCTACCGCGACAAAGGTTACACCTACTCTTTCGATATGCTTGGTGAAGCGGCATTGACTGCTGCCGATGCTGACAAATACCTAAAATCTTACATGCAAGCGGTTGAGTCTGTAGGCAAAGACACCTACAGCAAGGGTCACCGCCCAACGATCTCTATCAAACTGTCAGCTCTTCACCCACGTTATGAAGTAGGTTGTGAGGACCGCGTGATGACAGAGCTTTTCGACAGCGTTAAAGGCTTGATCATCAAGGCACGCTCGTTGAACGTCGGTATCACCATCGATGCAGAAGAAGCAGATCGTTTAGAGCTTTCTTTGCATTTGTTTGAAAAACTTTACCGCGACGAATCTACTAAAGGTTGGGGCTTATTTGGCCTTGTGGTTCAGGCTTACTCAAAACGCGCTCTGCCGGTTTTAGTTTGGTTGGCCGCACTATCTAAAGAACAAGGCGATCGCATCCCTGTGCGTCTTGTGAAAGGCGCCTACTGGGATTCTGAAATCAAGATGTGTCAACAACGCGGCATCAGTGGTTACCCAGTTTACACTCGTAAAGAGTCAACAGACGTTTCTTACTTGGCTTGCGCTCACTTCTTATTGAGCGAACACACTCGTGCGAATATCTTCCCGCAGTTTGCGAGCCATAACGCACACACTATCGCGACGATTAGCTGTTTAGCTAAGCAATTAGGCGCGACAACACAAGAATTTGAATTCCAACGTCTACACGGTATGGGCGACGCACTTTACAACCGCTTGATCAAAGACAGCGACATCTGTGTACGTATTTACGCGCCAGTCGGTAGCCATAAAGACTTGCTTCCATACTTGGTTCGTCGTCTGCTAGAAAACGGTGCCAACAGCTCATTCGTTCACCGTTTGATCGATGCTAGCTACCCGATTTCTGAGTTGATAGGTCATCCAGTTACTACGCTAGAAAGTCGTAAAACTCTAGCGAACCCACATATCAGCTTGCCTTCTGGTTTATTTGACGACCGTAAGAACTCATTCGGTCCGAACATCGAGATTGATTCTGAATGGACGCCTTTCAAAGCGAAAATCGATACTTTTATGGGACAAGACACCCAATGGCGTGCCTTCCCTATCGTTGGTGGTGAGAAAGTCGCAACCGGTCAAACACATTCTATTGAAAGCCCTTACGACCACAGCCAAACTGCAGGTCAAATCGACTGGGCAGACACAGCGACCGTTACCAAGGCAATTGACCTTGCCGAAGCCGCTTTCCCTGCATGGTCAGCACGTCCAGCGACTGAACGTGCTGACTGTCTAGATAAAATGGCTGACTTGATGGAAGAAAACTACGCAGAATTGATGGCACTTTGCCACCGTGAAGCTGGTAAAACCATTCAAGACAGCATCGACGAAGTACGTGAAGCCGTTGATTTCTGTCGCTACTATGCTCAACAAGCTCGTAGCCACTTTGCCAATCCAACCAGCTACACAGATTTCTTAGGTCAAGAAAAACAAGCCAAGCTAAACGGCCGCGGTGTGTTCACTTGTATCAGCCCGTGGAACTTCCCATTGGCAATCTTTACAGGCCAAGTGGTTGCCGCTCTTGTAGTTGGTAACACAGTGGTTGCGAAACCGGCTGAGCAAACGAGCTTAATCGCATTCCGCGCCATTGAAATGCTACACCAAGCAGGCGTTCCAACTGACGTACTTCACTTGTTACCTGGTGACGGCGCGACAGTTGGTGCTCCACTTACTAGCGACAAACGTATTGCCGGTCTTGCCTTCACAGGTTCCACTGGTACAGCACAATTGATCAACCGTACCCTTGCGGCTCGTGGCGTTGCGCCAGTGCCAGTGATTGCGGAAACAGGCGGTCAAAACGCTATGTTGGTTGATTCAACTTCTTTGCCTGAGCAAGTAGTTCGCGATGCAGTTCGTTCGGCGTTTGCGTCTGCTGGACAACGTTGTTCTGCATTGCGTGTATTGTTCGTACAAGCCGATATTGCAGATCGTGTTATTCCGATGATCAAAGGTGCCATGGCTGAACAAAGCGTTGGCTTGCCTTATCTACACAGCACAGATGTGGGTCCGGTTATCGATAAAAAAGCACAGAAAATGCTGCTAGATCATATCGAATACATGAAAGCGGAAAGCAAATTGATCGCCCAAACGGAGCTACCAGATTTCGCTAAAAACGGTACCTTCGTAGCGCCAACAGCGTTTGAAATTGCCAGTATTGATCAGCTAACGGATGAAAAATTTGGTCCTATCCTTCACGTTGTACGCTACAAAGCACGCGACTTAGATAAGATCATCGATACTATCAATAACTCAGGCTTTGGTTTGACTATGGGTGTTCACAGCCGTAACGAAACCACTTGTGCACGCATTGCTAGTCGCGCTCGTGTTGGTAACCTTTACATTAACCGCGACCAAGTCGGTGCGGTAGTTGGTGTTCAGCCTTTCGGCGGACAAGGTTTATCCGGCACAGGGCCAAAAGCTGGCGGTCCACATTACCTTCAACGCTTCGCTATTGAGCAAGACCTTTAAGGGGAGACATTACTATGACAATCGTACAACCTATCCAAATTCAGGTCGCTCAAAAAGTCTTCGAAGCATGGGACAAGCTTGGCGTAAACGGTCGTGCAGAGAAACTGCAGAAAGCTCTTAACACCTTCCCTAACGAACAAAGAAAAATGGCCTCTTGGCAGATCAATAACGCTAAACAATCTATTGCAGAGACACGCGTTATGCCTGGGCCAACTGGCGAACGTAATGAGCTATCAAACCAAGGCCGTGGTGTATTTCTTTGTATGTCTTTTATCGAAGGCGATAAGGCAAAAGTCGGTTTAGTAGGCCAAATATTTGCTGCGCTTATTGCTGGTAACCCAGTGATTACTGTTGGTCCAATAGGCCAAGAAATCATGGATATGATCTCTCCATTCGTGGCTGAAGGTGTCGTGCAGAACATTGCAGAATCAGCGCAAGATTCTTTGATCGAAGCCAACCACCTAGCTGGTATAGCAACACTTTGCGACCTTATTCAAGCGCAGCAGCTTAGCCAACGTCTTGCAGCGAAAGACGGCCTAATCTGCCAATTGGTTGAAGAAACCGATGCGGAAAATTTAAGTGTCATTGCCAAACCGCATTACGTGCTGCGCTTTGTCACTGAACGCACTGTGTCTAACAACACAACCGCAATCGGCGGCAACGCGACACTGCTTGAATTGGGCAGCATGAACGACTAATACTCGTTCGATATGCAGATGTCTAAAACTCGAAACAGCCCTCCTTGGAAATAAGAAGGGCTGTTTTTGTATTACTCAGAACTTGATGGTAACAACGCATTTTCCCACGCTTTAATAAAACGTCGACGCTTAGAGTCATCAAGATACACCATCAAAGCCGGCCCTAATGGAATGGGATGAAAATTAATCGTCTGATCTTGTACATCTTGATGTGATACCAAATCATCAATATCTGGGAATAAGGCCACCAGCTCGCTTTTTTTCGCAATCACATCCTGCCCAGCTTCTGAAATCAAAAAATTCACGAAACGCTGTGCGTTTGCAGCATGTTTAGCTTGTTTAGGAATAAAGACAGCACGGCTCACCACTAACGCATAATCTTGCGGTATTACCACACCAATGCGGTTATCTCGCTTTTCACGTCCCAAAGAGTAGGAACCCAATAAGTTATACCCAAACAATAATTTTCCTGACGCAATGTCATCCAATAAAATAGCGGTGTGCCCATAAACCTTGGTGCGAGCACGGCCTAAGCTTTCTTGCAGACGCCCGCTAATACTTGATGTTACTTCATCTTGTGTAGCAACTAAGTAGCCAATACCTGAACGACGCGCATCATAAGACCCCACTTTGTGAATAAAAAAATCATGCTCATTACGCATCGCACTGGCTAATGATTCATGGGTCAAAGGCACTGTCTTACCTTGAAAGGCTTTTTTGTTGTAAACAAAGACAATCGGCTCGTAGGTAAAGCCTATCACTTCATTACGCCAATTTGCCCAACTAGGCAGACTTTCAACGGCGCTCCCCAACACTGGTTGCGCATAACCATCATTGATAAGTCTAACTTGCAGGTCCATGGCAGAGCTAATAACCACATCCGGCTGATTTTCTAAAGACTCAGCTCTTATGGTCTGATCCAATTCTTGAGTATCAAACTCATGGTATTCTAGTGCTATCTGAGGATTTTGTATTTTAAAGGCTTCAAGTACAGGTTCGATTGCGTTTAAATCCGTCGCGCTGTATATGATTAATTTGTCGCTTTCCCGCACGGCTTCCAATGCCGCAGGCTCGGCAAAGGCTTTGCTGGCCAGCAGTATAATCAAGATGCTTAATAACTTCATGAGGATGCCTCATTGGGCAAGCGTAGCCGCGCCCGAAGCCCACCTAACGGACTGTCCTCTAAGTAAAATTCACCGCCATGGGCTTCAGCTACGCTGGTCACAATAGACAAACCAAGGCCTGAACCACTGAGTCCATTTTCCAAGCGCTGAAAACGTTCTAATGCTTTTTCTCTCAATTCAATAGGAATACTAGGACCAGCATCGTCAATAATAATGTCAATACCATAGGAGTCCATTTTTAGGCAAATCTCAATCTGGTTCTGCTCAGAACCGTAATAAACCGCGTTATCTAAAAGGTTACGAACCGCTTCCCGTAAGCTAATGGAATCGCCCATAAACAAAGGTAGTTTCTGCTCGCATTGGTAAGAAAAATCTATCATGCGATGCGCATTGTCTCGTACACATTCTGTTAATAACTGCTTCATGACTCTTTCGATATCCATCTTTTCGGTAACCACCGTATCACCTCGATGTACTACCATAGCGTGGGTGAGCAACTGATTGGTTAAACGCGTCAAGCGCTCATGTTCTTTGCGAATTTTACTTAAATGTTCTGGCAAGTCCGCCAAATTTTCGCTTTGGCTGGCAATGTCTAATTGAGCTTGCGTGGCGCTTTGTGCAGTACGAATTTGATGACTGGCATCAGCGATAAAACGCTTCATCACAGCTAAATTGGATAATAATTGCGCTTGATAATCATTGATCGCACTTACTAATGGCGAAACTTCTTGAATGGGCGTGGCTTGAATAGGCTTGGCCGATATCAATGAGTGAGATGTCAGGCTTTTAGAAATAGAACTCAACGGCTCAAGAGCACGATTAATCGCCACCCACAAGACAATCATCACACAAGCCATAATACAAAAAAGTACAGCGAAGCTTCGGTATAGAATGTCATTCATCATCTTATGCCGCGCTCTAAGCGTTTGCGCCAGCACCACAGTGACCCAACCAGACACCGCAGGCTCTGATAGCCTTTTATGGCGAATTACGACACGAACCTCTTCAGATAAATAATGCGCATTATAAAAAACGATAGCCGATTCATCGTTAAACTCATCAGGTAAAGGCATGTCTGGATAACCGGTAATAAGCTCGCCTTGAGTACCTAACGCCTGATAAAACACCTTGTCTTCACCGGCAAGCTGCATCATTTCAAACGCGGCGTAAGGCAAATCAAGATCCACTTGTTTACCATAAACATGCAAGCCTTCCATGATAGACAAGCTAGCGCTGTTGAGAAGTCGATCATAGGAATAATTGGCTGACTGGCGAGCATAGTGCCAAACACCAAGACTCAAAATAAGAAAAATAGACAGTAACAACAAGGCTGAACGGCCTAGCATTCGCGTGCGGATTGAATAGCTTTTCTCAGTCATCGACATGGGCTAAATACCCTAAACCACGGATGGTTTTGATAATCAAAGTCGAGCCGTCTAACTGTTTTCTTAAACGTGTTAGGGTTTGTTCAATGGCATTTGGAGTATAGGCTTCATCGTAGCTGTAGAGCCGATTGGAGATGTCATCTTTAGTGAGCACACGATCCAGATTTTTCAGAAAAAGCTCCAATAATTGCAGCTCCCGTGGTCGCAAATCTAACAATACATCATTCACTTTAGCGGAGTGCGCTGCCAAGTCAAAAACCAAATTACCACACTGTATTTCGTTACTAGCACCACCACGATCACGACGGTAAAGCGCACGACAACGGGCTGCTAATTCACGAAAATCAAAAGGTTTTGCTAAATAATCATCAGCCCCAAAGTCTAATGAACTGACTCTGTCATCAACTTCAGTTCGCGCCGTTAACACCAAAACAGGGATGCGATTGCCTTGATTACGTAAACTCTGTAATAGCTGAAAGCCACTCTTGCCGGGCAAGTTAATATCTAAAATCAACAAATCAAAGTCGTCAAAAGATAAACTGGCTTCAGCTTTTTCAACCGACCCAATCCAATCGATAGGGTGACCTAAATTCTTAAAATACACACGAATCGAGTCGGCCAAGCTCTCATTGTCTTCAATCAATAACATACGCATGACGAAACCCTATCTCTTCTTCTTGTCAGGTTAGTGTCAGTTTAAAGGAGTAACTTTGCTCACTCCTGTACAACCTTGTACAGCAAAATAAAACAAAAATAAATTTGGAGAATAAAAATGAAATCCAATATTGCCTCTTTATTACTTGTTGGCGGTCTTACTGTTGCGCTAAATGCCAGCGCATTCGAACCATCTAAACCAAGCTGTATTGCCCCTGCAAAACCAGGTGGTGGCTTCGATTTAACTTGCCGTATTTTATCAACAGGCTTCGCTAAAGCAGGTATCACTAAAATTCCAATGGCGGTTACCTTTATGCCTGGTGGTATCGGCGCCGTTGCTTATAACTACATCAATTCCACGACACCAGACGACCCAAACAAACTCGTCGCGTTTAGCTCTGGCTCATTACTCAATATTGCTCAAGGTAAATTCGGTAAAGGATTAGACGAAAATAATGCTCGCTGGGTGGGCACAGCTGGTGTTGATTATGGTGCAATTTTGGTAAAAGCCGATGCTCCATGGAATACATTGGGTGAATTAGTAGACGATATCAAAAAAGACCCAAGTAAATTTGTGCTTGGTGCTGGCGGCGGTGTTGGTAGCCAAGATTGGATGAAAGCGGCAATTCTCATGAAATCTTCTGGAGTAGATCCTAAGAAAATGCGCTACGTTGCTTATGAGGGTGGCGGTGAAGCGTTAGCCGCACTACTTGGTGGACACATTAAAGTTTTCCCTGGTGATGTAGGCGAAATGGAAGGCTTAGTTGAGTCTGGCAAAGTGAAAGTACTTGGCATCATGTCTCCTGAGCGCTTAAAAGGTAAGTTCTCCAAGTATCCAACAGCCATTGAACAGGGCTATGACGCCGAGTGGACCATTCTTCGTGGTTACTATTTAGGGCCTAAGGTTTCAGACGAAGCCTACAACTACTGGGCAGCTCAATTCCAAACAGCCTATAAAAACCCTGCTTTTGAACAAGTTGTGGTCGACCAAAACCTTGTACCATTTAACATGTCTGGTCGGGTTCTAGATAGCTACATTAAAGAACGAGTCGCTTATATGCGTGGTTTAGCAAAAGAAGCTGGCTTAATTAAGTAGTGAATTGGGGCAATAATATGTTGTATGACCGCATTTTTGCGGGCGCATTATTGGTACTGTCCGGGCTTATTGCCTGGACAGCTTTCCATTTCGATGTCCCGTTTCAATATGAACCATTAGGGCCAAAAGCCTTTCCTATTATCTTATCAATTGTTTTAGCCGCATGTTGTGTTTGGATGATAGTAAAACCCGATAAAAACTCTTGGCATCCGACCAAAGAGATTCTAACCAAGATAGTCATAGGTCTGGTGATAATGGTGTTGTACGCCGCCCTATTTGAAGAAGCGGGCTTCATTATTGCCACAACCATAGTGGGTGCTATTTTTAGCTGGTTATTTGGTGAAAAGCCTCTTAAAGCCTTCTTGTATGCCCTCGCCCTAAGCTTAATTAGCTATTTCTTATTAGCCGATTTAATGGAGCTTAATGTCCCAACTGGCCTACTTCTCGGAGACTTATAATGGACGTTTTACATTATTTATCGATTGGCTTCTCTGTTGCACTAACGCCTCTTAACTTAGGGTTAGTTTTAGCAGGATGCTTTATCGGCACACTCATTGGTTCATTACCCGGCATTGGGCCAATCAATGGCGTGGCTATTTTATTGCCATTAGCTTATTCCGTTGGCTTACCACCGGAGTCCGCCTTAATTTTATTGGCAGGTGTTTATTACGGCGCAGAATATGGCGGCCGAATTTCCAGCATTTTGCTCAACGTCCCAGGAGACGCTGGCGCGATTATGACAACCTTAGATGGTTACCCAATGGCCAAACGCGGAGAAGGCGGTCGAGCATTAGCTTTATCTGCCGTATCGTCCTTCTTTGGTAGCATGGGTGCGTTACTTATGATGGTGATTTTTGCGCCATTACTTAGCAAATTAGCTATTCAATTTGGTCCTTCAGAATACGTTTGGTTAATGCTTTTTGCCTTTACATGTTTAGCAACTATGGTGGGTAAACGTCCAATTAAAACCGTCGTTGGCGTGATCATTGGTCTACTTTTCGCGACAGTTGGCATTGATTCTGGTACCGGTATTTTGCGCTTCACTATGGGTATACCAAACTTATTTGATGGCGTGGATTTTCTGGTAGTTGTGATCGGAATGTTTGCCATTAGCGAAGTGCTCATCCTGCTAGAAAGCTGGGCACGTAATGATTTGAAACTCACGCCAGTAGGAAAAAGCTTTATTAGCTTTTCAGACATCATGGCGGTGAAATGGGTGATTTTGCGCTCAACTCTGTCTGGTTTCTTGATTGGTGTTTTACCGGGAACTGGCGCTTCTATTGCGAGTGCCGTTGCCTACGGCACTGAAAAACGTTTTGCTGAAGGAAAAGATGATCATTTTGGCGATGGCGATATTCGCGGCCTTGCTGCACCAGAAGCCGCAAACAATGCATCAGCAGCAGGCTCGATGGTGCCTATGTTGACATTAGGGATTCCAGGCAGCGGCACGACAGCCATCCTATTGGGTGCACTATTAATGTTTAACATCACACCTGGTCCGCTATTGTTTGAACAACAACCTAATATTGCTTGGGGTCTAATCGCTTCTATGTTCATTGGTAATATTGCCTTGTTAGTAATGAACTTACCGCTGATAGGCTTATTTGTTCGACTACTCTCTATCAAACAGTCTTACCTCGTGCCTATCATTGTGATGCTGACATTCGTCGGAATCTACTCCATTCATGGCGACACGTTTGACCTGTTCTTCATGATTGTATTAGGTGTGTTTGCCTTCATCTTACGCAAATTAGGCTTCTCTCTTGCACCGGTTATTTTGGGCTTGGTATTAGGAGAAGTATTAGAAGAGAACTTGCGTCGAGCATTGTCTATCAGTGGCGGTGATTGGTCTATCTTACTAAATGGCACCATGACTTATGTCTTGGCTTTCGCAACCGTTGCGGCACTAACTGCTCCTAGAATACTAAAAGCACTGAAGAAATGAACGTCATAGACTAACTCGTCTTAACAAAAAGCCTTCATGATCAATCTGGCCATGAAGGCTTTTTAGTTTTATACCACTCAGTTATAAAAGTTTAGTTTACTCAAGTTCACGAGCATTAATAAAAGCCCGCTCAGAGATTTCATGCCATGCTCTGACTTTTCCGTTGAACTCTTTGAACGAGTTGTAGACTTTTTGACTCATTGGATCCGCGGCAGCCACTTCATCTAATGTTTCAGCTGCGGCTTTTTTCAATGCTACCAAGACTTCTTTTGGAAATGGTTTCAAAACCACGTGATGCTCATTTACTAAGGTTTCTAACGCGGCGTTGTTACGCGCGGTAAATTCATCCAACATATCAGCATTCACTTGGCGAGTTGCTGCTCGAACAATCAGCTGAAGATCGTTTGGCAAGGCTTCAAACGCTTCTTTATTGTAGATTGCTTCCATGGTTGAACCCGGCTCATGCCAACCTGGGTAGTAGTAGAATTTGGCAGCTTTGTACAAACCAAATGCTAGGTCATTGTATGGACCAACCCATTCTGTCGCATCAATGGTACCGGTTTGAAGTGCGGTGAAGATTTCACTGCCTGGCAAGTTAACAGGCGTACCACCGACCTTTTTCAACACTTCACCACCTAAGCCAGGAAGACGCATTTTTAGGCCTTGGAAGTCCGCAAGGGAGTTGATCTCTTTATTGAACCAACCTCCCATCTGTACCCCAGTATTACCTGCTGCCATCGGAATAAGATTAAAAGGTGCGTAAGTCTCTTCCCACAATTTCAGGCCGCCACCATAGTGGAGCCATGAGTTCATTTCCTGTGCGGTAAAGCCAAACGGTACGGCGGAGAAAAACTGTGCCGCTGGAGCTTTGCCTTTCCAGTAGAAAGCACCACCATGACCTACTTGAGCAGTGCCACGTGATACCGCATCAAACACTTCCAACGCGGGTACTAGTTCGCCTGCAGCGTACACTTTTACCACTAAACGCCCATTCGACATTGCGGTAATATTTTCCGCTAGATGTTCTGCCGCCGTACCTAAACCCGGAAAGTTTTTCGGCCATGTTGTGACCATCTTCCAATGAATGACATCCGCCGCTTTCTCAACCTTTGCCGTTGCTTTCTCTTCTGATCCACCACAAGCCACCAAGCTTGCCGCCGTCAAACCGACCAATGCCAGTTTTCCCCACATTTTTATTGTTCTCATTGTTTATCCCTAAAAGACTGAATGACTTTATTTTTATAAAAGCTTTGCTTGATGCTACAAACCAAGCAAAGGCGAGTCGACAACCAACTCTATAGCCATAGCTTATGCACTAAGTGTTTTTGATAGTATAAATTGCAATATCAAGGCTCAAGGCTTTTTTGGTTTTATTTTTAAGTAGTATTTATCAGTCGAACGAATAACGCCCTATAAACAAATAAACTTAAAACTTCAGACTAGTCAACGTATCTGTAGCTTCCCGCTCAGTTAATGCGCCAAAACCGAATCTAAGATAACCATTCTGTTTATGAATAAAGAAATATGGATTTAAAGCTAAATCAGTAAGATCCAACTGTGATGAATCTCCTAAATTCAGCCAAAAAGCTAAGCCTCCTGCAGGAACATGGAAACTAACCCTGTCACCAAACAGCTGATTTAGCTCAGTAATACAGTGATCACGACGGGCTTTATAAAGTTTTTTACATTTCCTAATATGACGCTTTACTTCACCTGATTCTAATAATTCAGCCAAGGCAAGCTCTGTTAACGTATTACCTTGTCTATCAATCATTAAAATCTCCTGCACGGCTTGTTTTATTAATTCAGGGCTCGCCACCAGATACCCAACTCTAAGCCCTGGGGCAAATACTTTAGATAACGAGCCAATATGCAGCACCCGTTCCGCACCTGGCAAGCTAGCTAATGGCGGTATGGGTCGGCTATCAAAATGAAATTCATGATCATAATCATCTTCCACTATGTAAAAGCCATAACGAATTGATAACTGCAGTAACAATAAACGCCGTTCCATCACCATTGTGACGGTAGTGGGATAATGATGATGAGGGGTAGTGTAGATAGCCGCCACTTTGTGATTGGTCAATAATTGCTGTAGATGTAAAACATCAAGGCCTTTACTGTCTGTTCTGCAGCGTAATATAGTGAAACCTGCCGCTTCAAAAGCAGCCAACGCAGGAGCGTAAGTAAGCTCCTCAAATATCATTACACCATCAGATGGCTTGATGATACGGGATGCCAAGTAAATGGCCATCTGACTACCTCGAACGGTACAAATATGGGCAGTCGTCAAATGTAAATAACGCTCCTGAACAAGCATTCTCTGTAAGGCGCTACGTAATTCTATCGTTCCCTGAGCATCACCATAACCCAAATACTGCTTACGACTGGCAGCAATTAATGCCCTTCGATACGCCCTCGCTAATAACTCATAGGGAATAAGACGAGCATCTGGAATGCCGTCATTATCTACTTTTGCGCGGCTGTCCAAACTTAACGAAGTAGGAACGGCTTCAATGTCTGCCGTAGCGGTACGTGTAACTAAATGTTGATACTGTTCCGACAAGTGTTGCTCCGGCAATCGTGTTGAAACAAAGGTTCCACGTTTTGCTTCAGCCACCAGCCAGCCCTGCGCAATTAGCTCGTCATACGCCACTTGAACCGTCTTACGATTTAACCCCAATATAGCCGCTAATGATCGCGAGCCAGGTAAAAGTGCACCAGACTCCAGCCGTCCATTTAAAATATCCTCTATAAGTCTATTGACCAACCGAGCATGAGTCGTATCACCAACACTATTCTCTAACCACAACTGCGTTTGCCATGGACGTAGCATAATCCTCTCCCCCATCTGGACCATTACTAATTATAAATCTGGATGTTATTTCTGGTCCAGATTAGTTTTATTCTGCCTACTCAAGCACGAACTAGGAGTTAAAACACGATGAAAACAGCACACCTAGATAAACAACAATTGATGGCTAATGCGCAACAACAAATGGATTTATTAGTAAACGAAGGGCAATTTAACGACAGACAAAAACTGGCTTTAACTTGTCGTATTTTATATGAGCACGGCCATGATGCTGGTTTAGCCGGACAGGTCACTGCCCGTACTGAATCCGGCAATACATTTATCACACAACAATTCGGACTAGGATTCGATGAGATCACCGCAGACAATTTGCTGGAAGTAAATCAGGATTTGGAACCTGTTGATCAACAAGCAATGCCAAACCCCGCCAATAGATTCCACACTTGGATTTACCAACAACACCCAGAAGTGAATTGCATTATTCACACTCATCCAACTCATGTCGCTGCACTGTCTATGCTCAGAGTTCCGCTGATGGTTGCACAAATGGATACCTGCAGTTTATTTGATGACTGCGCCTTTTTAAGTGATTGGCCAGGAGTTCCTGTTGGTAATGAGGAAGGCATCATTATTTCAAATGCTCTGGGTAAAAAAAGAGCCGTTTTGTTGGCCCATCATGGTCAGCTAGTTGTAGGTAAAACCATTGAAGAAGCCTGTAATCTCGCATTGATGATTGAGCGCGCAGCACGATTACAGCTACTAGCAATGGCAGCAGGACAGATTCAGCCTTTACCGACTGAATTAGCAAAAGAAGCCCATGACTGGCTAACGACTGACCGCCGTAGCAAAGTCAACTTTGCGTATTACGCCAGAAAAGTACTGAAGTCCCACCCTGAATCCATCTAAGGAGATGAAAATGAAACTAACAGGCATTATCGCGTACCCAATTACCCCTTTTACTACAGATACTAATCAACCCGATTTAGAGAAACTGGGACAAAGTTTAGAACTACTGTTACAGCATGGCTGTGACGCTATAGCTCCTCTAGGCAGCACTGGTGAAAGCGCATATTTGAGTTTTTCCGAATGGAAAAAGGTAGCGCAGCATTCAGTTCAAGTTGTGGCAAACCGAGTACCAGTGATCATTGGCATTTCAGAGCTAACAACTGAACAAGCTATTAATAAAGCTCGTTTTGCGGCTCAGATTGGTGCCGATGCTATTATGGTAATACCTGTGTCGTACTGGAAACTCACAGACGATGAAATCTTCGGTTATTATGAAGCTATTGCGGCAACAGTGTCCTTACCTATTATGATTTACAATAATCCGGCTACCAGTGGTGTAGATATGTCGCCTGAATTAATTGTCAAAATGTTTAAGGAAATCCCTAACATCACCATGGTAAAAGAAAGTACTGGTGATATTCAGCGAATGCACAAAATACATCAATTATCAGCTGGAGAGTTACCTTTCTACAATGGTAGCAATCCATTAGCTCTAGAGGCTTTATGTGCAGGTGCTAGTGGTTGGTGTACTGCAGCCCCAAATTTATTAGAGACATTACCAAAGGAGCTTTATACCTTAATTAAAGCAAATGATCTTCAATCTGCGAAAGACTGTTTTTACCGTCAACTGCCTGTACTAAGCTTTATTGTTGCTGGCGGGTTACCTAAAACAATTAAAGCAGGTTTAGCGTTAAAAGGCCTTCAAGTCGGCGGGCCTCGTAAACCTCTGACGGCTGCTAATGAGAAAGATAAAGCTACATTAGCAAAATTACTAAGTATTTAATTTCATAAATACAAAAAAGCTCCGTTATCAAAAATAACGGAGCTTTTAACTGTGCTAATCGACTATCAAGCAGAAACGTTTAGAAGCTTAATCGTCTGCGCGTGCATTAATGTAAGCGCGCTCAGAAATATCATGCCATTCACTCACAGGTGCTAAAAAGCTTTTGAAAGAGTCATAGACTTTTTGACTCTCAGGATCATTCGCAGCCACTTCTTCTAGAGTCTCAGTAGACGCTTTCTTAAGTGCTTCCAACAAGTCTCGAGGGAAAGGCTTAAGAATCACATGATGCTCATTTACCAAGGTTTGCAGCGCAGCATTATTAAGCGCAGTAAACTCGTTGATCATGTCTAAGTTAGCTTGTTGAACCGCAGAGCGCACAATGGCTTTTAAATCTTTTGGCAAGGCTTCAAAAGCGTCTTTATTAAAGATAGCTTCAACAGCAGAACCTGGCTCATGCCAGCCTGGGTAATAATAATATTTCGCCGCTTTATACAAACCAAACGCAAGGTCGTTATAAGGCCCAACCCATTCTGTAGCATCGATTGTCCCAGTTTGAAGCGCGGTGAAAACTTCGCTAGCAGGTAAAGTAATAGGCGATGCACCGACTTTTTTCAGTACTTCTCCACCTAACCCTGGCATACGCATTTTCAAGCCTTGGAAATCGGCTAACGAGTTAATCTCTTTATTAAACCAACCGCCCATTTGCACGCCAGCATTACCAGCTACCATAGGAATTAAGTTAAACGGAGCGTAGATTTCTTCCCACAGCTGTAAACCACCGCCATAGGCAATCCAAGCGTTAAATTCTTGCGCGTTAAAACCAAAAGGAACCGTAGAGAAAAACTGCGCTGCTGGCACTTTTCCTTTCCAGTAATACGCAGTGCCGTGGCCCATTTGCGCTGTGCCACGAGATACCGCATCAAATACCTCTAATGCTGGAACAAGTTCACCTGCGGCATAGACTTTAATATCCAAACGGCCGTTAGACATTTCTTTGATATTATCTGCCAGCGCTTGTGCACCTGTGCCCATTCCAGGCGTATTTTTCGGCCAAGTTGTTACCATTTTCCAATGAATGACATCAACTTTTTGCTCTACCTTTGCGGTTTCTTTTTCTTCAGATCCACCACAGGCAACCAAAGTAGCTGTTATTACACCGACCAGTGCCACTTTTGCCCATATTCTTATTTTGCTCATTCACTTTATCCATTAAGAGACGAATTACATTTATAACTAGCACTTTGCTCGATACGCTTTATCCAATACAACGAGCAAAACCAACGTGATAAATTAAGCCCTGTTACCAATCGGTAGCAGGGCTTAATTGTATCGCTAGCTCTTTATTCCATTAATAACAAACTAATTAATCTGTAGCGCGAGCGTTAATAAATGCACGCTCAGAAATATCATGCCACTCACTAACAGACGTTAAGAAACTAGTGAAGGAGTCATAGACTTTTTGGCTCATAGGATCGTTAGCAGCCACTTCTTTTAGTGTTTCATCAGACGCTATACGCAATGCTTCCAAAAGGTCTTTTGGGAACTTTTTCAAAATAACATGATGTTCATCGACCAAAGTCTTCAAGGCAGCGTTGTTACGAGCTGTTAGTTCACTCAACATATTCAAGTTAGCTTGTTGTGCAGCTGAACGAACAATCTCTTGTAGGTCTTCTGGTAATGCATTGAAAGCGTCTTTGTTAATAAGCGCCTCAACTGCAGAACCTGGCTCTTGCCAACCTGGGTAATAGTAGTATTTCGCTGCTTTGTACAAGCCAAACGCTAGGTCATTGTAAGGACCTACCCACTCAGTGGCATCGATAGTGCCAGTTTGAAGAGCGGTAAACATTTCACTGCCTGGAAGGTTAACCGTCACAGCACCAACTTTCTTCAGTACTTCGCCACCAAGACCTGGCATACGCATTTTTAAGCCTTGGAAATCAGCTAAAGAGTTAATCTCTTTATTGAACCAACCACCCATTTGCGCGCCTGTGTTACCAGCAGCCATCGGAATGATATTAAACGGTGCGTAAACTTCTTCCCACAGTTGTAAACCACCGCCATAAGTAATCCAAGAGTTAAACTCTTGTGCCGTCATACCAAAAGGCACAGACGAGAAAAATTGTACTGCTGGCGCTTTGCCTTTCCAATAATACGCAGAGCTGTGACCCATTTCTGCAGTGCCACGAGATACAGCATCAAACACTTCCAACGCAGGAACAAGCTCACCTGCGGCATAAACTTTAATATCCAAACGACCGTTAGACATTTTAGTAATATTTTTCGCTAGCTCTTCAGCACTTGTACCCAAGCCAGGAAAGTTTTTGGGCCAAGTCGTGACCATTTTCCAGTGAATTGTTTCTACTTTCTTTTCTACTTTAGCCGTTTCTTCCGCTTTCTCTGATCCGCCACAAGCGACCAAAGACAAAGCAAACAAACTAGCAAACGCCAATTTGCCCAATACCATTAAATTACGCATTATTTTCCCTCAGAGAGCCAGTTACTTGATTACTATGAAACCCATGGTCTCAATAGAATCTATCTGTGATATGAAAATAGGGGCAATTAAAACATCGGTTAAATGCCACCTACTTCTGTATTTTTATAATAAATCAGACAGAAAATTGCCCTTAAAATGCATAAAACATTAAAAGGGCAAAAGATGATAAGAATTGTAGGAATCTTGCTCAACTCTTTTTTACAATTTCTCGCGACTAATTCACTTAACAGAGAAATTAGGCGTATAACCCCAAGACATACGCTGACCACTTTCAGCCGACTGCTCCGCCAAACAGATCAAGTAAATCAACTGACAAGCCTGCTCCATCGCAACAGGAGCCTCACCTTTACCCAGAATCGCATCACGTAATTGCGCATAGAAAGCCGCATAATCGCCTTGTGTTGCAGCTTCTTGAATGCTTTCAATATCATCTTGAGAATGCGCGACAAAACGAGTAATTTTTTGCTGAGCGGCTTTCGAAGGAAATTCATCCTGCCATGGCATTTGCCCAGCTCGTAGCGCTTCTTCTTGTGGATCTAAACCCACACATTGCCAGCTGCCTTTAGTAAATCTTGCATTAAAGCGGCGCATGTCACCTGCTTCAAATGGCGTCGACGCTAGACGTACACGTTTGTCATCATAGCCCAACTCCACTTCAAACCAATCGTGCGTTTGGCTACCGTCGCGTAACTTATCAATACTTGCATGCAACCACTTAGGCGGCCCAAATAAACTCAATGCCTGATCTAGAATATGCGGCCCTAAATCCCAAAAAATCCCCGTGCCAACACCCGGCTCTTCACGCCAGCGTGCTTGCGCCGTTGGACGAAACCGATCAAAGCGAGAATCTAAATGCTTCAACTCACCCAACTCAGCGCTTTCAATTAACGCTTTGAGACGCAAAAAGTCGCCATCAAAACGACGATTCTGGTAAACACAAAACACCAAGCCTTTTTGCTTCGCCAAGGCACACAAAGCTTCAATCTGAGATAAACGGGTAACAGAAGGTTTTTCCAGCAATACATGTTTGCCGTTTTCCAACGCCAGCTTTGCTTGATCAAAATGCAAAGCGTTCGGCGTCGTAATCACCACCAAATCCACATCCGGCGCCGCAAACACAGATTCAGCAGACGACACCACCGACACATCAGGCAGAACAGCCCTCACCTCATCCGCCTTCGAACTGCAAACATACGCCATCGTCATGCTAGGATCATTCATCACAAAAGGCGCATGAAACACCCGCCCAGACAAACCAAAACCAATCAAACCAACACGAATCGCCATGCCACACTCCTTTTCAACTAAATCATTACAACTCTAAACAGTTTACAACCAATTGAAAAAAATTGCCGCAATTAAAAACATTTACTAGGTTACAATCGGATAAACGAGAAAAATGGGAAAAAGCAGAACAATGGAATCTACAAAGCCAAACACTAAAGAATGGCAGCAAACACTCGATGCTTTAGAGTCAGTCGCCAAAGGCAAGGTAGTCGACGCGAGCGAAGTACACAAATGGCTAAACAGCTGGGGAACAGACAATGAACTTGAAGCCCCAACATGCAAAAAAGACGATGAGATTTAGGACAACTATACAAAGGTAAGCTAAGTCTTATTCCTGCTGACGCGCTTTGCTTAGAAGCAGGCGCAAAGAAAAAGACTCAGAAAATTTTTTTAACTATCTCGTTGTCTGATTTGCGCTGACGCACTAACCCGCTTTGCTGCAGGCTAAGCAGTTTAATTTAAAGGACGCTGGTATTATTCCTGCTGACGCGCTGAGCTTGCGAAGCAGGCGCAAAGGAATAAGACTCAGCGTCCTTATTAGCAAATATCTACACCAAAGCTACAAAACTTCCAATTTAGCAAACGACAACACCAGCCACTTGGTGCCTTCATCATCGAAGTTCACCTGAACTCGTGCTTGTGGGCCTTGGCCTTCGTAATTGATCACTAAGCCTTCACCAAACACGGGGTGATTGACTCGATCGCCCATGTTGACGGTGATTTCTGGCGCTTTGTAATTGTTTAACACGCTGCTGTTTTGCAGTTTGTTCTTTTCAAAGTTGTAATCAGGGCGCTGCAAAGAAACAGGACGGCTTACTTGTGAGCGAAGACGCACTTCTTCCAAACATTCCGGTGGCAATTCTTTAATAAAGCGCGATGGACTGTTAAAAGACTCACTACCAAACAAACGACGAGATTCCGCGTAAGTAATGTAAAGCTTTTCCATTGCTCGAGTAATGCCCACGTAGCAAAGACGACGTTCTTCTGCGAGTCGTCCCGGTTCTTCGAAAGACATCTTGCTTGGAAAAATATTCTCTTCCACGCCCGTTAGGAACACCAATGGGAACTCTAGACCTTTCGCCGAGTGCAATGTCATCAACTGCACGGCGTCTTGGTACTCGTCGGCTTGAGCATCGCCAGCGTCCAATACAGCTTTATCCAAGAATGCCATCAGTGGAGAGCTAAACTCTTCGTCTTCGTCGCTCCAGCTGAATCCGCCTGCCGCACCAACCAACTCTTTTAAGTTTTCGATACGTGCTTCGCCTTTCTCACCTTTCTCTTTTTCATGGAAAGGAATCAAGCCAGCTTCTTCAATGATCTGCTCGAAAATATCATTCAGGTTCAAATCTGGTTGCTGCACAGTGGTGCTCAAACCTTCAATAAGATGCAAAAACGACTTGATGGCATTGGTTGCTCGCCCCGCCATCAATGACTGACGCACGACTTCTTGCGCGGCTTGCCACATAGAACAGCCATTATCTCGCGCGATTTCACGTAATGTACCGATACTACGTTCGCCAATACCACGAGGTGGTACGTTGATGACTCGTTCCATGGCTCCGTCGTCATTTGGATCCAACGCCAAACGTGCGTAGGCCAAGGCATTTTTGATTTCAAGACGATCGTAGAATCTGTGCCCACCATAAATTCGATAAGCAATCTGTTCCCTAACAAGGCATTCCTCTATGACGCGTGACTGAGCATTGGAACGATAGAGAATCGCCATATCAGTCAGAGAGGTTCCCTTGTCGCGCCATTGTTTGATGATGCCAATGATAAAACGCGCTTCGTCTTGTTCGTTAAAGCCTGCGTACAGCGAGATTGGATCGCCTTCACCGCTGTCCGTCCAAAGCTCTTTCCCCAAACGATCATCATTGTGTTTGATCAAGCCATTGGCTGCATTCAGGATATGACCAGTTGAGCGATAGTTTTGCTCCAAGCGAATGGTGCCAACGTCTTTAAAATCTTTGGTGAAGTTTTGGATGTTTTCAATTTTTGCGCCACGCCAACCGTAAATCGATTGGTCATCATCGCCCACGGCGGTAATCGTACCTTGGCTACCTACCATGATACGTAACCAGGCGTATTGGATAGTGTTGGTATCTTGGAACTCGTCCACCAGCACATGGCGGAAACGATCTTGGTAATGGCGTAACAAAGCAGGCGTACTGAGCATCAGCTCATGAGCACGCAATAGCAATTCGCCGAAGTCCAATAATCCACCACGTTCACAGGCTTCTTCGTAATGGTAGTAGAGCTCGCGCATGCCTTTGGAGAAAGGATCATGGCTATCTGGTACATGAGCCGCACGGCGGCCTTCGTCTTTTTGCGCGTTAATAAACCAAGACACTTGCTTTGGCGGCCAGCGAGTATCATCAATACTCAGCTCGCGCATAATACGTTTGATTAATCGCAGTTGATCATCGCTGTCCATTATCTGGAAGTTTTCTTTTAGTCCCGCATCACGCCAATGGGCACGCAAGAGTCGATGCGCCAAACCGTGGAAGGTGCCAACCCACATCCCTTGCGGCGGAACACCCACCAACTGTTCGATACGGCCTTGCATCTCGCGAGCAGCTTTATTGGTAAAGGTTACCGCCATCAGGCTGTAAGGCGACAACTCGTAAGCGTGCATCAGCCATGCGATCCGGTGCACTAGGACTCGGGTTTTTCCTGACCCAGCGCCAGCCAAAACAAGGCTATTCTGCAAAGGCGCTGCGACGGCTTCTCGCTGCTTGTCATTCAGTGAGTCGAGGATAAAAGAAACGTCCATTACATTCCGCCATAATAATTAATAAATTTGTAACAAAAAACGCGTAAAAATAAGTTGATTTTCATTCTATTTGGGTTTTTTATTAGCTTGAAATAAGTGATCTGTCTATTTTGACTTTTTTTAACTGTCGATGACAGCGATCTATGCACTTCAATGTCGTCGAACGTCCAAAAGGGTATAACGATGAGCGATTTTGCTGAAACACTAACTGAAGTAAAAACCGACATAATGCACGCTTCCATTAGCTTGGATAATGAAACAAAAGAACGGAATCAAAAGGAAGACGCGGTACGTATGTTAAAAGCCAGACGTGCAATTGAACAGCATTTAGAAGAAAAACGTTTGCACCATGATATCTCTAACGGTTGGGACGATTAATTTCCCTGCTCATTAGTTGATACTTAAAGTGAACTAAATACGACCTAGCTATCTTGCTAGGTCAACGTTTTTTTACACTCAAAAACATCCCTCTCAGCAACCAACGTGTTGTGATATTACTCTATCGGCCTCAAAAAGCGGCTTTATTTAGAATAAGCCGCAATATTTCTACACAGTTAATTCTTGCCCTTTTCCGCCAACTTATAGCGGTTACTCACATGTTGGAGTACCATACGGTCTGATTTTTATATCTTCTAATCCATAATAAAAAAAGAAAATAACCCTCTTGGGGGAGTTACCATGTTTGAACATATCCAAGCTGCTCCGGCAGACCCAATTCTTGGCCTGAATGACGCTTACAGAAATGATCCAAATCCCAATAAAATTAACTTGGGCGTTGGTGTTTATAAAGATGAACAAGGCAATACACCTATTTTAAAATCAGTCAAACAAGCAGAAGAACGTTTGTTGGCTCAAGAAAAAACCAAAAGCTATTTAAGTATCGAAGGCGCACCCGCTTATCGATCTGCCGTGCAAACGCTTTTATTTGGTAAAGAACACAATATTATTACCAAACAGCTTGCTCAAACAGCCCATACCCCTGGCGGCACAGGCGCATTACGCGTCGCAGCAGAATTCATTAAAAAACATTTACCAGAAGCGACAATTTGGGTCAGTAATCCAACTTGGGCAAACCATCAGGCGGTCTTTCAATCCGTTGGTTTAGAAGTTGGCAGCTATGCTTACTACAATGCTGATAACAAATCTTTAGACTTTGAAGCCATGCTTGCGAGCTTGTCTCAAGTTCCTGAAGGCGATGTAGTATTGTTTCATGGCTGCTGCCACAACCCAACTGGCATAGATCCAACACCAGAACAGTGGTATCAATTGGCTAAGCTATGTAGCAAACAAGGCTTCTTGCCATTGTTTGACTTTGCTTATCAAGGCTTTGGCCAAGGCTTAAAGGAAGATGCTCAAGGCTTACGTACTTTCTTAGAGCACGTCCCTGAAATGCTGATTGCTAGTTCGTTCTCCAAGAACTTTGGTCTGTACAACGAACGTGTTGGCGCACTGACTATTTTGTGTGAAACCGCTGAACAAGCTGAAACAGCGTTCACACAAATCAAACGCTGTATTCGCACCAACTACTCAAATCCGCCATCTCATGGCTCAGCAGTTGTCGCCGAAATCCTTAATGATGCCGAGCTGTTCGCATTATGGGAAAGCGAAGTAAAAGCCATGCGTACTCGTATTCATGAAATGCGTAGCTTGTTTGTGAATACACTACGAATCAAAGGCGTTAGCCAAGATTTTTCGTTTATTTCACATCAGCAAGGTATGTTCTCTTTTTCTGGTCTAACACCAGATCAAGTTGCTCAGTTGCGTAAAGAGTACGGCATTTATATTGTTGGCTCAGGACGTATCAGTGTTGCAGGTATGACTCATGAAAACATGGGTCCACTTTGTGATGCTATTGCCGCGATTTTAAAGGGCTAGGCTAACATTTAGTCGCTACTGCGCAATTCTAAAAAACGGCTTCAAACTTTCATGTTGAAGCCGTTTTTTTATGTCGATTGTTTTTGTTTGTTGTTTTATCGCTAAAGAGGCTGTTACCTTATGGACTCGTTTTTTTCTATCTTCACAGGAGCCATCAATGACCGCCACACTGATTTACTGCTACGACCCTATGTGCAGCTGGTGTTGGGGATTCCGCCCTACTTGGACCAAGCTACAAAAATCCCTACAAGACTTAGTCGATGCAGATCAATTAACCATTCAACCCATGCTTGGAGGTCTTGCCATCGATTCTGATGTCGCTATGCCAGATGAAATGAAAAGCAAACTAGAAAGCACTTGGAAAAACATTCAAGCGTCATTAGGAACCAAGTTTAATTTTGATTTCTGGAAAACAGCTGCACCACGACGCTCGACTTACCCTGCATGCAGAGCCTGTTATGTCGCAAGAGACACAGGATTGGAAGAAGAAATGTATCACGCCATCCAAGAGGCGTATTACCTGAATGCTAAAAACCCATCAGACTTAGACACTCTCATTGAATGCGCTGAGCAAATAGGCATGAATGCAAACGGTTTTCAGAAAACCATGCAGCACGTTAAAAATGAACGTTTATTGGAAGAAGAAATAGAGCAAGCTCGACATCTTGGCTTAAATTCATTCCCTTCTTTAGCCTTGCTTATAGGCGATAAGCTCACGCCTATTCCACTAGACTACAAAGACCATTCAAGCATGTTAAATGCCATAAAAAAGGCGCTGTCTTAGCGCCTTAGTCACTTAAATCACATCAGTTCTATAAATATAAATCAACGAACTAAAATATAACTCTTCACTGTCCGAGCTATCGCAGCTGCTGAAACAACATATAGCAAAGGTAAAGCGAGCTTATAATCGTTGCCATCTACAAACACCATAATGCACGCAATAACTAGCAGACTCAGCGTAAATAGGTGCACATAGGCACACAAACCAAACTTCCATTTTGCTGTGATTATCACACCACCAACACCTAAAACCACACCCAATGCGCCACCAACTAAAACATCCATTGGCCAATGCACACCAATCAACACTCGACTCAAGGCAACCAATACCGCCAACAGGATAAACGTCGCTTTAGCATAAGCATTTTGAACGTAGCAAAAACACACACTTGCTAATAAGAATGCCGTTAAACTATGGCCAGAAGGAAAGCTACGTGCTTTATAGGCTCTGCCCAAAAGATTAAAGGTTTCAGGATCAAGCACTGCCGGTGGACGCGGCATCGCAAAATAATCCTTAAGTAAGTTAACTACGATGGCACCAAGTAATGTGGTGAATAGTACAGTCCAATGAAAACGAATATTGCGGCAAGAAAATAACAGCACTAGGGCCAACAAAAATACGCCATCTCCAAATACCGTCATATTTTCCAATAAGAAAGAAGGTATGTAGGTGCTAAAGCTATTTATTTCCATAAAGCCAAAGTGATAACCACCAAGAACATTACCAATCATGGCAGTACTTGCTAATACAACGGCAACCAAAAGCAAAATTTGAATACTAGATTGAGGAACTATCATGCTGCTTGCTCTAGCTTGATCTAGCAGCGATTTATAATTGGTCGACATTTTAGTTAAGTGACAACGCATATAATCCCTATTCCTTTTGGCAAAACATAAATAAATATAAAACTTCAATGTTCACATTTTATGCATATTGGATGAAAAATAAGTGAAATATGAATTAAAGATATGTATCGAAAGGAATGTTTATCTTTTTTTTTGTGATTTTGTGTAAGGTTAGCAAACAAAAGGTAAAAGAAGGATTGATGATCATGATGAAATCCCCGTTAATAGGCGAATAATCACGAGTTATTTTTTCCATCTAGGTTTTTCTTCTCTAGATTTTCCTTAATCTAGGAACAACAAGGTCAACAGGAATACATATCCCAAATGAAGCGTAACCACACTATTTTGTCCCGATTCACTTCGGGGCTATGTTCTTTCTTCAGACAGGGTTTTAGAACAAAACCTAGTACTTCAAGCTTTGTTATTTTGCTAACGCTACTAAATACAGCGCTATATAACTGGCCTTTGTTTTCTTTTTCGATAAAAAATCTAGATGGCTTTACGCTGAATAGCTTGCAAACTCTTATGACTGTTTTTGCCGCTATTTATCTAGTCACTACTCTTGTGCTTTATGTTTTGTTTATTTTATCTAGACGCTTAGGTAAAGCTGTGTGTGTGGTGTTTGCACTTGCAAACTCATTGGCAGTGTATTTCGTGGTGACCTATAACGTCATCTTAGACAGAACCATGATAGGCAATATTTTTAACACCCAATATTCAGAATCTGGACAATTTTTAAGCCCAAAGCTGGCCATTTATTTTATTCTGCTTGGCGTCTTACCAGCTTGGTTAATCCTTCGTACATCGGTTCAAAAAACCTCAATAATACGATTATTCGCGCATCTCATTATCACCGTCATAGTCACGTCTACTTGGATTTGGCAGTCACAAAGTCATTGGCTATGGATTGATGATCATGCCAAACAATTAGGTGGCCGAATCATGCCATGGTCTTACGTAGGGAATACGATTCGCTATCAAAACCAGTTAGCGAAAGAAAATGTGGTACAAACGCTATTACCAGATGCCACCTTTGGTTCAAATGAAAAAACCGTTGTAGTGTTAGTTATTGGCGAATCAGCGCGAGCGGAGAATTTTTCCCTATACGGCTATGACAAACCAACCAATCCTTTGCTAACCGCTTCTGAAAATGTCGTTGCCTTAAAAAATGCGACCTCTTGTGCCACTTACACTACCGAATCTGTGAAATGTATTCTTTCACACAATAACCCAAGTGGTAGTTTCTCCGAGCAATTTGAACCTTTGCCAAGTTACCTGCAAAGACAAGGAGTTGACGTTTTTTGGCGCACAAAAAACTGGGGGGAGCCACCAATTAAAGTAGCTAGCTATTTAAGTTCAGGGGATTTGAAAAAGAACTGTGAAGGCAGTGAATGCGACTATGATGGCGTGTTATTAAGCCATCTGGCTGAGCAAATTCAGGAATCGGATAAACAAAAAGTCTTTGTGGTTCTGCATCAAACAGGCAGTCATGGACCATCTTATTACAGTAAATATCCAAAGGAGTTTGAGGTTTTTAAACCTATTTGTCGTTCGGTCGAGCTTAGTAACTGCACGCAAGAGGAGCTAATTAACGCCTACGATAATACAGTCTTATATAACGATCATTTCTTAGATCAGTTACGCAAAACTTTAGAAGGATTGAAAGACACCTCCAGCGCTTATCTTTATGTATCTGACCATGGCGAGTCACTTGGCGAAGGTGGTATTTATTTACATGGAACACCTTACTCCATTGCACCTGAGCAACAATTCAAAGTGCCGTTCTTTGTGTGGATGTCGCCATCTTTTATTGATCAAAGGCATATCTCTATCGATAGACTAAGAGCACGAGAACAAAGCACCCAAGCGAATATTTTCCATAGCGTCATGGGTGCCTTTGATATGAACAGCGAAATCTATAATAAAGACCTAGATATGTTCAGGGCTGCGCGCCAACAATAGCCATAGACTAGCGAACAAACAATAAAGGCCAGTAAATCTGGCCTTTATTGTTTTTGTCATTTTCTAGAAAACCTGACTCTTTTTGGGCTCTAACCAAAGTCGTGATTAATTAAATCCAACATCGGGTTATAAAGTGGTTCTGTTGTGGCATTACGAGACTTTTTAGCTTCCTTCTCAGGCTGCGCTAAATCGCTTTCTATCGCTTCGACAAGCTCTTCTGTCTGCTCGTTTGCTTCAACTAAGTACGTAGCCTCAAGAGGCTCTAAAACCTCTTCTTCAGTCTCTTCAATGATTAGTTCTACAGGATCAGTAATCAGCTCAACCTCATCAACGACTAAATGCTCAGCCAAGGCTTTTGCCAATGGTTCCACATCGTCCAAGGTGACATTCACCGCCAACCAATGATTAGCGTCGGCTTCATGGCTAACCAAGGCTCCGGGCACAATCGCGTGGCGGAAACTGGCTAGCAAGGCAGTCATACTGGCAACATCTAATGGTTTCGATAAACGCATCCAAAGTGACATACCACCTTTGCTAGCAGCAAAACTAACATGCTCGCCGAGACGCGTTTCTAGGTGTGCTTTAACGCGCTCAGAATTCGCCCAAACCTCTCTCGCGCGTTTCATTAATGAGCGCTTACTATTTGGCTGTAATGCATCATTCAAGGCCATTTGTTGCGCATCGCTTAACGCCATATCAGCGCCTAAGAAAGCGCCCTCCAACAAGGCTTGATGTTTACCAGGCAAACACCAGCTAGCAGAGCGATCTACGCCTTTTGATTCCACGCCGCCGATATAAACAATATGATCAGACGAATCCAGTGACTTGTAGGTCATCATAGATCCAGCGCGATACGCCAAATGTGAGCACAAATCCCACTCAATCACTGGCAGCTTGGTTTCTTCAATAATTGCTAACCAGCGACGCAGACTTAAATTACTCACCAACTGGCCAGCAGGAAACGAGAACTGTCCCGGCAATACAATCAGACGAATGGATTTATCTCGTAAGCAACGAATCGCTAAATCTAAATCGACACCGCGTTCGCCAGCCGTCAAAGCAATCACTTGTCGTCCTAAGCTTTGCAATGTAGTAGTAATCCGAGGATCACAAGGCGTTAACACCAACACGCTATCGCCACGTTGAGTAAGTGTTTGTACGGTTTGAGTGAAGATTGCTAAAGGAGAACGCCCTAACCAAAGATGTGATGCATGAGCTTTGATACCAAGTCCTTTTAAATGCTCACTAACGGCTTCACGGGCCGCTAAATGGCCTTTACCCAATACAGGCAGATGGACTTCTTCCTGACGCACTGCAGGGCTTAAAAAAGTATCGCTTTGATCAACCAAGGCCGCTCGATGCGCAAGACATGCCCAAGCTGGCTTAGTACCGTCTTTGGCGAGTTCACGTAATTCTTCGCCAGCCAATAACAATGCCGGTTTTGTCTCGCTACGGTGACAAACAAAGTAACCAGATTTAGGCCGAGACTCGATCCAACCGTCTTCACTCAATAACTCATAACCATGTATGACCGTATTTAAGCTCAGGCCCAGTTGTTTCGATAAAGCTCGTAAGGACGGCATTTTATCACCGGGCACAATGGCCTCTTGTGACATCTGATCCAAGAACCAATCCACCACACCTTTATATAAAAAATCCGCCACCGTTTTGTACCTTTTCTAGTTTGTCATCTAGTATCTGTTATCAATCATTATAGTTGTCTTAAAAAAACGCAAGTAAAAGCCCAATAATTCACGATTTTGATGGGAGTTAAGGTACAATTTCACCAATTTAGCGCAGATTTCATGACTTTTGGTTCAGACTTTTAAGCCACTAGCATCACCAATTAAAATCCGCCCATTGTTAAAAACCAAAGTAGACAACCCTAAAGTAGAGTATTCATGGCTTTTGACCCCTCCTCGCTTCGTCACCTATTCCCAATTTTGGCGCAGTCAGCCTATGATCATCCACTAACCTATTTAGATAATGCAGCGACGACGCAAAAGCCATTGCCAGTATTGGATGCAATTCAGGACTATTACCGAAGCTTTAACGCCAATGTTCATCGTGGTGCGCACTTCCTTAGCGACCGAGCAACCAACCGTTTTGAGCAAGCCCGAGACACGGTCGCAAGCTTTATTAATGCGCCAGAACAAAGCCATGTGATTTGGACAAAAGGCGCGACAGAAGCCATCAATACGGTCGCTTTTGGTTTAGAGCATCTGCTCGAAAAAGGCGATGAGATACTCATCACTAGTTTAGAACATCACGCCAACCTAGTGCCTTGGCAGCAATTAGCCTTTCGCACTGGCGCTCGATTACGCATTCTGCCATTAACATCCAATGGCGAATGGGAGCCCGAATTCAGCCACTACTTCACGGATCGCACGCGTATTTTTGCGGCGACGCAGATTTCCAATGCCATCGGCGTAAGCACACCGCTGCAAACAATGCTCAATCATGCCAAGCAACAAGGCGCTTTTACCCTTGTCGATGGCGCTCAAGCCGTGGCGCACTATCCTATTGATGTGCAAATATTAGACTGTGACTTCTATGTCTTCTCTGGCCACAAGATGTATGGCCCAACGGGTATTGGCGTGTTATATGGCAAAAGCCACGCTTTGGAAGTTCTGCTGCCCTACCAAACGGGCGGCGAAATGGTGCGTCATGTTTCGTATCAAGCCACAGAGTTCAATGTTTTACCTTATCGCTTGGAAGCAGGAACACCTCACATCGAAGGCGTTATTGGCTTGGCGGCGGCCTGTGATTTTCTTAACGCTCAGGATCGTCTTTCATTATTAGCTTGGGAACAATCCCTCGCCATACACGTATATTCACGTCTTCATAAAGAAGGTGGCATCGAAATTTATTCGCCCGAGAAAAACACTACTTTGGTTTCACTAAGTGTACCCAATATTCATATCTTGGATTTGAACGCTTACCTAGATAGCCAAGGTGTAGCGGTTCGAGCTGGCAGCCACTGTGCCCATCCGTTAATGGCACAACTTGGTGTTGCTGGAACCTTGCGTGCCTCTTTCGCCTGTTACAACACCATGGAAGAAGCTAATCGTTTCTGCGATGTTCTTCTAGAAGCCATAGACCTATTAAACGATGAGTAACACTATGACGGACTCTTTAGGACAACAAAAGCCAGTAAACATAAAAGCCCTGCTGCAAGCTTGCCGTAGCAAAGAAGAAACCTTTAAGGCTTTGGTGACGTTAAGCAAAACCTTACCGCGCTTGTCTGCTGAAAAAAAAACCGAAGAAAACAAGGTAAAAGGCTGCGAAAGTGCCGTTTGGCTAGTCGTTGAAGAAAGTCATGGCATACGCCACTTCAAAGCCGACAGCGACGCCAAACTTATGCGCGGTGTATTAGTCGCCATATTGAGCTTAGTAGAAGGAAAAATGCTAGCGGATATTCAAAAAATGGACCTCAAAGCAGAGCTAGCCGAGCTTAACTTATCAAGTTACCTAACCAGCTCTAGAACCAATGGTGTGTTAGCGATTTTGAACAAAATCAACACGGTATAAGGTTTAGATACCTTTTCTTTTACTTCACAATACCTATTACTTAGCTTTTATTTACCAAGATCAATGACAATCCAAAGCCTATAAATATTCCGCCAGTTAATCGATGAAAGATCCGGTTAATATTATCTCTCGCTAAATACTGGCTAATTGATGTGGTTGCTAACGCATAAATACTTAGCCCAACAAAAGAGCAACAGGCAAATGTCCCTGCTAATAGACAGAATTGCGGCAGAACGGCTTGATTTAAATCGATAAACTGAGGAAACACCGCAGTATAAAATGCGATGGCTTTCGGGTTACTCATTCCAACTACATACGCTTCCATAAAAAGTTTTTTGCCGGAACCCAATGACTTAGAATCCGTTTGTGTATCAGGTTTCGTATATCGAGACTTCCAAGCTTTAACACCAAGATATATTAAGTATAAGCCGCCAATAACTTTGATCAGGCTAAACAGTAAATCAGAAGCCAGAATAATAGCTCCCAACCCTGCAGCCGATAAACTGGCTAGCGTCATGACTGCCGCAATATTTCCTGCAATGCCTCGCAAGGATTGCCAAAAGCCAAAGCTGGCGGAGTTTTTTATAGCAAGTAACATCGCTGGGCCAGGTGAAAAAGTCGCCACTAAGCAAATCAATAAAAATAACCAATAATCCATTTTCATTTTCCTTCTTTTATCTTAGTTAAAACCTATCATTACCATCTTGCTCTAAATTATTAATCTTGGTTTTACCCAATATTTTCAATAACACATTACGGCAAGATCTTAACACTGGGTACAAAATAGCAGCGACTTTTTTGGAGCTAAACAGCCAATAATTCAAGCGGTTAAACACCCCAGATTGGCCGCTAAGCAAGGCTAAAAGATGGATTGCATCCGCGCCATAGTAAAGCTGTCCATCCATTTTCAAGACCATGCCTTGATCTATGTCTAAGCCTTTAGCATTCACTTCTACCATAACCTCTGGATTGTCGCGAGCATCAATGAGTACTAACTCTCCGACGCTTTGACGTATACGAACTATTTGGCAATAAAAATGGCAGGCGGGACATTCTTTGTCATAGATAAGCAAAATCTGTTTGTCTGTCATGCATCAACCAGCTGATAAGAGATCAAATACAACTGTTTAATCCTTGGATAAATGTCCTGAATCACTTCCCTCAATTCATCCAAGCTCATATTTTCTTGCTCGGCATGATAATCCGTTAGAGCATCAAACAAGACCGGCTCAACAGACAATATTTTTAATCGACAAAACTCACGACCGTCTTCGAAGGTAGACACAGTCACTACAGAGTCAGGAACATAGTGCTTTTCAGCGTCATCACGCAAGGTAATGGTCTTCTTGCCAGATAGAATATCGGCCTCAAAGCGTTCAAAGAAAGTCATGGTTGTCGGTGTCATTGCTTAATTCGCCTTCTGTGCCAGTTTTTCCAATACTCTCGACACCGCCACAAACGCGAAGGAAGCCGTAACTGCTGTACTAGCACCAAAACCAGTGTCGCAATTCATTTTGGTTTCTGTATCGCCTTTTAAACGTTGATGAGAAACCGTGCCGTCACCTTGCGGATAGCTTAATTGCTCGGTGGAATAGACACATTCAATGTCAAAGCGCCGTTTCGGATTGCGGGTAAAGTTGTAATAACGTCGCAAAAAATTGCGTAGTTTGGCCGCAAGCGGATCTTTTTCGGTTTTAGCGAGATCGCCGATGAGTATTTTGGTTGGGTCCATTTGACCACCCGCACCGCCGACGGTGATGACTTTACGCTTGTTACTCTTACTCCACGCCATCAGAGCGGCTTTTGGCTTGATGCTGTCAATGCAATCAATAATGTAATCAAACGGCGTAGAGAGCAGCTCAGAGATGTTTTCAGGGGTAATAAAGTCTTCTATGCAGGTTACTTGGCAAATCGGATTAATCAACTTGATACGTTCTGCCATGACATCGACTTTCGATTGACCAATGTTGCCATCTAATGCGTGAATTTGGCGGTTGGTATTGGTGATGCAAACATCGTCCATATCGATCAACGTAATTTTACCAATACCTGAACGTGCCAAGGCTTCAGCCGCCCAAGAGCCAACGCCACCAATACCGATGACACAAACGTGTGCTTGAGTAAAAAACTCATACGCTGCATCGCCATATAAACGGCGAATGCCACCAAATCGTTGATCGTTTGTCACTTTTATCTCCTCGCAAAAGGTTCTACCCTGCGCTTTTTATGCCAATAAGTGTATTCTTTGAACCTAGCAAAGACGAATTACTTTCTATCAAAAACCTTTGCATGCAAAGATTTATATAAATAATCACCAGGTACTGTGAGCCCTATGATTCAACAAGCTTTTGAAATGCTTGGTTTGACGCCAAGAGAAACTCAACTTTATCAAACTCTATTAAAGTTAGGCCCTTCTTCCATTCGAGATATTGCCGAACACAGCGGCATCAATCGCGGCACGGCATATGAGTCGCTAAAACAGTTACAAAGCAAAGGCATCGTTAGCTACTTTCCAAAAGGAAAACGCCGATTATTTACCGCTGAAAACCCAGATATTCTGCTAAATCTAGCGGAAGAAAAACGCAACCGCCTAGACAAAACTATTGAAAACCTGAAAAACACTATCATTCCTAATTTGCATCAGCAGCAGCCAGATTATCATCAAACCAATGTACGTTATTACGAAGGTGATGATGGCATAGAGTGGGTTTTGCGCGATATTTTAAACGTGGTATCGCAACAAGACCACAAAGAATATTGTGTGTTTTCTTCTAAACCTATTCGCCCTTTCTTGTATCGCCCTTTTCCCAACTACACAAAGCAACGCGTGAAGCTTGGTATTAATGTAAAAGTGATTGCGCTTGGAGATGGTGGTGAAGAAGCACAGTTGTCTGAACGTAAGTGGATTAAAACGGAAGGTTCGGTCGACGCCAGCTATATTGCTATCTATCCGCCCAAATGTGCGATTATTTCTTTAGCGAGTAACAACTTCCCTTCTGCCGTGGTATTGGAATCTAAAGACATCGCCAAAGCACAGCAGATCATCTTCGATACCTTATGGAAGATGCTTTAAAGAGGCGACTTTTCTATTAAATAACAGGCCCTTAAATAACCGTCACTCAAATAACATACCCCCAAATAGCAGGCAATAAAAAAGCAGCCCTTAGGCTGCTTTTTTGACTTCAAACTCAACATTACCGCTTATTTGTGATCGCGGAACTGCTGAATAGTACGCAAGCGGGCCATAGCTTCTGCTAGTTCCACTGTCGCACGAGTGTAGTCGACGTCAGGTTTTTGGTTAGCCAAAAGCTCTTTAGCATGTTCCTGAGCTTTTAGTGCCGCCTCTTCGTCCAGATCTCTTGCACGAGTGGCTGTGTTAGCCAAGACGGTGACGCGGTGCGGTTGAACTTCTAGGAAGCCACCGGACACGAAGATTATCTCTTCGTCACCATTTTCTTTAACCACACGAACAGGACCTGGTTGCAGAGTAGTCAACAATGGCGCGTGACCAGGCATAATGCCCAAATCGCCATAGCTGCCTGCAGCCACAAGAGATTGTACCGTACCGGAAAAAATCTCTTGTTCAGCGCTTACGATATCGCAGTGTACTGTGATAGCCATAAGTTGCCTCTCTTAGTCATACTTAGCAAAAGCGTTTTACAACGCTTTTGCTACGCGTGATGGTTAAAGTTTCTTAGCTTTCTCGACAGCTTCGTCGATGCTACCAATCATGTAGAACGCTTGCTCTGGAAGATCATCGAACTCACCATCCAAGATGCCTTTAAAGCCACGAATCGTGTCTTTCAAAGAAACATACTTACCTGGAGAGCCAGTGAATACTTCTGCTACGAAGAAAGGCTGAGACAAGAAACGCTGGATTTTACGAGAACGGTTAACCGTTTGTTTATCTTCTTCAGATAACTCGTCCATACCCAAGATTGCGATAATGTCTTTCAATTCTTTGTAACGCTGCAATACCATTTGAACGCCACGTGCTACGTCGTAATGCTCTTGACCGATAACTAGTGGATCAAGCTGACGTGAAGTAGAGTCAAGAGGATCGATCGCTGGGTAGATACCCAAAGATGCGATGTCACGAGACAATACAACGGTTGCGTCCAAGTGAGAGAACGTTGTTGCTGGAGACGGGTCAGTCAAGTCATCCGCAGGTACGTATACCGCTTGAACAGACGTGATAGAACCAGTCTTAGTAGAGGTGATGCGTTCTTGAAGAACACCCATCTCTTCAGCAAGTGTAGGCTGGTAACCTACCGCAGATGGCATACGACCTAGCAATGCAGATACTTCTGTACCCGCAAGCGTGTAACGGTAGATGTTATCTACGAAGAAAAGTACGTCACGACCTTCGTCACGGAACTTCTCAGCCATAGTCAAACCAGTCAAAGCAACACGTAGACGGTTACCTGGTGGCTCGTTCATTTGGCCGTATACAAGAGATACTTTGTCGATTACGTTCGAGTCAGTCATCTCGTGGTAGAAGTCGTTACCTTCACGAGTACGCTCACCAACACCAGCAAATACAGAGTAACCGCTGTGCTCGATTGCGATGTTACGGATAAGTTCCATCATGTTTACGGTTTTACCTACACCGGCACCACCAAACAGACCAACTTTACCACCTTTCGCGAAAGGACAAACAAGATCGATAACCTTGATACCCGTTTCTAGCAATTCGTTGCTAGAAGACTGCTCAGCATAAGAAGGAGCTGCGCGGTGAATTGACCAACGCTCTTCTTCGCCGATTGGGCCTTTTTCGTCAATCGGATTACCTAGAACGTCCATAATACGTCCTAGTGTTTTAGTACCAACTGGCACAGAAACTGGTTTGTTTGTATTTTCTACAACCAAGCCACGTTTAATACCGTCAGTGGAACCCATTGCGATGGTACGAACAATACCGTCGCCTAGTTGTTGTTGAACTTCCAACACCAACTGTTTACCCTCAATGGTCAGGGCATCATATACTTTTGGCACGCTATCACGTGGGAATTCCACGTCCATAACCGCGCCAATAACCTGTACGATGTGTCCGCTACTCATGTTCGGATCCTCTTAAATACCTAAATACCTTAAACCGCTGCCGCGCCGCTGACTATCTCAGAAATTTCCTGAGTAATCGCTGCTTGACGAGCCTTGTTGTACACCAACTGCAATTCATCAATGATATCGCCGGCGTTGTCTGTTGCGTTTTTCATCGCAAGCATACGAGCTGCTTGTTCACACGCAATATTCTCAACCACTGACTGATATACTTGAGATTCAATATAGCGAACCAATAATTCGTTCAAAATTTCAACGGCTTCCGGTTCATAAATGTAATCCCAGTGGTGCTTTAACTCTGTATTCTCTTCCGCTTTTAATGGCAAAAGTTGTTCAACCGTCGGGTTTTGAGTCATGGTATTCACGAACTCATTTGAAACCACATAAAGACGATCAATACGACCTTCATCAAATGCGTCTAGCATCACCTTTACGCTACCGACTAAGTCGTCAGCTTTTGGTGCATCACCTAAACCGGTGAAGGCTGCTGTTACATTTCCGCCGTAGTTACGAAAGAATGAAACGGCTTTGCCACCAATCGCACAGATGTCTATTTCAACACCAGTATCAGCAAACTGTTTCATATCTCTAATGGCTTTTTTGAACACGTTAACGTTCAAACCACCACATAAACCACGATCAGAAGAGATTACGATATAACCAACACGCTTCGCCTCACGTTCGGTAAGGTAACGGTGTTTATACTCAGGATTCGCGTTGGCCAAATGACCAACTACTTGGCGAATTCGTTCCGCATACGGACGAGAAGCGGCCATACGATCCTGAGCTTTACGCGTTTTACTTGCAGCTACTTTTTCCATAGCACGAGTAATTTTACGCGTATTGTTAATGCTCGAAATCTGAGTACGTATCTCTTTTCCGACTGCCATAATAGAACTGCCCTTGTGAGAATGTTATTTCACAAACTGCAAGAAAGTGGTGACAAGCTTTAATCGCTTGTCACCAAACTCATTACCAAGTTTGCGTCGCTTTAAACTTCTCGATTGCCGCTTTAAAGGTCGCTTCAATCTCGCCGTTAAAATTACCAGTTTTGTTAATGTCAGCCATAAGATCAGTGTGTTCACTGTTCATGTAGCTCAACAAAGCAGTTTCAAAACTACCAATTTTGCTTGTTTCAACATCTTCAAGGAAGCCATCATTAGCAGCGTAAAGAACTACGCCCATATCAGCTACAGACATAGGAGAGAACTGCTTTTGTTTCATCAGTTCAGTAACCTGTTTACCGTGCTCTAACTGCTTACGAGTCGCTTCGTCTAGGTCAGATGCGAACTGAGCGAAAGCCGCCAATTCACGGTACTGAGCCAATGCAAGACGAATACCACCGCCAAGTTTCTTGACGATCTTAGTTTGTGCTGCACCACCTACACGAGATACCGAAATACCTGCGTTCATCGCTGGACGAATACCGGCGTTAAACGAGCTCGTTTCCAAGAATATCTGACCATCTGTGATGGAGATAACGTTGGTTGGTACGAATGCAGATACGTCACCACCTTGAGTCTCGATGATTGGCAATGCGGTCAAAGAACCCGTTTTGCCTTTCACTTCACCATTGGTGAATTTCTCTACGTAATCAACGTTTACACGTGATGCACGCTCAAGAAGACGAGAGTGAAGATAGAATACGTCACCTGGGTAGGCTTCACGACCTGGCGGACGACGTAGAAGCAAAGAGATCTGACGGTAAGCCCAAGCTTGCTTGGTCAAATCATCATAAATGATCAATGCGTCTTCACCGCGGTCACGGAAATATTCACCCATAGTACAGCCAGTGTATGGCGCTATGTAAAGCATTGCTGCTGGATCAGATGCGCCAGCTGCTACTACTGTGGTGTATTCCATTGCGCCAGCTTCTTCAAGCTTACGCACGACGTTAGCAATTGTAGATTGTTTCTGACCGATCGCTACGTACACACACTTAATGCCAGAATCTTTCTGAGCAATAATGGTGTCAATTGCTAATGCAGTCTTACCAATCTGACGGTCACCGATGATCAACTCACGTTGACCACGACCAATTGGCACCATAGCGTCAATGGCTTTGTAACCTGTTTGAATCGGTTGATCAACTGACTGACGTTCGATAACGCCTGGCGCCACTTTTTCAACTTTATCAGTTAGTTTTGCATTGATAGCGCCTTTGCCGTCGATTGGGTTACCCAATGCGTCAACAACACGACCAAGCAATTCAGGACCGATTGGAACTTCCAATATACGACCTGTACATTTAACTTTTTGACCTTCTACAAGGTCTTGGTATTTACCAAGTACTACTGCACCGACAGAGTCACGCTCTAGGTTCAAAGCAATACCGTAAATACCACCAGGGAATTCAATCATTTCCCCGTACATAACATCTGCCAAGCCGTGGATCAGAACGATACCGTCTGCCACGCTGACAATTGTGCCCTCATTTTGGGCATCAGAAGATACATCGAGGTTCTCGATGCGCTTCTTGATAATCTCGCTGATCTCAGATGGATTCAGTTGCTGCATGCTAAATTCCTCAACCCTGGTTTCGATTTAACGAAACGCTAGGAGTTTATCGCCTCGGCCAGTTTCGCTAATTTACCGCGTACTGAACCGTCGATGATTAAGTCACCTGTACGAATAACCACGCCACCAATTAGGCTTGCGTCTGTTTCACTGGTTAAGTTGACTGTACGGTCCAACTTTTTAGCCAGTGAAGCGGCTAATGCTTGTGTTTGTTCTGCTGTTAATTCAAATGCAGACGTAAATTGAACATTTACGGCTTTTTCGAAATTCAGTTTGAACTGTAAAAATAACTCAGAAATAGCAGGAAGAAGCGATAAACGCTTATTCACAGCAAGAGCTAGCAAAAATGCTTTGCCTTGTTCTGTTGTTACTTCTGCACAAACGTCCGCTAGAGCGTTTGCCTTCTCTTCCGCACTAAAAGCTGGATTCCCAAGTGCTTTTTTAAGCTTAGGTTCAACAGTCACAGCAGCTAATATGTTTAACATATCTGCCCACTCTGAAATATGACCTTGCTCTCTAGCAACTTCGAAAACCGCTTTAGCGTACGGTCGCGCGACTGTTTTTAATTCAGCCATTAGACCCTCGCTTAAAGCTCTTTGGCGAGCTGTTCAACGATCTCGCTATGTGCTTTTTCGTCAATGGTGGCTCCCAAAATCTTCTCGGCACCAGCAAATGCAAGAACGGAAACTTGAGCACGCAATGCTTCTTTAGCACGCATAACGTCTTGTTCGATCTCTGCTTGAGCTGCTTCGCGCAGACGCTTGCCATCGGCAATCACCTGCTCTTTTGCCTCGTCGACCATTTGGTTCGCACGTTTGTTGGCTTGTTCAATAATCTCGGCCGCGTTCTCTTTGCTTTCACGTAATATTTGAGAGGCTTGTTCTTGTGCCAACTCAAGGTCACGTGAAGCACGGTTCGCTGCTTCCAAACCGTCTGCAATTTTTTTGCTACGCTCTTCGAGCGCAGCAATAACTGGTGGCCACACATATTTCATGCAGAACCAGACAAAAATAGCAAACGAGATAGCTTGGCCTAGAAGTGTGAGATTTAAGTTCACGCTAATACCCTCGCTTTTAGTCGTTTAAAAATCATTCCCGCAAAGTTTTGCAGAATATTAACCAGCGACCAAAGCAACAAAAGGATTCGCAAAAGTGAAGAACAATGCGATACCTACACCGATCATAGTTACGGCATCTAGAAGACCCGCTACGATGAACATTTTAACTTGCAGCATTGGAACCATTTCTGGTTGACGCGCAGCGCCTTCCAAGAATTTTCCACCCAAAATACCAAAACCAATCGCAGTACCTAGGGCACCTAGACCGATTAGAAGGGCTACAGCGATCGCAGTAAGACCAACTACAGTTTCCATTTTAACTCCTACATTTTCACAGTTTTAGATAAGGTTTAAAAAATTATTACTTTAAAGAACACACTATTAATGATCTTCGTGCGCCATACTTAAGTAGACGATAGTCAACATCATAAAGATGAAGGCTTGAAGCACGATGATCAAAATATGGAAGATCGCCCATGGCACAGACAGAGCCCATTGTAGGCCCCAAGGCAATATAGCAATCAAAATAAAGATCAATTCACCAGCATACAAGTTACCGAACAATCGCAATGCTAATGAAACAGGTTTCGCAAGTAGACCAACACCTTCAAGTAATAAGTTGAAAGGGATCATCCATTTGCCAAATGGCTGTAACGTCAGTTCACCAACAAAACCACTTATGCCTTTCACTTTGATGCTGTAGAAAACAATCAAAGCAAAAACAGAAAGTGACATGCCTAATGTGGCATTAATATCTGTTGTTGGAACAAATTTGAAATACACATGATTAGGATCAGCGCCAAACACTGAAGTACCAATCATTTGAGCTACAGCAGGCAAGAAATCAACAGGAATTAAATCCATGAAGTTCATCAAGAAAACCCAAACAAAGATAGTAAGTGCTAAAGGCGCAATGACCTTACTCTTACCATGAAAGGTTTCTTTAACACTGCCATCAACAAACTCAACCATAAGTTCTACAAAGTTTTGTAGTCCAGTCGGTGTATCTGTCGAAATTTTCTTTGCGGCCTTACGGAACAACCATAAAAACAAGAAACCCAAAGCAATCGAAATTGCCATAGTGTCTACATGAATTGCCCAGAATCCCATATCTGCTGCTTCTTTAGCATCATGGGCAAGACCCCATGTTCCATCAGGATGTTGACCATAGGTCAAATTCTGAAGGTGATGCTTTATATATGAAGAAGCTGTTGGACTTTCAATACCCATACTTATATCCACGCTCTCTCAATGATTAAAATCCTATTGCCTACCGTACTAGGTATTTCTTAGCACGATAGGACTGAGCCAATGGCTCAAAATTGCACCGCCAAAACCTGCAAAGAAAGCCCCTGCAGCTAATGGTTTTATCAGAAGAAAAACCAGCGACAATAAAACCACTGTCATAGCCAACTTACCGGCTTCTCCTCGATAGAATGATCTAACGACATCTTTTGCTGGACGAGTCCCTTTGTAACCAAAGATTCGCCAAGCCATATAAACACTCGGCAATATGCTGGTTAAAGCGCCCAATATAAACGAGTACCCATACAGACCACCAGCAACGTAAAAAATTCCCAAAGAAACTAAAAAAGTGAGCAATAATTGTAATAAAAGGAAACGAAATATAGCCTTCTTTTTAGCGCTAATAATTGCACTCGCGCTTAGTGGCTTTTTTGTCTCCATTACCCAACTCTCTTTTCGCACTATAAAAGTGCAATCAATGTGATGATTTACAAAATTCGAGGCATTATATGGGTAATAGCTGCCTTGTTCAACTTAAACCGATTCACACGATCACTTTCAAGGCATCTTGTCTAGATAGAAAAACGTACTTGTCACGAATTGCTTCATTTCCCTGCAAGCAGTTCGCTAATCAAGAGTTCTAGGTGTTCTGGGTTACGGTACTCAATAACCAACTTACCTTTTCCTTTGGCTGAAGGTTGTATTTTTACCGCCGCATTAATTTTTTGACTAATGCGTTCTGCTTCTGCACTTAAATCTGGCAGGATAGGTTTGCTATCTTCATTTTTTTCAATAACTTGGAAGTTTTTCACCAATCTTTCCGTCTCACGGACAGACAAGGATTTAGTGACAACTTGTGACGCCGCTTGAATTTGTTTGTCATGCTCTAAAGGTAATAAAGCTCGCGCATGGCCCATTTCAATATCACCATGTTCTAACAAACGACGAACTTCAGGCGTCAACCCTAACAAACGTAATAGATTCGCTACAGTTGAACGAGATTTACCAACGGTATCTGCAACTTCTTGTTGAGTAAGGTGAAAATCTTCAACTAGACGTTGTAGAGCTAATGCTTCTTCTACTGGGTTTAGGTCTTCACGTTGAATATTTTCAATCAAAGCAAGAACCACGGCATCCGCATCTTCAACATGACGAACGATGACAGGAACCTGCTTTAAATCGGCCAATTTGGCAGCTCGCCAGCGGCGTTCACCCGCGATAATTTCATATTGATTGTGGCCACTTGGTCGTACAACAATAGGCTGCATAATACCTTGATTACGAATTGAAGCCGCGAGATCTTCTAATTGCGCAGGGTTCATATCACGACGAGGTTGAAATTTACCTTTAGAAAGCCAATCCACAGGTAAATAAGTTAGGCCTTTTATTTGCTCACTATTAGAGCCACTATCAGCCTCATTGGTTGGAGTTGATTGTGGTGCTAATAATGCATCTAAGCCACGACCTAGACCTCTTTTTTTCATCGTCATTTCATTAACCCTAATTGGTATTAAAGTACGCTTATAAAACAGTAATTATGCGACAGATTTTCGAATAAACTCACCCGCTAATGCGAGGTAAGCGATAGCTCCACGAGACTGTTTCTCATAATGCAAAACAGGTAAACCGTAACTTGGTGATTCCGCCAAACGAATATTTCGAGGGATCACGGTATCATAAACCTTGCTGCCAAAATGCTTATGAAGTTGACTAGATACATCATGCGTTAAGCTGGGGCGAGGATCATACATGGTTCGTAAAATACCTTCGACCTCTAGAGACGGATTTAACGCTTGAGTAATACGATTGATCGTTTGCAATAACGCTGTTAACCCTTCTAACGCGTAATATTCACATTGCACCGGAATCAATACACCTTGAGAAGCGGCTAAAGCATTTACCGTCAGCATATTCAATGCAGGTGGACAGTCTAGTAAGATGTAATCGAAGTCACTGTCGACTTCGTACAGGCCAGCACGCAGACGGGTTTCTTTACTCGGTAAATCAAGTAAAACCACTTCTGCACCAGTTAAATCACCGTTTGCAGGCAATACCCAATAATCTCCAGGCATGCTTTTTTTCATGACTTCTTTTACGCCATGAGAACCAATCAATACGTCGTAAACGCTAGTGTCTAACTCTTCTTTAGTAAAGCCACTTCCAGTGGTCGCATTACCTTGCGGATCTAAATCGATTAATAATACTCGGCGCTTCATTGCCGCCAGTGATGCCGCTAAATTGACACAGGTGGTGGTTTTGCCCACACCACCTTTTTGGTTGGTAACTGCGATGATTCTTGCCATGATTTATCCTTTACGCGTCATCACTACCATGTGACGCTCCGCCTGAATATTTGGCACATTAAGAGGCTCTACAGATACTAAACCAACCTCTTTTGGTAGCGCCGCTATTTCTTCACTAGGGTAAACCCCTTTCATGGCTAGAAAATTACCTGTCTCTTTTGGAAGAGGTAAAGTCCAATTAATCATATCTTGTAATGAAGCAAAAGCTCGAGAAATAACGTGATCGTATTCCCCTTGGTGACTGTGTTTTTCAACCCGTTCATTTGCCACCGTGGCGTTATGAATGCCCAATTCCATCTTAACTTGCGTCAAGAAACGTGTTTTTTTGCCGTTACTATCAAGCAAGGTGAAACGTTTTTCAGGGTAACATATAGCAAGCACCATACCAGGTAAGCCAGGTCCAGTACCAACATCTATAATATTGTCCCCTGTTATAAAGGGTAAAGTCGCCAAACTGTCTAATAAGTGCAAAGAGATCATTTGCTCAACATCACGAATAGCAGTCAGGTTATAAGCCTTGTTCCACTTTTCTAGCATGGCTAGGTATTTTACAAGAGTCTGAATCGTTTCATCAGATAAAGCAGCGCCCATTTGTTGGGCGCCTTTTTGAATAGTGTCAAAGTGTGTCACAGTCGATCCATTTCTATAAAGATAGCAATTAGGGATTATCGGCTGATGATTCTAGGCACTTTTGCGCGCAATCGCACGTTTTTTCAAGTGAATTAATAGTAAGGATACCGCAGCAGGCGTTACACCTTGGATTCGAGAAGCCGCAGCAAGCGTGGCTGGACGCAACTGAGTCAACTTTTGTTTGATCTCATTTGATAAGCCTTCCATCTTGGAATAATCCAAATCATCAGGCAATGCCGTATTTTCCTGACGACGTAAACGCTCAATATCTTCTGCTTGACGAGTGATATAACCCGCGTATTTTACCGCAATTTGAACTTGCTCAGAAACTTGCTCATCTACCGGCTCATCAAGACCGTTTTTCAAATTCGCAATATCGGAATAAACAATATTCGGACGTTTAAGCAAATCTAATAAACTGTACTCATGAGTAATCGGTGTTTCTAGTTTTGGATTAATGCTATCCGCTTCAGGCGTATTTGGCACAATCCAGCTAGATTTAAGCCGCTGTGTTTCTAACTCAATCGCTTCGCGTTTTTTGCAGAAGGCAGCCCAACGTTCATCAGATACCAAGCCAAGTTCACGGCCCTTCTCTGTTAAACGCATGTCGGCGTTATCTTCACGTAAAATCAAACGATATTCCGCACGACTAGTGAACATACGGTATGGTTCTTTTGTACCCATACTGATCAAATCATCGACTAGTACACCTAGATATGCTTCATCACGTCGAGGTGTCCAAGCATCTTTATCTTGTGCAAGCAAAGCCGCGTTTAAACCAGCAAGTAAGCCTTGAGCACCCGCTTCTTCGTAGCCTGTTGTACCATTGATTTGTCCAGCAAAAAACAAACCAGGCATATGTTTGGTTTCTAAGGAATATTTCAAATCTTGCGGATTAAAATAATCGTATTCAATAGCATAGCCCGGACGAATGATATGAGCATTTTCCATGCCTTTCATCGAACGAACTAGCTCAATTTGTACATCAAATGGCAAAGAAGTCGAAATACCATTTGGATAAAGTTCGTGTGTCGTTAAACCTTCTGGCTCAATAAAAATTTGATGTGAGTTTTTATCGGCGAAACGTACGATTTTATCTTCAATAGAAGGGCAATAACGTGGACCAACACCTTCAATCACACCAGTGTACATAGGTGATCTATCCATTCCCGCACGAATAATATCGTGTGTACGTTCGTTGGTATGAGTAATAAAGCACTCAATTTGACGAGGGTGCATTGCGCGATTGCCCATGTAAGACATGACCGGATCAATATCATCACCAGGCTGAGCTTGCATTTTTGAGAAATCAACCGTTCGAGCATCAATTCGAGGTGGTGTACCCGTTTTTAAGCGATCAACACGAAATGGCAAAGCACGTAGTTTTTGTGCCAAGCCAATGGATGGTGGATCTCCAGCTCTACCACCTGAATGGTTTTGTAAGCCAATGTGAATAACACCACCTAAAAAAGTACCTGCTGTTAAAACAACTGTTTTACTATTAAAACGTATACCCGTTTGAGTAATGACACCACGAGCGGCACCATCTTCAACAATAAGATCTTCTACTGATTGTTGAAAAAGCCATAGATTTTCTTGGTTTTCTAATTTATGACGAATAGCCGCTTTATATAATATACGGTCTGCTTGAGCACGAGTAGCTCGAACAGCAGGACCTTTGCGAGAATTCAAAGTACGAAATTGAATACCAGCTTGATCCGTTGCTAATGCCATAGCGCCGTCTAAAGCATCTATTTCTTTTACAAGATGGGACTTCCCAATGCCACCAATGGCAGGGTTACAGGACATTTGTCCTAAAGTTTCAATGTTGTGAGAAAGTAACAAAGTTTTAACGCCCATACGTGCTGCAGCTAAAGCCGCTTCTGTACCGGCATGTCCGCCACCAACCACAATCACATCAAAGCGACTTGGGAAATCCACAGGAACCTCGGTATTACTAATAAATAGAAAAATGAATAAAAAACGATCAACCATCGATTGAGGCCGCTTAGTATATAGGCAAATTTCCAAAAAGAAAGAGATCGAAACCCACTTATCCCGGTCATCAATATTAATATATTTAAGTAAGTATATAAGTTCTTTTATGTTTGTTATGTTTATATAGCAAGCAAATATCTGTGCATAAGAATAAAAAAACTATATTTATTAAATATTTACATAGATAACATCTTGTTAAGACAGGGCTGGTTATCTTGTGGTGTGGATAACCTGAACCTGTGCATAAAACAGCTACTTATACAGAGTCGATTTTTAAAGCCAAAGTTGTTAAAAACTGTGCAAAACTTCTTATCAACCTATCACCATACTTATCAACAGGCGTTTTTTTGTATTGTTAATACATTAAAGTGTTGTTTAAAAAGGATTTATCAGTTTTTTAACACAAAATTCAGCATTTTTTTTTAAAATTTAATCCACAAGAAAATAAATAAAAAAAATCCATTTAGGCGTATTTTTTCTATATCACTAATGTGAATAATTACGCTAGACCCTGCTTTTTGCTGGTGTGTGAGTCATTGTGGAGAAAGAAAGACAATTCATAAAATATTCACCTGTGAGTAACTATTTTGCTTTTGTAGTAATCTTTATCAGATCAAACGACAAAGATGAGGATTACTATGATTGGGCGAGCGACTTGGATTCAATCACCTAAAGCGATATTGGCATCCAATGCGGATGATGGTGTGGTGATTCGTGATGGAAAAATTTGTGAGTTGGTTGCAGCTGGGAAAACACCCACCAGCCACTATGATGTTATTTTTGATGCTTCTAATCATGTTGTCTTACCTGGTTTAATCAATACGCACCATCATTTTTATCAGACGCTTACTCGGGCTTTTCCAGATGCTCTTAATAAAGCGTTATTTCCTTGGTTACAGACTCTTTATCCGCTTTGGGCTGAATTAGAGCCGGAGATGCTTGCTAGCGCGACCAAGCTTGCCATGGTGGAATTAATGGAATCCGGTTGTACTCTTGCTGCAGATCATCATTACTTATTCCCCGCCGGTATGGAAAATGCCATCGATGTGCAAGTTGATGTTGCTAAGTCTCTTGGTATGCGCGCAATGTTTACTCGTGGTTCCATGAGTTTGGGAGAAAAAGATGGCGGCTTGCCACCTCAATCTACTGTTCAAGATGAAAAAACCATCATTGATGACAGCGCGCGATTGATTAAAGCCCATCATCAGCGAGGTGAAGGAGCGATGATTCAAATCGCTTTAGCACCCTGTTCGCCTTTTTCAGTCACCACAGACATTATGAAAAGCAGCGCGGAATTAGCAAAAGCCGAAAATGTAAGATTACACACTCATCTTGCCGAGACCTTAGATGAAGAAGATTTTTGTCTAAAGCGCTTTGGTATGCGTACCGTCGACTATTTAGAAAGCGTCGGCTGGTTACATGATAGAACGTGGTTAGCACACGGTATTCATTTTGATGAAGATGAAATTAGTCGGTTAGGTAAAGCCAAAGTGGGAATTTGCCATTGTCCAACCTCAAACATGATGCTGGGTTCGGGTATTGCACGAAATAATGAACTAGAAGCAGCTGGCGCCTTGGTTGGACTCGGTGTTGATGGTTCCGCGTCAAATGACGGCTCAAATATGATTATGGAAGTTCGCCAAGCTTTATATATTCAACGATTACGCTATGGTTCCGCCAATGTTTCTCACTTCGATGCTTATCGTTGGGCGACCAAAGGTTCCGCAGCGGTACTTGGACGTGAAGACATTGGCGAAATCGCCGTTGGAAAGCAAGCTGATCTGGCGCTTTTTAAATTGGATGAACTACGCTTTTCAGGCAGTCATGATCCTTTAGCGGCACTTCTATTATGTGGTGCACAAAAAGCTGATCGAGTGATGATCGCGGGAAAATGGACGGTAGAAAATGGTCATGCGATTGGGATTGATAGACAACAATTGATGGTTGAACATTCAGCTCATGCGCAGCGTTTAGCGAATAAGTTATTAGCTAAAAAGTAACGTAATTGCTCTCTAACTCTCTAAATAGAGAAGAATAGAAATAGAGCAAAAAAAGCGCCTATCAAAGGCGCTTTTTAACTATCAACCTATTTTAAGATAACAAAAAATAGCTATAAAGCTCGATTAAGCTTCTTCTTTCAAGCTTTTCATATCAATGATGAAGCGGTATTTCACATCGCCTTTTTTCATACGCTGATAAGCTTGGTTAATATCTTGGATATTGATCATCTCAGCATCACACTCGATATTGTGTTCCGCACAGAATTCCAACATTTCTTGTGTTTCTGCGATACCACCGATCAAAGAACCAGTAAGAACACGACGTTTCATCACCAAATTCGCCGCATGAACCGCTGGTTCCATTGGTTCGATAAGACCGACTAAAATGTGCGTGCCATCGACTTTTAAGCAACCAAGGTACGGGTTCAAATCGTGTTGAACAGGAATTGTGTCTAACAAATAATCAAACGTCATCGCTGCCGCTTTCATTTGTTCTTCATCAGTCGACACAATAACGTGATCCGCGCCTTGTTTTTTCGCTTCCGCAATTTTGCTTTCAGAACGAGTGAAAATAGTCACTTCCGCACCAAAGGCTTTGGCGAATTTCACGCCCATATGGCCTAAGCCGCCCATGCCTAAAATACCAACTTTATCACCAGCTTTAATACCGTGATGACGAAGTGGAGAATACGTCGTGATACCAGCACACAATAAAGGTGCTGCTTTACTCAATTCCAAGGCTTCAGGAATGGATAAGACGAATTTTTCACGCACAACGATATGATCAGAATAACCGCCGTAAGTTAAGGTACCGTCGATTAAATCGTGAGCACCGTAAGTTCCAACTGGGCCATTATCACAATATTGCTCTAAGTCAGCTGCACAATGGGAACAATGCTGACAAGAGTCGACCATACAACCGACGCCGACAATATCGCCAACTTTGTATTTAGATACTTTACTGCCAACTTCTGTCACTTTACCGACAATTTCATGGCCAGGAACGATTGGGTAATTACTTGGGCCCCAATCACTTTCCGCTGTATGAATATCAGAATGACAAACACCACAATAAAGAATATCGATGTTTACATCGTCTTCACGAAGGGCGCGGCGTTCAAATGAAAATGGTGCTAAAGGGGTTGTTGCAGAGAGTGCAGCATAGGATTTTGCTTGGCTCATAAATTGTTACTCCAGTGTTTGAACATGAAATACGTGACACCTAGTGTAGAGTAAAATCCTTTATTTTGTGTTGTGCATTCTTGCTATTGTTTTGCCTATTTCTCCAAATTAGTGAAACTTAACTTTTCCTACACAATCTTGTATGCATAATAACCCCATTGATTTTTATAGATGGGTGGATCAAAGATGAGCGATAGAAATTTAGTAGATTTGATCAAACCTCTAGTGAGCGAGGATGGCTTCTGCGATACATTGATTGCTAATGTCCGTCTAATGAAGTGCGCAAAATCATTACCTCGAATGCCTCTTATTTATCGGCCAGGACTCACTATTATTGTTCAGGGCCAAAAAATAGGCTACTTAGGCGACCGTGAAATTCACTACAATTCTGGTCACTACTTGGTGCAAACCTTGCCCTTGCCTTTCGAATGCGAAACCTTTGCAAGCCAACAAGAACCGCTTTTAGGCGTCTCTATCGATATAGACCCTGTTTTATTATCCGAGTTAGTTTCTGTTTCTTCTGAAGAGACGTTAAACCCATCTGTATCTCATTTTCCTATGTCATCCGTCCCAATGAGTGATGACATGATTGAATCTGTGTCTCGCCTAATCAAAGCGTTACATGATCCGTATACCGCAAAAATAATGGGACAAAGTCGAGTTAGAGAGGTCATTTTTGAAGCCTTACAAAGCCCACAAGGTGATGCTTTACGAGCCTTAGTGTTAAACCAAGGGCGCTTTTCATTGATAGTGAATTCTCTCAAGCAGTTACATCAGCAGCTGGATCAAGAAGTTCGGGTGGAGCAACTTGCTGAAGACGCCAACATGAGTGTTTCCAGTTTTCACCATCACTTTAAAAATATCGCAGGATCTTCTCCTCTGCAGTATTTGAAGCGTTTGCGTCTTTTAAAAGCACAAATGTTATTGAATCAAGGTCATCTAAATGTCAGTCAGATTTCTTTAGAAGTTGGCTATAAAAGCGTGCATCAATTTAGTCGAGACTATAAGCGCTACTTCGGCGCGCCACCGACAAAAGACAAACTAAGAGAAGAAGCCGTAATATGATGTTTTTAGCCGATGCCTAATGTTGTATTCTTGATTTAGCACTCTTGCATTAACGCTTTTGATTAACGTCCTTGAATTTACCTTCTTGAATTAAATAGACGAGTGGTCTAAATTAATACCTATCGTATTTTATTGCCTAGGTATAATCACTTGCTCCCTGTCCTTGATGAACTAAATACCACTGTCAACTTGCCTAATAAACCTCGTCGTGGTCGACCTAAAAAGCAGTCTGTAGACGCTTTGGATACGCGCGAAGCTCTGTTACGCGCAGGTATGCTGATATTGACGGAATCTGGTTTCACCCGCAGTGGCATTGATCCGATTTTAAAATCTATTGGTGTGCCAAAAGGGTCTTTCTATCATTACTTTTCTAGTAAAGAAGCCTTTGGTTTGGCCGTTTTAGAGCGCTATCGCCGTTATTTCGAAGCTAAGTTAGATGGTTTTTTGTTCGATGAGGCATTTTCTCCGCTAGAACGATTACAGCGTTTCGCTCAAGACGCCCAAGACGGCATTGTCCGTCATGAATTCAAACGTGGCTGTTTAGTTGGCAATTTGGAACAAGAATCTAGCCTGTTATCCGAAGCATTTCGAGAGCAATTACAAGCGACTTATCTAAGCTGGCAAGCTCGGGTTGCGACCTGTTTATTAGAAAGCCAAAAACAAGGTGAAATTGATCTACAAGGCCGTATTGAAGAGACGTCTCAGGCATTTTGGATTGGCTGGGAAGGCGCGGTTCATCGTGCAAGATTGGTAAAAAGCACTCAGCCACTAAGCTTGTTTATGAGATTTTTCACCCAAGCGATTCAAGTAAAAACACGTTAATGACTTGAGCCAAGTATTGATACTTGGCTTTTTAGCTATTCATTAGATGACAGCTTTATTAGACGAATGGTCTAAAATAGGAGGATTTATGTTTAAAGGTTTATTGATCACCCAAGAAGACAAAAAAAGCTCTGCATCCGTGGTTGAGCTACAGGAAGATCAGCTACCCGAAGGTGATGTGCTCGTCGAAGTCCATTACAGCACGTTAAATTACAAAGATGGCTTAGCTATCACAGGTAAGTCTCCTGTTGTACGTTCTTTTCCTATGGTGCCTGGAATCGATTTAGTCGGTGAAGTTTTGCAAAGCGACTCTGATCGCTTCTCTGAAGGCGATTTCGTCATACTGAATGGTTTTGGTGTGGGTGAAATGCATTGGGGTGGGCTTGCACAAAAAGCTCGACTCAAAAGTGATTGGCTCATTCCACTGCCAAAAGGTATAGACGCTAAGCAATCGATGGCAATAGGTACAGCGGGTTATACCGCTATGTTGTCGGTACTTGCGCTTGAAAAACAAGGTGTTACGCCAGACTCTGGTGAGGTTTTAGTCACTGGTGCCAACGGTGGCGTCGGCAGCTTTGCCATTCGCCTACTGAATCGCCTTGGTTATCACGTTGTTGCCTCAACTGGACGAATGGAAGAAAGCGACTATTTGAAAAGTCTTGGCGCGAGCGACATCATTGATCGAAAGTTACTTTCTGAGCCAGGTAAACCTTTGCAGAAAGAGCGTTGGGCTGGGGTCATCGATTGTGTCGGTAGTCACACTTTAGCCAATGCTTGTGCGAGTACAAAATACGGTGGCGTAGTGACCGCCTGTGGCTTAGCTCAAGGTATGGACTTCCCCGCTTCTGTCGCGCCGTTCATTTTGCGCGGCGTTAAACTTATCGGCATTGACAGCGTTATGCGACCCTTAGCAGACCGTATTGAAGCGTGGCAACGCTTAAGCGAACTGTTGCAACCAGAAGATTTTGACAGCATCAGTGAAGAAATTGGCTTGGAAGACGTAGTAGAAACGGCCTATAAATTGCTTGATGGAAAGGTACGTGGTCGAGTATTGGTTAATATAAAAGCTCAATAACCCGCTTTTGCTATTTCATCGACGAGACTTATTTTACCAGCAGCAAGGATTGACTATGAAGATTGTGATTGCACCGGATTCCTTTAAAGAAAGTTTAACCGCGCTGGAAGTAGCGAATGCGATTGAAGCGGGCTTTCGTCAGGTATTCCCTGACGCGGAATACATCAAAGTCCCGATGGCCGATGGCGGTGAAGGCACGGTACAGTCTATGGTTGATGCGACTCAAGGTCATTTAGTTGACCTTGAAGTGACCGGTCCGTTGGGTAATAGAGTCATGGCGCAATACGGTATTTTAGGGGCTGTAGATGGTCAAACATCGTCCACCGCGGTGATCGAAATGGCCTCTGCTTCAGGGTTACATTTGGTGCCACGAGATCAGCGTGATCCACTTTACACCACAAGCTTCGGAACCGGTGAACTGATCAAAGATGCCCTAGATCGAGGCATTAAACACATTGTTTTGGGATTAGGTGGCAGTGCAACCAATGACGCGGGCGTCGGTTTGGCACAAGCATTGGGCATTCAATTTCAAGGCGATAACCATCAAGAACTGCCCTTTGGCGGCATGGCACTCGCACAATTGAGTCAGGTTGATGTGAGCCAAGCGCACCCTCTTCTAGCGGAATGCCGCTTCGATGTTGCCTGTGATGTTGATAATCCTTTATGTGGCGAACGTGGTGCTTCCGCTATTTTCGGTCCACAAAAAGGTGCAACGCCAGAAATGGTGACCTTGTTAGATAAAACACTCGAGCACTTTGCGGATGTCTTAGTGCAGAATGGTTTTGCTGACCATCGACTCGATCCTGGCGCTGGTGCGGCTGGTGGCATGGGCTTGGGCGCAAAAGTGTTTCTTAATGCGACTCTAAAGCCCGGTATCGAGATTGTCATGGAAACCGTTGGTTTGGCTGACAAGCTACAAAATGCCGATTTAGTCATCACTGGCGAAGGTCGAATAGATGGCCAAACTGTCTTTGGCAAAACACCCATGGGCGTACTGAAACAAGCCAACGCAAATGGGGTTCCAACCATTGGTATTGCTGGTAGTTTGGGTAAAGACGCTGAGGCTATTTTGGCTCACGGAATGTTGGCGATATTCCCCATTATTCCGGCGCTCGATAGTTTGGATAATGTCTTGGCTCAAGCCGAAAGCAATCTAATCAATTCATCACGAAACATCGCCGCTGCTATTCAATTCGGTCGTTTGATGAGCTAATTAATGTGGCTGTCTAATCAATGTGATGGCCTAATGAAAACGTTACGGTTTTTTTACGCGCCAATCTCTGCGCCCTTTGCTACAGTCTTGCTTGTGCTCTTCCTTACTTAAAAGGCGTAGACAAGCGACATAATGAAAATGAAAACACCAACAATCCCTTCTCACTATTTAGCCGTGCTTGCTGTTAGCACGGCTTTGCTGATCAGTTATGGACTGGATATTTGGCTTGGGTCCAATATTGCCGTTTTGCTGATTTTGCAGCTGGCGGTGGTGGTAGTCGCTTTATCCTGTCGTTCTCGTTGGGTGTATGGCGTGGCGCTGTTTGAAGCGCTTTGCTTTAACTTCCTTTTTACCGTGCCGCGTTATTCATTAGAGATGTTTAATGGCGATGATATGGTGAATTTACTGGTATTTCTGCTGGTGGCGGTAATCACCAGTAAGCTGGCAGAGTTATATCAACATCAGCAAAACCAATTAAAACAAGAGCAGCTGCGTAACAGTATTTTATTGTCGGTTTCTCATGATCTACGCACGCCACTGTCGACCATCATTGGCACCTTGAGTACTTTAAAAGAATACATGGATAAGCTCTCTGAGCAGGAAAAGCAAGAGCTGCTAGACAGCGCCACCATCGAAAGTCATCGTCTTCATCAATACATTGAGAACTTACTGCAAGCAACAAAACTGCACCATGGCGTAGTGGTTCCAAAAGTGTCTGAGCAATCTGCTGTTGCCATTATTCATCTTGTATTGGATCGTTTTAGTCAGCAAAAATCTCGTTTAATTCTGCAAATAGGTGACAAGCTGCCACTGGTTTCGGTGAGCGCTTCGCTTATTCAGCAGGCAATTTTTAACGTTATCGATAATGCCTTGCGATACTCACCAGTAGGTAAATCTGTCACTATTTCTATAAAAGTATTGGATACAGATAACAAGCACCCTCAGGTGGTTATTGATGTGCGAGATCAAGGGGTTGGCATTAGCTCAGCCCAGTCTGAGACTATCTTTGAGCTATTTTATTCAGTCGACTCTTTTAAGCGAAATGACAGCGGCACAGGTTTAGGTTTGGCGGTATCAAAAGGCATTATTGCGGCTCACCATGGTTCTATTCAATCCGTTCCTGTCGAGCAAGGCTGCCTAATTCGGATCTGCCTTCCTGCGTGCATTGAGGTGTCAATTAACGGAAAAGGTAACTCATCATGACTCCTTATAAAATCTTGGTGGTCGACGACGAGCCTCAAATCCATACCTTCATTCGAATTTCATTAGCAGCAGAAGGTTTTGAGTATCTTGGTGCGGAATCCATCGCCGCTGCAAAGCACGTGATTGAACAAGATTCACCGCATTTGTTGGTATTGGATCTAGGCTTGCCTGACGGCGACGGCATGGATTTGGTCAACTATGTGCGTTCCACCAGCAACACACCTATTTTAATTCTGACTGCTCGGGATGAAGAAGATGAAAAAATTCGCCTGCTTGAAGCGGGCGCGAATGATTACCTGAGCAAACCCTTCGGCATTCGAGAGTTGATTGCCCGAGTAAAAGTTTTACTACGGGATTTAGTGAATATCCACTCACCTGATGATGTCCTAGAAACAGGTAATATTAAGTTAGAAATCAGCACCAATCAGGCTTGGTTACAAGGTTCCCCTTTGGCGCTAACTAAGAAGGAATTCGCCTTTTTACGCATGCTGATGACCACGCCAGATAAGCTGGTGATGCAAGAAGAGTTACTGGCCAAAATTTGGGGAGTGACTCATACCCGAGACTCGCATTACTTGCGGATTTTAGTCAGTCAGCTGCGTAAAAAGCTCAACGATAATGCCAATGATCAGCGTGTTATCAAAACGGAACCTGGTCTGGGTTATCGATTGTTATCAGGCAGTTAATCTGAGACT